>CAFBMW010000007.1_pt1 | contig 135927 bp, 135 predicted proteins | sample 7269061 | NCBI WGS metagenome assembly CAFBMW01 (sample SAMEA6814074, study PRJEB35770) | uncultured Nocardioides sp. | biome: Freshwater; feature: Freshwater reservoir; material: water | place: Czech Republic | collected 2017-05-23 | depth 30m m | reverse complement strand
CTCGGATCCCCTGCCAAAACCGACGCTCATGCTCAAGCGGCAGATCGGGCTTCGTGAACTTCCTCATCGCAACTCCTCAAAGAGGGTGTTGCGTGACTACCTAGAACTCGCCTCCGATCCCGGAGGACCACGTGCTCACGGATGCGGTCCGGGATCTCGTAGCACGGCGCCGCCTTCTCCTGGTTGAGGTCGATGACGGGCTTGACCGTGACCTTCGTGCGGGAGTCGCCGCACCACGACTTCAGCTGCTCCAGCAGGAGAAGCCGCTGTCCTTCCTCAAGTCGCCCGGTCGACCCGAACACGGTGGTGTCGCCGGACAGGCTGGCGTCGAAGTGCGCGTGGAGGACGACCTCGCGGGCGGCGGGGAGGTCTGGTCTCGATACGCCGGCTCGTTCCTCACCGGCTACTCGACCACCAACAGATTCGTCGGCTACTCGACCACCAGCAGAGTCGTGGAGATCGAGCGCAATCTGCGTCCGCGCCAGGTCACCCAGCGCCTTGGCCCTGCGGGCGTCGAGCGACTCCTGCGAGCCGAGGGCCTTCTGCGTGGCCGCGCCGTGGGCGAGGGCCTGGTGCAGGTCGAGACCGTCGGCGAGGTCGACCTCGGCCTCGAGCCGCACGGTCCCGGCGAAGTGCACGTCCTGGTCGTGGATGGTGACGTGGCGCGGGTCCACGTGGAGGTAACCGTCTTCCGGGTCCGCGGCCGGGTCGGCGTCGGCGAGGTCGTAGCGCTTGATCGTCTCCGCGACGAGGCGGTCGAGCTGCGCGGGACCGATCTTCCCCGCGACGGCGGCGACCTGGGCGTCGACGAACCGGGCCGCCTCGACCGTCAACGCTGGCGTCGAATGGATCGTCACCTCGGCGACGGCACGCGCACGCCACGCAGGGACGCGTCCGGCGTGGACCTGGCCCCATAGGCGCGGGAGGCGGTGGCGCAGCTCGAGGGCGTGGCCGATGAGCTTCTTCGCCGCGGTCGAGGAGATCCCGAGGACCGTGCCGAGCTCGGCGACGCAGAACTCCGCGACCAGCGGCGTACCCGGACCGGCGATGGGTTCCGCGTGCTCGCACCCCGGGACCATGAACGACGACGCGTCGTGGATCGACTCGGGTGGGTGCAGGTCGGCCCACCGGGCGGCGACCTCGAGGAGCTCCGCGGCGGCGCGGTCCTCGGCGGACTTCGAGTCGCGGGCGAGCGCGAGCAGGTCGGAAGCGGTGAGGTCCGCGACCTCACCTGCTCCGGGTCCTGCCAACGTCTCGATCATGCGTTCGATCCTATGGGAGCCCACCGACAGTAGGTCTCGATACGCCCGCTCGTTCCTCGCGGGCTACTCGACCGCCGAGTGGAGCCAGGCGCGGGCTGATTCGGCCACGCGTCCGAGCGAGTGGATGACGCGTTCCCTGTTGCGCTCATCACACCCGGGCTATGTTGGCCGCGACTCATCAGGAGTGGCCATGACCAGCGATGACCTGCACGCCCGCCGCGTGAGGGCGGTGCGCGCCTGGACGCAGTTCGTGTCCGCCGGCGAGGAGGAGGCCGAGGCCGCCGTCCGGCCCGAGATCCTGCGCAGCTGGCAGCTCTCGGGCGTGGTCTCGCCGACCGTGACCGAGGCGCCGCTCGCCGACGAGGGCGACACGGCGGAGTTCTGGAACACCTCGCCCCTGCAGACCGCGGTCCAGCGGGTCCAGGACGAGCTGCGTCGGACCGCGGAGGACGGCGACCTCGTCATCGCGGTCACCGACGAGCAGACCCGCATCCTGTGGACCTATGGCGGTCGCGTGATGCGGCGCAAGGCCGAGACGGTCAACTTCGTGCCGGGTGGTCGCTGGGACGAGGCGAGCGTCGGCACCAACGCGCTCGCCATCGCCGGACGCACCGCCGCGCCGTCGATGGTGTTCAGCGCCGAGCACTACGCGGAGGTCGTGCACAACTGGGTGTGCTGGGCAGCGCCGGTCTTCGACCCCGCGACCGGGCGCTCGCTCGGCGTGATCGACCTGTCGACCACCTGGGACCGCACGCACCCGATCGGCCTCGCGACGGCGCGGGTGATGGCCCGGCTGATCGAGGGTGCCCTGCCCGCCGACCGGCGAACGACGCACGTGGGGGCCGCCGGGCCCAGCGACCCCGGGCTCACGCTGACGCTCCTCGGCACCGCGGAGGTGTGGCTCGACGGCCAGCGGCTGCTGCTCAACCGGCGCCAGACCGAGATCCTCGCGCTGCTGGCGCTGCACCCCGAGGGCCTCTCGGTGGAGCACCTCCACGCGCTGCTCTACGGCGACTCCGCGGTCACCACCTCCACGCTCAAGGCCGAGGTCTCGCACCTGCGCGCCGCCCTGTCCGGCCAGCTGTCCTCGCGCCCCTATCGGCTGACGATGCCGGTGGCCACCGACATCGAGGAGGTGCAGCGGCTGCTGCGCCGCGGCGACGTACGCGCTGCCGTGCGCGCCTACGGCGGCGACCTGCTGCCCGGCACCGACTCCCCGGCGCTGGTGCAGATGGGCGACTACCTCGCGGTGAGCGTCCGGGAGGCGTTGCTGGCGCACCCGGACCCCGACGCCGTGCTGCGCTACAGCGAGCTCGCGCCCTACGACACCGCCGTCGTCGAGGCCTGCCTGGCGTCCCTGCCGGTGCACCACCCGATCGCCCCGCTGCTGAAGGGCAAGCTCGCGTCGGCGCGCTGAGACGGGCTGACCAGACCGACCTACCTCCGACCAACCACCGCGACCTAGGTTCGGCTCCAACGTGACCCGCCTCACACTGGACTCAACTGGGAGTGGCCTGATGACGAAGATCGAACTCACCGTCGACGGGGCTGCGGTCTCCGACGACGTCGAGCCGCGCATGCTGCTGGTGCAGTACCTCCGCGAGAAGCTCGGCAAGACCGGCACCGTGATCGGTTGCGACACCTCCAACTGCGGGGCGTGCACCGTGCACCTCGACGGCACGAGCGTGAAGTCGTGCAACGTGCTGGCCGTGCAGGCCAACGGCCGCACCGTCACCACGATCGAGGGGCTCGCCGACACGGCCGAGGGTGAGCTCCACCCCGTCCAGGAGTCGTTCCGCGAGTGCCACGGCCTCCAGTGCGGCTTCTGCACCCCCGGGATGATCATGCAGGCCGTCGACCTGCTGGGGGAGAACCCGGACCCGACCGAGGAGGAGGTGCGGCTCGGCATGGAGGGCAACCTCTGCCGCTGCACCGGCTACCACAACATCGTCAAGAGCGTGCTCCACGCAGCCGAAGGAGCCAAGTCGTGACCGCCACCCAGGACCGTCCCGCCGCCGAGATCGGCAAGGACCGCCGCCGCAAGGAGGACCAGCGCCTCATCACCGGGCGTACGCGCTGGACCGACAACATCACCCTGCCGGGGATGCTGCACCTCGCGATGGTGCGCAGCCCCTTCGCCCACGCCACCATCACCTCGGTCGACGTCGAGGCCGCGAAGGCCTCGCCCAACGTCGTCGCGGTGCTGTCCGGCAAGGACTTCGGCGACGAGCTCGGCGTGTGCATCAACGCCTGGCCCATCACGCCGGACCAGAAGACGCCCGGCCACTCGCCGATGCCCGCCGACCGCGTGGCCTTCGCCGGCGAGATCGTCGCCGTCGTGGTCGCGCGCAGCGCTGCCGAGGCCCGCGACGCCGCGGAGCTCGTCGACGTCGAGTACGACGAGCAGCCCGCCGTGATCGGAATCAAGAACGCGCTGCGCGACGAGGTGCTCGCCCACCCCGACCTCGGCACCAACAAGTCGGCGCTGTGGGTCTTCGACTCCGCCGAGGCCGGCACCGGCTCCGACGTCGAGGCCGCGATCGAGACCGCGCGCACCGACGGCATCCTCATCGAGCGGGAGTACCGCCAGCAGCGGCTCATCCCCGCCTTCATGGAGCCGCGCAGCGTCGTCGTGGACCCGACCGGCGAGCAGATCACCATGTGGTCGGCCACCCAGATCCCGCACATCCTGCGCTTCGCGCTCGCGGCCACCACCGGTGTGCCCGAGTCGAAGATCCGCGTCATCGCCCCCGACGTCGGCGGCGGCTTCGGCGGCAAGCTCCAGACGACGCCCGAGGAGTGGATCGCCTGGGCCGTGGCCCGCCGGCTGTCGAAGCCGGTGAAGTACACCGAGACCCGCAGCGAGAGCCTGATGGCCGCCCACCACGGGCGCGACCAGGTCCAGACGCTGACCCTCGCGGCCGACAAGGAGGGCAACGTCACCGGCTTCAAGGTGCACCTCGACGCCGACCTCGGGGCCTACATCGCCGTCGTCGGCGGTGGCGTCCCGGTGCTGGGCGCCTTCATGTTCAACGCGATCTACAAGTTCCCGTCCTACCGCTTCGAGTGCCAGACGGTGCTGACGAACACCACGTTCACCGACGCCTACCGCGGCGCCGGCCGGCCCGAGGCGACGTACGCCATCGAGCGGATCATGGACGAGCTGGCCGCGGAGGTCGGGGTCGACCCGCTGGAGATCCGCGAGCGCAACTGGATCAAGCACGAGGAGTTCCCCTTCACGACCGTCGCCGGGCTGGAGTACGACACCGGCAACTACGAGGCCGCCACCGCCAAGGCCAAGGAGTCGTTCGGCTACGACGCGCTGCGTGCGGAGCAGAAGGAGCGGCGCGAGCGCGGTGACCGGGTGCAGCTCGGCATCGGCGTCTCCACCTTCACCGAGATGTGCGGCCTGGCCCCGAGCCGGGTGCTCGGCAGCCTCGACTACGGCGCGGGTGGCTGGGAGCACGCGAGCGTGCGGATGCTGGCCACCGGCAAGGTCGAGATCGTCACCGGTGCCAGCGCCCACGGCCAGGGCCACGAGACGGCATTCAGCCAGATCGTCGCCGACCGGCTCGGCGTGCCCTTCGAGGACGTCGAGGTGCTGCACGGCGACACCCAGATCGCCCACAAGGGCCTCGACACCTACGGCTCGCGCTCGCTCGTCGTCGGCGGCGAGGCGCTGGTCAAGGCGGTCGACAAGGTCATCGACAAGGCCAAGCACCTCGCGGCGCACCTGCTCGAGGCCAGCGAGGACGACCTCGAGTACAAGGGCGGACGCTTCACCGTGGCCGGCACCGACCAGGGGGTGGCGATCCAGGAGCTCGCCACGGCGGCCTTCGCGGCGCACAACTACCCCGAGGACATGGAGCCGAGCATCGACGCCGAGGCGACGTACGACCCGGTGAACTTCAACTACCCCCACGGCACGCACCTGTGCGCGATGGAGGTCGACACCGAGACCGGCGCGGTCAAGATGCGCAAGTACACCTGCTGCGACGACATCGGGACGATCATCAACCCGCTCATCGTCGCGGGGCAGGTCCACGGCGGCCTCGTGCAGGGCATCGCCCAGGCGCTGTGGGAGGAGGCGGTGCACGACGAGGCCGGCACGCTCGTGAGCGGGTCGTTCGTCGACTACCTCCTCCCGACGTCGGCCGACACGATCTCCTTCGACGTCGTCCACACCGACGACCCGAGCATCTGCACCACCAACACGCTCGGCACCAAGGGCGTCGGCGAGGCCGGCACCATCGCCTCGACGCCGGCCGTGGTCAACGCGGTCGTCGACGCCGTGCGCCACCTCGGCGTCAGCGACATCCAGATGCCGTGCACCCCGGAGCGGGTGTGGCGCGCGATCCACGCAGGCGACGGCGACGCACCGACACCGGAGACGGCCATGCCGCACTTCCAAGAAGGTGCGCTCAACCAGGACGAAGGAGCAGGCCAGTGATCCCGGTGCAGTTCGACTACCTCGCACCCACGTCGGTCGAGGAGGCGCTGTCGGCCCTCGGCCAGCACGGCGACGACGCGAAGATCCTCGCCGGCGGGCAGAGCCTGCTCCCGGTGTTGCGGATGCGGCTCAACGCCCCCGAGGTCGTCATCGACCTCGGCGGCATCGCCTCCCTGCGCGGGATCCGCGACGACGGGGACGCCATCGTGATCGGTGCGATGACCACCCACCACGACGTACGCGACCACGCACTGGTCAAGGAGCACGCGCTGCTGCTCTCGAAGGCCGCCGCGGAGGTCGCCGACTCGCAGATCCGCCACCGCGGCACGTTCGGCGGCGCCTTGGCGCACGCCGACCCCGCGGGTGACCTCGGCGCCCCGGCGCTCGCGCTGGGCGCTCAGTTCGTGATCGCCGGCGCCGGCGGCAACCGGACGGTGGAGGCGTCGGACTTCTTCGTCGACCTCTTCGAGACGGCTATCGGCGAGGACGAGATCCTCACCGAGGTGCGCGTCCCCAAGCACACCGGGTGGGGCGCGCACTACGAGAAGTTCGTGCGGGTCGCGCACCAGTGGCCGATCGTCGCGATCGCCGCGACGGTGAAGGGCTCCATCGACGAGGCGCGCGTGGGCCTGACCAACATGGGCTCCACGCCGCTGCGGGCGACCGCCACCGAGCAGGCGCTCGTCGGCGCCACGGCCACCGGGGACGGCGTACGCGCTGCGGCGGAGCTGGCTGCGGAGGGCACCAACCCGCCCTCGGACCTCAACGGTGCCGCCGACTACCGCCAGCACCTGGCGCGCGTGCTCACCGGCCGGGCCGTCCTGAAGGCCGCGGGGGTCTAGGCGTGGAGCTGAACCACCGCTTCACCGTCCCCATCGGCGTCGAGGAGACCTGGGCGCACTTCAACGACATCGCCTCGGTGGCCGAGTGCTTCCCCGGCGCCCAGGTCACCGAGGCCGACGAGAGCTCGTTCGCGGGCTCGGTGAAGGTCAAGCTCGGCCCGATCGCGCTGCAGTACAACGGCTCGGGCACCTTCGTGGAGAAGGACGAGGCGGCGCACCGCTTCGTCGTCGACGCCAAGGGCAAGGACAAGCGCGGCAACGGCACCGCCGGCGCGAAGGTCACCGTCACGATGACCGACGCGACCGGCGGCGCGACCGACGTGTCCGTGGAGACCGACCTCGCGATCACGGGCAAGCCCGCGCAGTTCGGCCGCGGGGTGATGCAGGACGTCTCCGACAAGCTCCTCGGCCAGTTCGTCGCCTGCCTCGAGCAGCGACTGGCGGCCCCGGAGCCCGAGCCGGAGACCGCGGCACCGGAGGCACCGGTCGCGGCGCCCCAGCCGGGGGCCCACGCGGCCGCCCCGCCCCCGGCGCCGACGCCGCTCAGGCCCCCGCCACCTCCGCCGCCCCCGCCCACCGAGGCGCTCGACCTCGGCAGCGCGGTGCTGCCGATCCTGGCCCGCACCTACTGGAAGCCGGCCCTGGCCGCGGTGGTGGGTCTGCTCCTGCTGAGGCGGCTGCTCAGGCGCTGAGGCGCTTCAGAACACGCCGAGCGGGCGGAACTGCACGGAGATGCGCGGCCCGGAGCGGGCCACCTTGGGCACGGAGTGCTCCCAGGTGCGCTGGCACGAGCCGCCCATCACCACGAGGTCCCCGTGCCCCATGGTCAGTGCGACCGATTCCCCGCCGCCGCGCGGACGCAGCAGCAGGCGGCGGGGGTCGCCGACGCTGACGATGGCCACCATCGTGTCGGCGCTGCTGCCGCGACCGATCGTGTCGCCGTGCCACGCCACGGAGTCGCGGCCGTCGCGGTAGTAGCAGCACCCGGCGCTCACGAACGGCTCGCCCAGCTCGGGGAGGTAGTGCGCGCTCAGGTCGTCACGTGCGCGCTCGAGCACCGCGTGGGGGAGCCGGTCGCCGGGCAGGTAGGTGTGCACCAGGCGGGGCACGTCGACCACGGCGTCGTACATCTCGCGCCGCTCGGAGCGCCATGGCACGCGCTCGACGAGCGCGGCGAAGACCTCGTCGGGATCGCCCAGCCAGTCGCGCTGCACGTCGACCCAGGCGCCGTGCGAGAGCGCCAGGCGCTCGGGCGCGAGCCCGGCGGCGGCAGGGGCGTGGTCGGCGAAGAGGGACGTCTGGAAGTCCACGTCGCCAGCCTAGCGCATCGATCGAACGGATGTTCGATCCACAGGTTGTCCAAGTCTTTACCACAGACTCCGTCAAAGGGGAGACACCGGTCCAGTCCAGTCCTATGTTGGCAGGCATGGATCCGGTCGACGTCGTCGTCCCGCGACAGCGGGCGTTGAAGCACGTCCAGGTCCGCGAGCACGTCCGCAGCCTCATCGAGGAGCAGCCCCCGGGCTCGGCGGCTCCGTCCGAGCGCGAGCTCGTGGCGCGCTTCGGTGTCGCCCGGATGACCGTGCGCCAGGCGCTCGACGCCCTCGTCGCCGAGGGGCTGCTCGAGCGCATCCCCGGCCGTGGCACGTTCGTGGCGCAGCCGCCGAAGACCGCCGGACGCCTGACGTCCTTCACCGAGGAGATCCGCCGCCGCGGCATGCTCCCGGAGTCGCAGACCCTGCTCGCCCGCGTCGAGCAGGCCGGCCCCGGTGTGGCACGCGCGCTCGACATCTCGCCCGGCGACCCCGTGCTGCACTGGCGCCGCCTCCGTCGCGCCGACGGGGCCATCGTGTGCGTCGAGGACGCCTACCTCAACGAGGTGCTCCTTCCCGGCTTCCTCCAGCACGGCACGCCCACCAGCCTCTACGAGGCGCTCGGCGCCCGCGGCCTGCGGCCGACCGAGGTCGAGGACTCCATCAGCGCCGACCGCGCCAGCGCCGACGAGGCCGCGGTGCTCGAGATCGCCGAGGGCGACCCCGTCCTGCGCCACGCCCGTCGCGCCGTGTCCGAGGGGCGCATCGTGGAGGTCTCGCGCACCTGCTACCGCCACGACCGCTTCACCGTCTACCTCCAGCTCGCCGACCACTGAGCCGGCGCCGCGGCCGGTTCACGCCAGGTCGCTGATCTCCCGCTCGAGGTTGGCCCGCGCGGTGGCTTCCCACAGCGCGCGCGCCTGTGCGGTGTGGAAGAGGTGCGGCTTGGCTGCGAGGTCGCGGAGCACCGCCGCCCGTCCGGCCCGGAAGTCCGGCTCCGGGACGTGCGCGAAGTCGGCGCGCACCCCGGCGGCGTACGTGTCGTAACGCTCGCGCGGGGCGGCCAGGATCGCCAGGTCGGCGTCGCTCAGCGCGCAGGCCGGTTCGTCGTCGTCGGCCGGTCGGTGGTGGGCGGTCATCCGCACCAGTCGGGCCACCTCGTCGGCGTACGCCGCGGGGAGGACCTGCTCGGCCCACCGCGCCGACCGCTCCTCGTCGTCGGCGCCGCCCTCGTAGACGGCGTCGTGGAACCACGCCGCGAGCGCCACGGTGGTGAGGTCGAATTCCGCACCCGACGAGGCCAGCAGCTCGAGGCGGTCGAGCACCTCGGCCAGATGGAGCCGGTCGTGGTAGCCGGGCCGGTCCCAGGCGGTGAGCAGCTCGTCGCGCAGGTCGTGGTGGTCGGGCAGCGGCCAACGCTCGGCGAGGCTCATGCCCGGGCGGTCTCCTGCTGGAGCTCCCGCGCGCGTTCGTGCCCCGACGACATCGCCCAGCGGATGGTGCGGGTGCCGAGCTGGCCCAGCACGCGGTTGGTCAGCGGCGGCACCGGCGGCAGGCGCAGCTCGCGCCTGGCCTCCGTCGGGAGCAGGCCGATCGCAGCGGCCGCCAGCGACAGGTAGCCCGGGCGGGCCGCGAGCGGCAGGTCGGGGTGGAGCAGGAGGAAGGAGATGGCCTCGCGGGCCTCGGGCGTGGCGCGCAGCTCGTGGGCGTAGGCCTCGAGGACCGTGCGCAGCTCGGCCTCGGTCCGCGGTGCCCCGATCACGCCGAGGTGCTCGGCCGCGACGGCGGTCTGCGCGACGTAGGTGTCGCGGTCGCGTCCGACGAGCCGCTGCTGGCCGTAGCGGTCGTGGGCGGCGAGGAAGCTGTCGATCTCGGCGACGTGGACCCAGCCGAGCAGGTGCGGGTCGTTGGCGGCGTACGCCGAGCCGTCGGGCATCGTGCCGGTGACCGACTCGTGCGCGCGCTGCACGGCGCGGATGACCTGGAGCGCGTCGCGCTCGGTGCCGAAGGTCGTCATCGCGATGTAGGTGGAGACCTGCGCGAGCCGGCCCCACATGTCGCCGCGGTAGCCCGAGTGGTCGGCCACGCCCTGCATGGCGGCGGGGTGGAGCGACTGGAGCATGACCGCGCGGATGCCACCGACGAACATCGACGCATCGCCGTGCACGCGCGCGATCGGGGAGTCGGGGGCGAACCACCGCGGCCCGGGCGTGCCGTGGACGCGCTCGCGTGCCTGCTCGCCGTTGGGCCCGGCCACCTTGCGGAACAGCTCGGCGCCGAGGCGCTCGCGGAGGGTCACGTGGTCGAGACTAGGACCCGCGGACAAGCGCGACGGCCGGCCTTTGACTTCGAGTGCTCGAAGTTCCTACCGTCGATGACGTGACCACCGACGCAGCTCCTCGCAGCTACTCCATCAAGGAGGCGGCAGCCCTCACCGGGCTGCCGGCCAGCACGTTGCGCTACTACGAGCAGGTGGGCGTCATCGCCCCGGTGAGCCGCGGCGCGAGCAGCGGGCACCGCGTCTACGGCGAGGGCGACCTCGACCAGCTCATGTGGGTCTCCTGCCTGGCCGCCACCGGCATGTCGATCGGTGACATGCGCGTCTACATGGACAACAACCGGCTGGGCGCCGAGGCGGCCGCCGACCAGCAGCGGCTGCTCGAGGAGCAGCAGGTGCGGCTCGCGGCCGAGGCCGAGGCGCTCGTCCTGCGGCAGCGCTACGTCGACCTCAAGATCGCCTACTGGCAGGCCGTCCGCGAGGGCGACACCGCCCGGAGCGAGCGGATCTCCCGCAGCGCCCGCGAGCTCGCCGACGAGCTGCGCGCGGTCACGCACGACTGACCCGGCACCCCGGATCGGTCCACACCCCCCGAGAGAACGGAAGACGTCCGCATGCGCGTCAACGCCTACGCAGCACCCTCCGCCGGCCAGCCCCTGGCCCCCACCACGATCGAGCGCCGCGAGGTCGGCGCCAACGACGTGCTGATCGCCGTCGACTATGCCGGCATCTGCCACTCCGACATCCACACCGTCAACGGCGACTGGGGCCCGCAGCCCTTCCCCGTCGTGCCCGGCCACGAGATCGTCGGTACCGTCACCGAGGTCGGCTCCGACGTCACCCGCCACGCGGTCGGCGACCGCGTGGGAGTCGGCTGCATGGTCAACTCGTGCGGCACGTGCGACAACTGCCGCAACGGTGACGAGCAGTACTGCCGCGACGGCATGGTCGGCACGTACGCCGCCACCGACCGCGACGGCACCACCACCCAGGGCGGCTACTCCACCCACGTCGTGGTCGACGCCGACTACGTGCTCTCGGTGCCCGAGAGCCTCGACGCCGCGGCCGCCGCGCCGCTGCTGTGCGCCGGCATCACGACGTACTCCCCGCTCAAGCACTGGCAGGCCGGCCCCGGCAAGAGGGTCGCGGTCGTCGGCCTCGGCGGGCTGGGCCACATGGCCGTCAAGATCGCCCACGCCATGGGCGCGGAGGTCACGGTGCTCTCGCAGTCGCTGAAGAAGCAGGAGGACGGCCTCCGCCTCGGTGCCGACCACTACTTCGCCACCAGCGACCCCGACACCTTCGAGGCGCTCGCGAGCTCCTTCGACCTGATCATCAACACGGTCAGCGCGAAGATCGACGTCAGCGCCTACCTCGGGCTGCTCGCCGTCAACGGCGCCATGGTCAACGTCGGCGCCCCGGCGGAGCCGTTGAGCCTCAACGTGTTCTCGCTGCTCAGCAACCGCCGCACGTTCGCGGGCTCCATGATCGGCGGCATCGCCGAGACCCAGGAGATGCTCGACTTCTGCGCCGAGCACGGCATCGTCAGCGAGGTCGAGGTCATCGCCGCCGACCAGGTCAACGAGGCCTACGAGCGCGTGCTCGCCTCCGACGTGCGCTACCGCTTCGTCATCGACACCAGCACGCTCGGCTGAGGTCGACGGGTCACTCGGCGCCGGCGGCCAGGTCGCCGGCGTCGATGATCCGGTAGGCGTAGCCCTGCTCGGCGAGGAAGCGCTGGCGGTTCTGGGCGAAGTCGGCGTCGACGGTGTCGCGCGAGACGATCGTGTAGAAGTGCGCGCTGCGGCCCTCGGTCTTGGGTCGCAGCAGCCGCCCGAGCCGCTGGGCCTCCTCCTGGCGCGAGCCGAACGACCCGCTCACCTGGATGGCCACCTCGGCCGAGGGCAGGTCGATGGAGAAGTTCGCCACCTTGCTCACCACGAGCAGCCCGATCTCGCCGGAGCGGAAGGCGTTGAAGAGCCGCTGCCGCTCCTTGACGGGCGTCTCGCCCTTGATGACCGGCGCGTCGAGCATCGCCGCGATCTCGTCGAGCTGGTCGATGTACTGCCCGATCACCAGCGTCGGCTGCCCGTCGTGCTGGCGCACCAGGTCGCGTACGACGTCGATCTTGGCGTGGGTGCACGACGCGAGGCGGTAGCGGGTGTCGGGGTCGCTCGTGGCGTACGCCAGCCGCTCGCCGTCGGGCAGGGTGACCCGCACCTCGACGCAGTCGGCGGGCGCGATGTAGCCCTGTGCCTCGATGTCCTTCCAGGGGGCGTCGTAGCGCTTGGGCCCGATGAGGGAGAAGACCTCGCCCTCGCGGCCGTCCTCGCGGACCAGGGTCGCGGTGAGCCCGAGGCGCCGGCGGGCCTGGAGGTTCGCGGTCATCCGGAAGATCGGCGCGGGCAGCAGGTGCACCTCGTCGTAGACGATGAGTCCCCAGTCGCGGGCGTCGAGCAGCTCGAGGTGCGGGTAGACGCCCTTCCGCTTCGTGGTCAGCACCTGGTAGGTCGCGATGGTGACCGGGCGGACCTCCTTCACCGCTCCGGAGTACTCGCCGATCTCGTCGGCGGTGAGCGAGGTGCGCGCGACCAGCTCGTCCTTCCACTGCCGCGCGCTCACGGTGTTGGTGACCAGGATCAGCGTGGTGGCCTGCGCCTGCGCCATGGAGGCGGCGCCGACGATCGTCTTGCCGGCGCCGCAGGGGAGCACGACCACGCCCGACCCGCCGTCCCAGAAGGACTCGGCCGCCTCGCGCTGGTAGGGGCGCAGCGTCCAGCCGTCCTCGGCGAGGTCGATCGCGTGCGCCTCGCCGTCGACGTAGCCGGCGAAGTCCTCGGCCGGCCAGCCGAGCTTGAGCAGCGCCTGCTTGAGGTTGCCGCGCTCGCTCGGGTGCACCGCCACCGTGTCGGGGTCGAGCCGGGCGCCCACCATCCCGGCGACCTTCTTGGCTCGCAGCACCTCCTCGAGGACCGGCCGGTCCACCGACGACAGCACCAGGCCGTGCACGGGGTGCTTCTCCAGCCGCAGCCGGCCGTAGCGGCCCATGGTCTCGGCGACGTCGACGAGCAGCGCGTGCGGGACGGCGTACCTCGACCACGTCAGCAGCGCGTCGACGACCTGCTCGGCGTCGTGCCCGGCGGCGCGGGCGTTCCACAGGCCCAGCGGGGTCAGGCGGTAGGTGTGGATGTGCTCCGGCGAGCGCTCGAGCTCGGCGAAGGGGGCGATCGCCTTGCGCGCCTCGGCTGCCGAGGGGTGGTCGACCTCGAGCAGGAGCGTCTTGTCCGACTGGACGATGAGGGGACCGTCATTCACCCGGCGAGTCTACGGACGACGCGGGCGTCAGCTCGCCGACGCCGCCTTCTGCCTGGCCCGGAAGGCCGCGACGTTGGCGCGCGAGGAGCAGCGGTCGGAGCAGTAGCGGCGCGACTGGTTGGGCGAGGTGTCGACGTAGACCTGGTCGCAGCGGGCCTCCGAGCAGATCCCCAGCCGCGTCGCGCCGAGGTCGCACACCAGGTTGGCCAGGCCCATCAGGGCCTCGCCGACGAGCAGCTCGGCCACCGAGGCGGCCCGGTTGGCGACGTGCATGTGGAGGTTGTCGGGGTCGTGGTCGGAGATCATCGGGGTCACCGGGTGCGCGGCGAGGAGGTCGTTGAGCTGGCTCACCACGAGCGGTACGTCGTCGACGTCCGAGGCCTCGAAGACCGGGCGCAGGTCGGCCTGGAAGGCCTGCAGCGACGCCACGTCGCCCGCGACCACCGACCGGTGCAGCCACGAGCGGTCCGCGAGGTGCTCGTGCAGCGCCGTCTCGTCCGCCAGGTCGGCGTTGACGAGCGAGGCGGCGCGCTCGGCGTAGCGGATGAAGTCCACGGCGTCAGTCTACGGAGCGGGGCGTGGCCGGCTCAGGCACGGCGTACGCCCGTGATGCGGTGCACCGCGAACTCGCGCACGTCGTCGGCGCGGTGGTCGAAGGCCGAGAGCCGACCACCGTCGAGGCGCCGGGGGTCGACGACCCGCTCGCCGGTGGCGCCGTGGTTGTCGACGTAGCCGATGACCACGGTGGTGCCCGCCTCGATGGCGTCGCGCAGTGCGGCCAGGGCGCCGGACGGGGTCGTGGCCTCGACGCTGGAGGGGCGCGAGGACTCGGCCCGGTCGCCGGCCCGGATCGCGGTCGCCACCGCCTGCACCTGGGCGACCTGGCGGGCCTCGACCGCCCCGGCAGGACGACGGCCGCGGCGCGAGCGGGCGCGCTGGAGGTCGGGACGGCTGACCCGGACGGTGCCGTCGGCGGCCTCGACCACGGGTGCCGCGCCGAGCTCGCGGAGCCGGGGGAGCAGCACGTCGATCGGCGAGGTCGCGATCGCGACGGCGGGGGCGAGCAGGCGCAGGCCGAGCGAACGTGCCCGGGCGTCGTGGACCAGTGCGGCGAGCGCTGCCTCGTCGTCCGCGCGCAGGAACGCCTCCGCGTGGCCGACCCGGACGCTGCCGAAGGTGCGGGCCACGTCGTCGACGAGGAACTCCAGCGGCTGCGGGACCGGTGTCTGCGACACGGACGTCAGGAAGTCGCGGACCTCGAGCGCGGACCAGCCGGCGTCGAAGCCGCGGCGCAGGGAGCCGGAGGAGAAGCGGTAGACGGTGGCGCCGCCGCGCGACTCGACGTCGGCGAGCAGGTGGAGGCGGCGCGCGACCTCGGTCTCGAGCGGGCCGGGGGCGACCGCGGTCAGGTCGGCCTGCAGCAGCACGTGGTCGACCGGACGGGGCAGGTGGGGCTCGAGGGCCGTGGCGGCCTCGCCCGGGTCTCCCGCGGCCACGTGCCGACCGCTCGGGGGCAGGCCGCCGGCTCCGCTGACACCGAGCACCGCGGCCTCGGTGAGCGCGGCGGCGACGAGCTCGCCGAAGACGGTGGGGCGGCGCGGCCGCAGCCAGCCGACCCGCTGCACGAGCGACGCGACGCCCGTCCCGGCAGCGAGGACCTCGCCGTCGGGCACCTCGGCCAGCACCCGCAGCGCCAGCCGCCTCGCCTCCTCGGCCAGGCCGCTGGACAGCTCGGGAGCCAGGGCGTTCCACGACTTGCCGGCCGCGTCGCGCGAGCCCACCAGCGACGGGACCCGGCTGCTCGCCAGCCAGCCGCCGACCAGCCGCGCCCACCGCTCGGCGATCGGCAGTCCCGACCACACGTCGAACTCGTCGGTCGGCAGCCACGACGGGGTGCCGTCGGCCACCGCGGCCTCGGCGATCAGCCCGGCGGAGAGCGCGACCTCCACCACCAGCGCCGCGCCCGCTTCGTCGACGTGCAGCTCGCGGGCGACGGACTTGAGGTCGCGCACGGCCAGGCCGCCGCTGCGCAGCACGCTCGGCGGCTCGACGCCCCAGTGGTCGAGCAGCAGCTCCACCCGGCGTACGACGTCGAAGGCAGCGCCCGCGGCGCTGCGGGCCACGAGCGCGGCGTCGCGCTGCGTGGTCGCGAGGTCGGGCACGACGTCCACCGGCTCGGTGGTGGTGCGACCGCCTCGCAGGGCCAGCCCCACCTCGCCGGGGAGGACGACGGTGGCACCCTCGCGGGGCACGAGCAGGCGCCTGCTGATCAGCTCCTCGGCCGGAGAGCGGGCGTCGCGGGGAGCCACGGTGCGTCGCGCGGCGCCGGTCGTGCCCTCGCCGCCGTGGGCGTCGACGTGGCGCAGCAGGGCGGTCGCGGCGGGACTCAGCTCGGCGAGCCGCGCCTCGATGTCGGCGGCCGGGGCGGGCTCGGGGCTCACCGGCCGCAGGCCGCTGGCCGACACCGGCAGGCCGCGCATCGCGTCGGCCACGCCGCTGAGGGCGCGGATGCCGCTCGGGGTCTCCCAGGCGAGCGCCAGGTCGAGCAGGCGCTGCAGGGCTGCGGCGGTCCGGGCCGCATCCGCGTGGACGATCGAGATCAGCTGCTCGGAAGTGGTTTGCCCGGCAACCAGCAGGGCATCAAGCACGGAGAGCTCGAGCCGGTCCAGGCCGTCGAGGGCACGATGGATCGACGAACGTGTGGCAGCCCGCGAGGCCAGCTGCGAGGAATCCTGAGGGGCGGGTGTGGCGAGATCCGGTCGCGCAGCGAGCAGCGCCACGAGTCGCTCGTCGGACCAGCCACGGAGCTGGTCGGCAAGGGTGCGTGCGGGTGTCGTCCGCCCTGAGCTGGACATTCCTCTTACGCTACTCGCCGGGTCGGCGTCGTCGACCCACATCTCGACACGGGGCGAAGAGGGCCGGGCATGAAGAACGTCGATCTCCACCACGGGGCGGCGACCGACGTCGGTCTGGTGCGCAAGGTCAACGAGGACTCCTACCTGGTGGCGCCGCCGATCTTCGTGGTCGCCGACGGGATGGGCGGGCACTCCGGCGGTGACGTCGCCAGCCAGATGGTGGTCGAGGAGTTCCAGCGTCTCTCCGAGGTCTACGACCCGGCTCGCGGGGCCGAGCACGTCGCAGGCGCGTTCGCCCGCGCCCAGGCGCGCATCGTCGACTTCGGCAACGCCCACCGCGCGCTCCAGCCGGGCTGGCACGCCGGCACGACCGCCGTCGTCGCGGCCCTCGTCGACGACAACGGCGTGGCGAAGTGGCTGCTCGCCAACCTCGGCGACTCCCGCATCTACCGCGTCACCGAGGGACGGCTCGAGCAGATCAGCGTCGACCACTCGGTCGTGCAGGAGCTCATCGACGCCGGGGAGATCACCGAGCAGGAGGCAGCCGTCCACCCGGAGCGGCACGTCATCACCCGCGCGCTCGGGAGTCCCGAGGGCATCCAGCCCGACTTCTTCCTCCTGCCCCTCGGCTCGGTCGAGCGCCTTCTGCTCTGCAGCGACGGCGTCACGGGGATGATCGAGGACAAGGAGATCGAGGACATCCTCGAGACCATCGCGGACCCCCGCGACGCGGCCGACGGCCTGGTGCGCGCCGCGGTCGCGGCCGGTGGTCGCGACAACGCCACGGCCGTCGTCGTCGATGTGGTGGGATTGGTCAAGGACGCCACGTACGACTCGCAGCGCCAGCTGCAGAGTCTCGAATCGAAGCTGGGGGGACGACTGTGAGCGCAGAGCCGAGGTTCGCGGCAGGGGACTGGTACGCCGTCACGGGTGAGCGTGTGACCGTCCTGCTGCCGGGCAGCCAGCGTGACCGTGTCGCGCACCTGTGGGACCTGACCGACTCCGGCGCCGACGTGGACGCCGTCCTCGATGCACTGCTCGCCGGCGGGCTCTCCTCCCTCGACCACTTCGCCCTCGTCGCCCACGGCGACGACGCGACGCGGCTCATCGTGCGCGGTGCCCCCACCGCCACCGTGTCCTCGTCGGGCGGCGACGACCTGGTGAGCGCGACCCCGGGCACGACCTGGGCCGAGCGGCTGGTCACCGGTGTCACCGGTGTCCGCGTGACCCTGACCGGCGACGGCGAGGCCGATCGCGTGCTCACGCCCGGTCTGGCGCGGGTGTCCGTCGTCGAGTTCGGTGCGCCCACCGCGTCCGGCACGCCTGCACCCGCCGCCGCGGCGCCCGCGGCGGTGGAACCGGAGCCGGTCGCTCCCGAGCCCGAGCCCGAGCCTGAGCCGGAGGTCGTGGAGCCCGAGCCGGTCGCCCAGCCCGAGCCGGTCGCCCAGCCCGAGCCGGTCGCCGGGCCTGCCGCTGCCGCTCCGCTGCACTTCGGCGAGCCCGACGACGACCCGACCCCGACCGGCGAGACCCCGGTGGTCCGCGACGAGTGGTACGACCGCGACGGCCAGACGCAGGTCGGCGGCCCCGTGCCCGACTTCGACCGTCCGCCGATCCCCGGCCAGGAGATCGCCCCCGAGGTGGTCTCGCAGCCGGTCGCGTCCCTGATCTTCTCCACCGGGGACGTCGTCGCCGTGGACCGCACCGTCCTGGTCGGTCGTGCCCCCGAGGCCCGACGCTTCGCCTCCCACGACCAGCCCCACGTGGTGACCGTCGCCAGCCCGCAGCAGGAGATCTCCTCGACCCACCTCGAGATCCGGCCCGGCGCGGGGGCCGACCACGGCTCCGCGATCGCCACGGACCTCGGCTCGACCAACGGCACGGTGCTGGCGCAGCCCGGCCTCGAGCCGGAGGAGCTCACCCCCGGCATCGCGGTCAGCCTGATCCCGGGCGCCGTCCTCGACCTCGGCGACGGCGTCACCATCCAGGTCACCAACGCCTGAGCGACACAGACGTGACCCAGCACCCCCAGTCCCTGACCTACCCCGTCGCCCAGCTCGAGCGACGCTTCACCGCCTTCGCCGTCGACCGGTTGCTGGCCTGGAGCCTGCTCGCCGTCGTCGGCGTGGTGACGGCACTGGTCGTCGACGACGACCCGTGGGTCGTCGTCGGGACCGTCGCCGCGACGATGGTCGTGCTCTGGCTGGTCCTGGCGATCGTGACCGGCGTCAGCGGCACCTCGCCGGGCAAGGCGATGTCGGGCCTGCGCGTCGTGCACCACGGCACCGGCACCCCCATCGGCGTGGGGCCCGCCCTGCTGCGCTCGCTGGTGCTCGGGGCCTCCGGCCTACCGACGTTCGGCATCGGCATCGCCACCCTCGCCTGGACGGCGGTCGAGGACCGCGGGCGCCAGCGTCGCGGCTGGCACGACCACCTGACGCACACCGTCGTGGTCGACGTACGCCCGGCGGCGGAGGTCGCCGACGCAGGGGGCGACGAGGGACCGCGCCACATCGTGAACCTGACCGCGATGCGGCTCATCCCGGCCCCGCCCGTCGAGGCGGTCCGCACTCCGGAGCGCTCGGAGCGCTCGGAGCACTCGATGCGCCGCCAGCCGCTGCCGCCCGAGGTGGTCGCCGCTCCCGCCGGGTCCCCGGCGCCGGCGCAGGCGCCGCTCCCCACGTCGTCCCCCGCGCAGCCGCAGCCGCCCGCCCCGGCGCAGCCCCCCGTCCCGAGCGGTCCGCCCCCGGGCTGGCAGCAGCCGCCGCCCCAGCCCCAGCCCCAGCGGCCCCCGGCCCCGCCCCAGCAGCAGGTCCCGCCGCAGCAGCCGCAGCGCCCGGCGGCGCAGGCGCCGGCGCGGTGGCGGGTGCACTTCGACAACGGCGAGAGCTTCGTCATCGCCGGGCTCGCGCTGGTCGGCCGGCGTCCCGAGGCCCGCAACGGCGAGCAGGTCGCGCACCTCATCCCGCTCGCGTCCGCGGACATGTCGGTGTCCAAGACCCATGCCCAGTTCGGCCCCGCTCCCGACGGCACCATCGTGGTCATGGACCGTGGCTCCACCAACGGCACCGTGCTCGTGCGCCGGGGCGTCTCGCGCCAGCTGGCCCCGGGCAAGCCGGCCGCCCTCGTCGACGGCGACAAGGTCGTCTACGGCGACCGCGAGATGGTCATCTCGCGCGAGCACTGAACCCCCGGCCACTCGCCCGGGTGCGACCGAGGGAAGCGGGACGGCAGGATGGGGACGTGGCCACGTTCCTCGACCTGCTCTACGACGAGGCGCCGCTGGCTGCCTTCGACGAGCACCTCGCACGTGCCGAGGCGGGGCTGGACGAGCAGGCCGCGGCGGCGATGCGCGCCGAGTACGACGTCGCGGTGCGCCTGCGCGACCTGATGTCGCGGATGCGCTCGCGCGAGGCCGAGCTGTCCGCGCTCTACGAGACCGCGTCCGACCTCACCGCGATCCGCGACGTCGACACCATCTTGGCGGCGATCGTGCGGCGCGCCCGGCAGCTCCTGCACTGCGACATGACCTACCTCTCCCTCAACGACGAGGCAGACGGCGCGTCCTTCATGAAGGTCACCGACGGCGCGCTCACCCGCGAGTTCCAGACCCTGCGGCTGCCGCTCGGCACAGGCCTGCTCGGCCTGGTCGCCCAGACGGGAGCGGCCTACTACACCGAGGACTACTCGACCGACGAGCGCTTCGTGCACCAGGGCTACATCGACGACGCGGTCGCCGGGGAGCAGATCCGCGCGATCCTCGGCGTCCCGCTGGTGCTCGACGGCGTGGTCATCGGGGCCCTCCTGGCCGTCCACCGCTCCGTGCGCCGCTTCCCGCAGAACGAGGTCAGCCTCCTGACGTCCTTCGCCGCGCACGCGGTCGTGGCGCTGGAGAACGCACGACTCTTCGCCGAGCTCGACGAGGCCAACCGGTCCCTGACGCGCCACACCGAGGCCGTCGACGCCGCGGCGCTGGCGCACGACCGCCTGACCGACCTCCTGCTCGAGGGCGGCGGGGTGGCCGAAGTGGCCCGGGTGCTGTCCGACGTGCTGGGCGGGGAGGCCTCGGTGTGGACGCCGACCGGCGAGCTGCTGGCGGGCGACGACCCCGACCTGGCGTGGTCGGCTGCGGTCGCAGCGTCGGTGTCGTCAGGACGATCGGTGCCGATCGGGTCGGGGTTGGTCGCGGCGGCGCTCGCCGGCACCGAGCACGTGGCCACCCTGGTGCTCCGCCGCGAGGAGCCGCTGGACCTCGCCGGTCGCCGTACGCTCGAGCGCGGCGCCCTGGTCACCGCGCTGGTGCTGCTCTTCGCGCGCTCGGTCACCGACGCCGAGGAGCGCCTCGGCGGGCAGCTGCTCGTCGACCTGCTGGAGGCGGACGCGCAGGACCGTGGTCGGCTGCGCGAGCGCGTACGCCGCCACAGTGCGAGCCTCGACGGGCCGGTGGTCGTGGCGGCCGCCAGCATCGACGGCGCCGACCGCCATCGGGCGAGCCGGGCCGTGGTGGCGCTGGCGCGACGGATGTCCGGACTGGCCGGGGAGCACCGCGGCGCTGTGGTCGTGGTGGTGCCGAGCGAGGACGCGCACCGGGTCGGCGCCGAGCTGCAGGCGGTCGTCTTCGAGGTCGGGGGCACGGCCACGGTCGGCGTCGCCGCGACCAGTGACGCCCTGGCCGGGGACCGGCTGGTCGCCGCGCACGGTGAGGCCAGGCGCTGCCTCGACACGCTGCTGCGCCTGGGACGGGCGGGGGAGGTGAGCGACCCGACGGGCCTGGGGGTCGCCCGGCTGTTGCTGGGCGACAACGACCCCGAGCACGTGGCGGCGTTCGTCGAGGCGATGGTGGGCCCGGTGCGTGCGTGGGACGCGCGGCGCGGGACCGGGCTGGTGGCCACGCTCGAGGCGTGGTTCGCCAGTGGCGGCCGCCTGCGCGAGACGGCCGCGGCGCTGCACGTGCACCCCAACACGGTGACGCAGCGCCTCGACCGGGTCGGCGAGCTGCTCGGTCCCGGCTGGCGGGACCCGGCACGAGGTCTCGACCTCCAGCTGGCGCTCCGGCTGGCCCGGCTCCAGCAGGGCTGAGCCACCGAGAGTGTGCCCAGGGCACACCCTCGCCCGCCAAGTGTGGGTGGAGCAGCCATGTGCTGTGCGTCACGTCACTCCCTACGGTGATGCCCATGACCTCCCCCCACCACCCCGTCGCACCCGACCTCCAGGGTCGCCGGGCGCTCGTCACCGGTGCCGCGAGCGGCATCGGCGCGGCGATCGCGGCCCGCCTCGCGGAGAGCGGCGCGGAGGTCCACCTCCTCGACCGCGACGAGGAGGGCGTGGCCAAGGTCGCCGCCCAGGTGCACGGCACCGCCCACGTCGTCGACCTCACCGACGAGGCCGCGATCGCCGCGCTCGACCTCGAGGTCGACGTCCTGGTCAACAACGCCGGCATCCAGCACGTCGCGCCGATCGAGGACTTCGACCCCGCGCGCTTCCGCACCATCCACGCGCTCATGCTGCACGCCCCGTTCCTGCTGGCCCGGCGCGTGCTGCCCGGCATGTACGCCCGGGGCTGGGGCCGGCTCGTCCACGTCTCGAGCGTCCACGGTCACCGGGCGTCGGCGTACAAGTCGGCCTACGTCAGCGCCAAGCACGGGCTCGAGGGCCTGTCCAAGGTCATCGCCCTCGAGGCGGCCGACAGGGGCGTCACCAGCAACACCGTGTGCCCCGGCTACGTCCGCACCCCGCTCGTCGAGGGCCAGCTCGCCGACCAGGCCCGCAGCCACGGCATCGCCGAGGACGAGGTGCTCGACACCGTGCTCCTCGCGCGCACCCCTCTCAAGCGGCTCGTCGAGCCCGAGGAGGTCGCCGAGGCCGTCGCGTTCCTCTGCAGCCCGGCCGCCACCTCGATGACGGGCGCATCACTCAACCTCGACGGCGGCTGGACCGCCGCCTGACCCGGCACCGCCCCACCGGACACCTGCACCTCCCCGCACCCCCCGATGAAAGGCACGTCATGTCCACCGACACCTCCACCACGACCGGGACGGGAGCCCCGGGCGCCGAGCCCGGACGCACCAACATCGTCAAGGTCGTCTTCGCCTCCCTGATCGGCACCGCCGTCGAGTGGTACGACTTCTTCCTCTACGGGTCGGCCGCCGCGCTGGTCTTCGGCACCCTGTTCTTCCCCGAGAGCGAGCCCGCGACGGCCACCCTGCTCGCCTTCGGCACCTACGCCCTCGGCTTCGTCGCCCGCCCGCTCGGCGGGGTGGTCTTCGGCCACTTCGGCGACAAGGTCGGGCGCAAGAAGATGCTCGTCTTCTCGCTCTTCCTCATGGGCGTGGCGACCTTCGCGATCGGCCTCCTGCCGACGTACGCCTCCATCGGGGTCGCGGCACCGCTGCTGCTGCTGACCTGCCGCCTGCTCCAGGGCTTCGCGGTGGGTGGCGAGTGGGGCGGTGCCGTGCTGATGGCTGCCGAGCACGGTGACGACTCGCAGCGCGGCTTCTGGTCCTCGTGGCCGCAGGCCGGCGTGGCGCTGGGCAACCTGTTCGCCACCGGTGTCCTGTGGGTGCTCGCGGCCGTCCAGTCCGACGCGGCCTTCGAGTCGTGGGGCTGGCGCATCCCGTTCCTGCTGAGCGCGATCCTGGTGGGGGTGGGCCTGTGGGTCCGGCTCTCGATCGAGGAGTCGCCCGTCTTCGCCGAGGCCAAGGCCGACCTGGAGACCCAGGAGAAGCCTCACCTCCCGTTGGTCGAGGTGTTCCGGAAGTACCCCCGCGAGGTCTTCGTCGCGATGGGCATGCGGATGGCGGAGAACATCTCCTACTACCTCTTCACGATCATCTCGATCTCGTTCCTGACCATCTACGCCGGGACCGCCGACGACAAGTCGCTGATCCTCAAGGCGCTGCTGATCGGGTCGGTCGTGCACTTCATCACGATCCCGCTGGTCGGCGCGCTCAGCGACCGGGTCGGTCGCCGGCCGCTCTACCTCGCAGGTGCCGTGGGCGTCGCCGCCTGGTCGTGGATCTTCTTCGACCTCATCGCCTCGCGGTCGGAGGGCAAGATCATCCTCGCCATCGTCGTCGGGCTCATGCTGCACGCACTGATGTACTCCCCGCAGGCGGCGTTCTTCTCGGAGCTGTTCGGCACCTCGGTGCGCTACACCGGTGCCTCGGTGGGCTACCAGCTCGCCTCGATCTTCGCCGGTGCGCTCGCCCCGATCATCGCCATCGACCTGCTCGGGTCGGCCAGCGAGGGCACGGCCAACGTCGACAAGGTGGCGATCTACATGACGATCGCGTCGGTCCTCACGGTGATCGCGGTGTTCTTCGCCAAGGAGACGAAGGCGACCTCGCTGCGCCACGACCGGGTGCTCGACCGCTGAGCGCTTCCCCTCCCGGCGCACGGGCCGTCGTCCCTCCGGGGGTGGCGGCCCGTCGTCGTACGCCGGCGGACCGGGTGGTTCAGCGGGTCAGCGCGACCGGCACCCGGGTCACCCCGCCGCGCGCGCCGAGCCACACCAGCTGGCCGTCGTCGAGGCGACCGGAGCGGCCGGACACGGTGACGGTGAAGTCGGCCGACTGCCCCGGCGCGAGGCGTACGGCGAGGGGTCGGACAGTGACCCGGGAGGTGAAGCCGCGCGCGGTGACGGAGAAGTACTCCGCGCGGCTGCCGACGTTGGTCACCGTGCGCACCGCCGAGGTGCGTCCGGCCGTGAGGAGCACCGAGCTGGTGTTGAGCTCGGCCAGCGTGCTGGTGCGCAGTGCACGACGCCAGGCCGAGGCGTCGACGTCGAGGGCCAGGTGCGCGGTGGGGACGCGGCCGGCCAGGGCGCCCGCGCCCTGCTGGAGCACGCTCGAGCCGCGGACCGGCCGGGCCGAGGTGACCAGGAGCGAGCGCACCCGCGCCGCCGACCAGCCGGGCCGCTCGGCCCGCAGGAGGGCGGCGAGCCCGGCGGCCTCCGCGGTCGCGGCCGAGCTGCCGCTGAAGACGCCCCACGTGCGGCCGGTGGCCTCGGGCAGCGCACCGAGCACGGCATCGCCGTCGGCGACGGCGTCGGGCTTGAGGGAGGCCCCGCGAGGGTCGCCCGACGCGCTCCACGGAGCCGTACGCCGGTTGCCGGGGGCGCCGCTGACGCGCGACATCCGCACCCGGGAGTCGGGGTTGCGCGCCACCCAGCGGGCGAACTGCCGGCCCGCGGTGGCCGCGAGGTGGACGGTCGGGACGGAGTGGAAGTCGGCGGTCACGGCGCCGGGTCGCTGGTTGACCAGCACCATGGCGCGGCCACCGGCCTGGGCGACGGCGCCGGACTTGTCGATGCGACCGATGCCGCCGCGACGGCAGACGACGATCCGGTCGGCCACCAGACGCGAGTCCAGCGAGCCCGGTCGGCACTGACCGGCGTCGCGGCGCGGGACACCCGGGGCCGGTGCGTCCTGGGCGCGCATGGCGCGGCCCGCGACCGGGCTCGGGCGACCTCCGCCGGTCCACGAGCGACCGCCCGGCAGCGTGAGACGGCCGCGCGACATCCGGCCCACGGCGGAGCCGACCGTCGTCACCCACGGGCCGGCGTGGGCGGCGTACGCCGAACCGGCGGCGTTGCCCGCTGCTCCGACCACGACCACGTCGGCCTCGGCGGCGCCGAGGAGGGCGAGCTGGAGGGTGTCGATCCGCTCACCGCCGGCGAGCGCGAGGCTCAGCACGTCGACGCCGTCGGCCACGGCCGCGTCGACCGCGGCGACCACGTCGGCGGTCGAGCACCCGTCGTCGGCCGGGTCGGGGGCTCCCCAGCACGCCTTGTAGGCGGCGATGCGCGCCTGGGGGGCGATGCCGCCGAAGGAGCCCGCGTCGCGGTCGTCGACCCGCACGCTCACCGCGGCATTGCCTGCTGCGACGGAGGAGACCTGGGTGCCGTGGCCGAGCTCGTCGAGGGCGGACAGCGACTCCGAGGAGCGGATGCGGTCGGCGCCGAAGCCGTCGACGAACCAGCGTGCCCCGACGACCTTGCGGCTGCAGTCCGAGGCCGACCAACCCTCCGCCTCGCTGCAGGCGCCGGTGAAGCCACGTGGGTCGGCGCCGAGCCCGGGCACGTCGGCGAAGGCAGGGGAGTCGGGCGCGATGCCCGAGTCGACGACACCCACCACGACCCCGGCCCCGCCCCGCAGGCGCGGGCTGTCGGCGGCGCCGCGGACCGCAGCCATCGACGTACGTCCGGCGAGCGGCCGGACCGTGTCGGCCTCGACCGTGGCGATGCCGGGCTGGTCCGCGAGGGCGCTGACCTGCGCAGGGCTCAGCTCGGCGGCGAAGCCGTTGAGCGCGGTGGTCCACCGGTAGACGGGCTCGCCGGCGCCGACGGCCGCGAGCACCGCGTCCTGGCGGGCGAGAAGGTCCTCGGAGTCCGCGCGGCCGGCCGTGGTGCCGGCGCCCGCGAGGGTGACGAGGGTGAGGGGGCGGGGTGACGCGGCAGCAGGGGCGTCGTCCGCCGCTGCCGGGGGAGCTGCGGGGAGCGCGAGCGAGAGCGCGAGGACGCCGCATCCGAGGAACCCTCGTGCCGTCGGTGCCCGCATGTCGTCTGCTCCCTTCGAGCCGCTCCCGCTGCCCGGACGACGATTTTCCCATGACGTCGTCCACCCTCGCCGCCGGTCCCCGCCGGGGGCGTGAGCGGATCAGACTACGTCTTCGCGCAACCCGATGGTGGCCGGTCGCCGGGTCCGCCTATTCTTTGCCCGCGCCCGTGAACCCACGGTGTCGGCGGTTGAGGTGAGTGGAGTGGATCCGTGCCCAGTGGCAAGGTGAAGTGGTTCGACGCTGACAAGGGCTTCGGCTTCCTGTCCCAGGACGACGGTCCGGACGTCTACGTCCACTCCGACGCCCTTCCCGAGGGGATCGCCACGCTCAAGGCCGGCACCAAGGTGGAGTTCGGCATCGCCCAGGGCCGCCGCGGCGACCAGGCGCTGCAGGTGCGGGTGGTCGACGCACCCGCCTCGGTGACGCGCAACCAGCGCAACGCCCAGCGCAAGCAGCCGGAGGCGATGGTCACCATCGTCGAGGACCTCATCAAGATGCTCGAGGGCGTCGAGGAGGGCTACCGCCGCGGCCGCCACCCCGAGCGCGCCTCGGCCCGCGGCACCGCGAAGGTGCTGCGCGCGCTCGCCGACGAGCTGGAGATCTGAGCCGGCTCAGGCGGTCGCGACCGGTGCCGCGGCACGTGCGCGCGGCCGGCTGAGCAGCACGTACGCCGCCCACGCGGCCAGCACCCCGGCCGCGATGCCCAGGCCGAGGCGCGGCATGAGAGGCAGCGCGATCCCGACGAAGCCGCCGATCACCCACGCCAGCTGGAGCGTGGTGTCGGAGCGGGCGAACGCGCTCGCCTGGATGCGTCCGGGGACGTCGCGCTGGATCGTGGAGTCGAGCGACAGCTTGGCCAGCGACTGCGCCAGCCCGGCCGTGAGGCCCAGCAGCACGAGGGTCACCAGCCCGTAGAACATGGCGGCGAGCGCGGCGACCGCGACGTCGGCGAGGAGGGCCAGCACCACCGTGACCGCGGGGTTGAGGCGCTTGAGCACCGACCCGATCGTGATGCCGAGGGTGTTGCCGAGCCCGGCCGCACCGATGACCAGGCCCAGCAGGACCTCGGGTCTCCACTCGCCGATCGGGTTGTCGCGCAGCAGGAACGCCATGAACATCGTCAGGAACCCCGAGAGCCACCTGGGCCCGCAGTTGGCGCGGAGCGCGAAGGCGACCGCGGCCGGGATGCGGGTGCGCGGCCGACGGCCGGTCGGGCGGGTGGTCGAGGTGTCGCTCTCCCCGGTGAGCACGAGCTCGCCCTCGCCCTGGCTGGCGTCGACCTTGTCCGGCAGGCGGATAGCCCAGATCGTCGCGAGCACGAACACCACGAAGCCGTAGCGCAGCGACCACTCGGGGCCGAACGTCGAGGCGAGGATCGCCAGCGGCGCCGAGATGCCGGCACCGACCACGCCGGCCAGCGAGACCCGGGCGTTGGCCTTGACGAGGGTGAGGTCCGGCGGCAGCAGCCGGGGGACCGCGGCGGCCCGCGTGACGCCGTACGCCTTGGAGGCCACCAGGCACCCGAGCGCGGCGGGGAACAGCCACCCGGACTCGGTCACGACGGCGGTCGCCAGGACCCAGCACAGGAAGCAGCGGATCGCCATGGTGGCGCCGACCGCCCATCGGCGGCCGTGGCTGAAGCGGTCGAGGAACGGTCCGATCAGGGGCGCCACGATCGCGAACGGGAGCATGGTCAGGCCGAGGAAGAGTGCGACCTGCCCCCGCGCCTCCCCGGTGGGGACCTGGAAGAACAGGGTGCCGGCCAGCGAGATCGCCACCGCGGCGTCGCCGGCGGCGTTGAAGGCGTGCAGCTCGATCAGCCGAGACAGCCCGGAGTCACCCGCGCCCTCGGCCCGCGCCGCGCGGCGCGCCTGCGACACGGCGTAGTGGCCTGCGGTGCCGGCTCCCCGTCCGGCCACCCGGGCGCCCCGTCCGGCGGCCCTGACGCCACGCGCGGCACCCGACAGCGAGCGGCGTACGGTCCCGGAGCGGGGCCGGGACGACGGCTGCGACCGTGGCCCCGTGGACGGGTCGGGGCGCTCGGAGGTCACGGGCACCATCTTGGACCACGGACCCGACACCGCGGACGCAGACGTCCCGGTGCGCCTCCCGACGGGACAGGACCGCCGTGGGTTTGCCACAATGCGCAGGTGATCGCTCTCCCCACCCGTGCCGGCAAGCCCGACGCCACCCTCGCCAAGGCCGTCGACCTGGCCCGAGAGGTGGTCCTCGAGGTCGCCGAACCCGCCGAGGTGGGCGACCACCTGGGCGCGCACGCCGAGGGTGAGCGCATCGTCACCCACCAGTTCGCGTGCGTCCGCCCCGGCTACCCCGGGTGGTACTGGTCGGTCACGCTGACGCGCGCCAAGCGCGGCAAGGACCTGACCGTCAACGAGGTCGTGCTGCTCCCCGGCGACGACGCGATCGTGGCGCCGGCCTGGGTCCCCTACAAGGAGCGGCTGCAGCCCGGCGACCTCTCGCCCGGCGACCTCCTGCCCGTCGAGGACGAGGACGTCCGCCTGGTCCCGACCTACCTCGTCGGCGACGACCCGCTCGACCCGCCCATGGACGCCGACGCCAAGGCGCAGGTGCGCCGCGTGTCCGAGGACCTCGGCCTGGGCCGGGTCCGCACCCTGAGCCGCGAGGGCATCGACATGGCCGCCGAGCGCTGGTACGCCGGCTCCGGCGGGCCCGAGTCGCCGCTGGCCAAGAGCGCTCCGGACAGCTGCTGGTCCTGCGGGTTCCTGGTGCGGATCAGCGGCTCGCTCTCGGAGACCTTCGGCGTCTGCGCCAACGGCAACGCCAACGACGACGGCCGGGTCGTCAGCCTCGACCACGGCTGCGGCGCCCACTCCGAGGTCAAGCTGGCCCGCAAGCAGCAGCCGCTGCCGATGCCCGAGCACGTCTTCGACACCCTCACCGACGACGAGTACGAGCTGCTCTGAGACGCCCAGTCACGACCGACGAAGGAGGTCGGGACGTGGGGGCGGCCAGATCGAGCAAGCGACGTGACTGAGGAACGAAGTCACGTGAGCGCGTCGAAATCTCCCCGGGCAGGGCTGTCCGGCTAGAGCGCGTGCCCGAAGGACGTCTTCGCGCCCGGCGCGTCGTCGCGCGACAGCACCCACACCGCGTAGTCCGGCGAGGCCGGGTGCAGCTCGTAGGAGCCGAAGACGTGGTCGACGCGCAGCCCGGCGGCGTCGGCGTCGGCCCGGAACTCCTCGTGGCTGTAGTCGCGGGCGGTGGCCGGCCCGTCGACGGGGTGGAATCCCACCAGCGCCCGGCCAGCAGGTGCGAGCGTCTCGCGCACCCGGCGCAGGACGTCCTGCTCGGTGCCCTCGGCGACGAAGACCATGACGTTGCCCACGAGCACGGCCAGGTCCACGCTCGCGCGCAGTCCTGACAGGTCGGCCTCGAGGATGTCGGAGTGGAGCACCTCGAGGTCGGGGTAGGTGCGGCGCGACTGCTCGACGAGAGCTGGGTCGGGCTCGACCGCGACCACCCGGTGCCCCTGCGCCTGCAGGGCGGCGGCCACCCGGCCCATGCCGGAGCCGACATCGAGGATGCGCGCGCCGCGTGGGGCGAGCACGTCGGCCAGCCGGGCCTCGCCGTCCACGTCGGACCCCTCGGCCACCAGCTGGGCGAACTTCGCGCCGTAGCCCCGGTTGCCCTCGCCCGCGAGCTCCCAGCGGGTCGGGTGGTGGGTCATGAGGCCGCACCCTGCTGCGCTGCGCGCTCCTTGCGGCGCCGACGGCAGTACTCCAGCCCGCAGAGGCCGAGGCCGAAGCCGGCCAGGCAGGTCCACAACCACCACGTGCGGCCGTTCTCCTGGAGCGTGCCCCAGAAGGGGAGGAGGGCCAGGAAGCCCAGCAGCCAGAGCGCGGTGCCGACCTCGGTGGTGCGTACGCCGTCGACGTCGAGCGGCTCGACCTGCGCCACGATGTAGGTGCGGCTGCCGATCTCGTGCTGCGTCGGCTGCTCGTCACCCAGGTCCACGCCGTCACGCTACACACGCGGGCGACCGCACGAAACACGGACGTAGCACGGTTCTGCCAGACTGCCGTTCCGTGAACGACGAGACCACGACCTCACCGCAGTCCACGAAGCCCTCCGGCCTCGACGGGTTCTTCGACATCAGCCGACGGGGATCGACGGTGGGCCGCGAGGTCCGCGGCGGCGTCGTCACCTTCTTGACGATGGCCTACATCATCGTGCTGAACCCGCTCATCCTCGGCTTCGTGCCCGACTCGACCGGCGCCTTCCTCGGCGGAGGCGCGGGCGACGGGTCGAACCTGCCGGTGATCGCGGCCGGCACGGCGCTGGTCGCAGGGGTGCTGACGATCCTGATGGGCACGGTGGCGAACTTCCCGCTCGCGCTCGCCACGGGGCTGGGCCTCAACGCGTTCGTCGCGAACGCGATCGCGACCCGGTCCACGTGGGAGGACGCGATGGGCCTCATCGTCCTCGAGGGCATCATCATCCTGGTGCTCGTGCTGACGGGCTTCCGCAAGGCCGTCTTCCACGCGGTGCCCCAGCAGCTGAAGATCGCGATCTCGGTGGGCATCGGCCTCTTCATCGCCCTCATCGGCTTCGTCGACGCGGGCTTCGTGACCCGCATCCCCGACGCCGCGCTGACGACCGTCCCGGTCCAGCTCGGCAACGGCGGCACGCTCAGCGGGTGGCCGGTGCTGGTCTTCGCCGTCGGTGTCGTCCTCATCATCGCCCTGTGGGTGCGCCAGGTGCGCGGCGCGATCCTGATCTCGATCGTCGCCACGGCGGTGCTCGCCTTCGTGCTGCAGGCCGTCCTCGACCTCGGCTCGGTCGCGGAGGAGGGCCCGGGCAACTGGTCGCTCAACGTCCCCGAGCTCAACGGCGTCGTCGACGTGCCCGACTTCGGCACCCTGGGCCAGTTCGACCTCTTCGGCGCGTTCTCCTCGGTCGGCGTGCTCGCCGCGCTCCTGCTCGCCTTCACCCTCCTGCTGGCCGACTTCTTCGACACCATGGGCACGATGACCGCGATCGGCGCGGAGGCCGGCCTGAACGACGAGGAGGGCATCCCGCCCAACGCCCAGCGGATCCTGATCGTGGACTCGGTCGCCGCGATGGCCGGCGGCGCGGCCGGCGTCTCGTCCAACACGTCCTACATCGAGTCCGCCTCCGGCGTGGGGGAGGGCGCGCGCACCGGGCTCGCCTCGGTGGTGACCGGGCTGCTGTTCCTGCTGGCTACCTTCTTCGCCCCGATCGTGGAGGCGATCCCGTCCGAGGCGGCCGTCCCGGCGCTCGTGCTGGTCGGCTTCCTGATGATGCAGCAGGTCAAGGGCATCGCCTGGGACGACCTCGAGATCGCCATCCCGGCCTTCCTGACGATCGTGCTGATGCCCTTCACCTACTCGATCTCGGTCGGCATCGGCGCCGGCTTCCTGGCGTACGTCCTGATCAAGCTCGTCGTCGGCAAGGTCCGGGAGGTCCACCCCTTGATGTGGGTCGTCGCCGCGCTCTTCGTCGTCTACTTCGCGATCGAGCCGATCACCTCCTGGCTGACCGCCTGAGCAGGCTTCCGCCTGCTGCATGAGTTCCCCCAACAGCGCGGGAGTCACCGCTCAAGCGGTGACTCCCGCGCTGTTCGGCCGTTGCAACGCCCCATCCGCGCGGGGGTCACCGCTGAGGCGGTGACTCCTCCGCTGAAGGAATTGTTAGCAGAGGTAATGAGTTATGCTAACGACATGCCGATCGCCGACCTCCGCACCCACGCCGGGCTCGCCTCCGAGCTCCGGGCGGGTGTGATGCGCCTGCGTCGCCGCCTCGCCACCGAGCGCCACCCGGACAACGACCTGAGCATCGGGCAGATGGTCGTGCTGGGGCTCTTGGTGCGGTTCGGCGACCAGACCGTGGGCGAGCTGGCCCGCGCCGAGCGCGTGCAGCCGCCCTCGATGACCCGCACGGTCAACTGCCTGGAGTCCGACGGCTACGTCGTACGCCGTGCGCACGAGACCGACGGGCGCCAGGTCGTGGTCGCCGTCACCGACGCGGGCCGCGCGGCCGTGCTGGCCGACCGCCAGCGCCGCGACGCCTGGCTGGCCCAGCAGCTCGCGGGGCTCACTCCCGCCGAGCGGGCCACCCTGCGCGACGCCGCGCCGATCCTCGCCCGACTTGCCCTGACCGACTGACGACCGAGGAGTCATCACGAGTCCCACGTTCCGCTCCCTCGCCAACCCCAACTACCGCCGCTACGCCGCCGGCGGTGTCGTGTCCAACACCGGCACCTGGATGCAGCGCGTCGCCCAGGACTGGCTGGTCCTCCAGCTCGCCGTGGGCTCCGGCGCCACGGCGCTCGGCATCACCACCGGCCTGCAGTTCCTGCCGTTCCTCCTGCTGACGCCGGTGGCCGGACTCATCGCCGACCGGATGCCCAAGCAGCGGCTGCTCCAGCTGACCAACCTCGGCATGGCGCTGCCCGCCGCCGTGCTCGGCCTGCTCGCCGTCACCGGCTCCGCCGAGGTGTGGCACGTCTACGTCCTGGCCTTCCTGCTCGGCTGCGCGTCGGCCTTCGACGCCCCCGCGCGCCAGTCCTTCGTCTCCGAGCTCGTGGACCCGGTCGACCTCACCAACGCGGTGGGCCTCAACTCCGCCAGCTTCAACGCCGCCCGTCTCGTCGGCCCCGGCCTGGCCGGCGTGCTGATCGCCGCGTTCGGCGGGGGAGCGGTGGCGACCGGATGGGTGATCCTGCTCAACGCGGTGTCGTACGCCGCCCCGATCTGGTCGCTGCGCCACCTCGACCTGGCCCGGATCGACGCCGCGGCGCCCGCCGACCGCGGTCCCGGCGCCATCCGGGAGGGCGTGGCCTACGTCCGGGCCCGTCCCGACCTGATGCTGGTGCTGAGCATGGTCTTCTTCGCGGGCACCTTCGGGCTGAACTTCCAGATCACCTCGGCGCTGATGGCCACCGAGGTCTTCGGCAAGGGGCCGCAGGAGTTCGGGCTGCTCGGCACCTTCCTCGCAGTCGGCTCGCTCACCGGCTCCCTGCTCGCTGCGCGCCGCGCCGAGGTGCGCCACCGCCTGGTCGTCGGCTCGGCGATCGCCTTCGGGGCGACGGTCATGCTGGCCGGGCTGATGCCGTCCTACCTCACGTTCGCGCTCCTCGCGCCCGTCACGGGGCTCACCGCGCTGACCTTCATCACGAGCGCCAACACCTACATGCAGCTCAACACCGACGCGGGCGTCCGCGGCCGGGTGATGGCGCTCTACCTGATGATCTTCATGGGCGGCACTCCCGTCGGTGCCCCGATCATCGGGTGGATCGGGCACGAGTACGGCGCCCGGTGGACGCTGCTCGGCGGCGGCCTCATGACGATCCTCGGTGTGGGGGTGTCTGCCATCATGTACCTGCGGCTCGAGAAGGCGCGCCGCGAGCGTGGCGCCGAGGCGGACGCACCGCTCGCGGAACCGGCTCCTGCGGCGTTTTGACCGTGGCAGTCACGCCCGAGTAGCCTCAATCCTCGTGTCTGGCACGTCCAGACCCCTGCGCATGCTCCCAGAGCCGCGGCCCCTCGAGGTGCCGCGCCCGGCTCGGCGCAGCAGCTCCACAGCACAAGGCACGTCGCAGCAACGCACGACATCCGAGTCCGGCACCTCGCCGGGCCGTGACGAGAAGACAGAGAGAGGGAACCACCCGGTGCCCACCATTAACCAGCTGGTCCGCAAGGGCCGCCAGGACAAGGTGTCGAAGTCCAAGACGCCTGCCCTGAAGGGATCCCCGCAGCGCCGTGGCGTCTGCACCCGCGTCTACACGACCACCCCGAAGAAGCCGAACTCCGCCCTCCGCAAGGTCGCCCGCGTGCGCCTGAGCAGTGGCGTCGAGGTCACCGCCTACATCCCGGGTGTCGGTCACAACCTGCAGGAGCACTCGATCGTGCTCGTGCGCGGCGGCCGTGTGAAGGACCTTCCCGGTGTCCGCTACAAGATCATCCGCGGCACGCTCGACACCCAGGGTGTCAAGAACCGCAAGCAGGCCCGCAGCCGCTACGGCGCGAAGAAGGAGAAGTAATGCCTCGCAAGGGTCCCGCTCCGAAGCGCCCCCTCGTCTCCGACCCGGTCTACGGCTCGCAGCTGGTCACCCAGCTCGTCAGCAAGGTCCTCCAGGACGGCAAGAAGGCTGTTGCCCAGCGCATCGTCTACACCGCCCTCGAGGGCTGCCGCGAGAAGACCGGCACCGACCCGGTCGTCACGCTCAAGCGCGCGCTCGACAACGTCAAGCCGGCCATCGAGGTCAAGTCCCGCCGCGTCGGCGGTGCGACCTACCAGGTCCCCGTCGAGGTCAAGGCCAACCGCTCCACCACGCTGGCCCTGCGCTGGCTCGTGGGCTACGCCGCCGACCGTCGTGAGAAGACGATGGCCGAGCGCCTGATGAACGAGATCCTCGACGCCAGCAACGGCCTCGGTGCCGCTGTGAAGAAGCGCGAGGACACCCACAAGATGGCCGAGTCCAACAAGGCCTTCGCCCACTACCGCTGGTGAGGTCGGGAGGCTGCGGGCCCCGCACGGCGCGGTCCGCGGCCTCCCACTCCCACAACCCCACTACTTCGAGGGACTGAGACACAACAGTGGCTGTCGACATCACCACCGACCTCAACAAGGTCCGCAACATCGGCATCATGGCGCACATCGACGCCGGCAAGACCACCACCACCGAGCGCATCCTCTTCTACACCGGCATCACCTACAAGATCGGTGAGGTCCACGAGGGTGGCGCCACGATGGACTGGATGGAGCAGGAGCAGGAGCGCGGCATCACCATCACGTCCGCCGCGACGACCTGCTGGTGGAAGGACCACCAGATCAACATCATCGACACGCCCGGCCACGTGGACTTCACCGCCGAGGTCGAGCGCTCGCTGCGCGTCCTCGACGGCGCCGTGGCGGTGTTCGACGGCGTTGCCGGTGTCGAGCCGCAGACCATGACCGTGTGGCGCCAGGCCAACAAGTACTCGGTCCCCCGCATGTGCTTCGTCAACAAGCTCGACCGCACCGGAGCGGACTTCTTCCGCTGCGTCGACATGATGGTCGAGCGCCTCAACTCCACCCCGCTCGTGCTCCAGCTGCCCATCGGCGCGGAGTCCGACTTCCTCGGTGTCGTCGACCTGGTCGGCATGCGTGCCCTGACCTGGCGCGGCGAGACCACGATGGGTGAGGACTACGAGGTCGAGGAGATCCCCGCCGAACTCGCCGAGCAGGCTGCCGAGTACCGCGAGAAGTTCATCGAGACGCTCGCCGAGGCCGATGACGAGATCATGGAGAAGTACCTCGAGGAGGGCGACGAGAACTTCACCGTCGCCGAGCTCGAGGCCGCGATCCGTCGCGCCACGCTCGCCGACAAGCTGAACCCGGTCCTCTGTGGCACCGCGTTCAAGAACAAGGGCGTCCAGCCCCTGCTCGACGCGGTCGTCAAGTTCCTGCCCTCGCCGCTCGACATCGACGGGATCCAGGGCCACTCGGTCAAGGACGAGGACGAGGTCATCGTCCGCCAGCCGTCCGACGACGAGCCGTTCTCCGGCCTCGCCTACAAGATCGCCTCCGACCCGCACCTGGGCAAGCTGATCTACGTCCGCGTCTACTCCGGCAAGCTGGAGGCCGGCTCGACCGTGGTCAACTCGGTCAACGGCCGCAAGGAGCGGATCGGCAAGGTCTACCAGATGCACGCCAACAAGCGTGAGGAGATCGCGTCGGTCGGCGCCGGCCAGATCGTGGCCGTGATGGGCCTGAAGGACACCAAGACCGGTCACACGCTGTGCGACCCGCAGAACCAGGTCGTCCTCGAGTCCATGACGTTCCCGGCCCCGGTGATCGAGGTCGCGATCGAGCCCAAGACCAAGGGTGACCAGGAGAAGCTCGGCACCGCGATCCAGCGCCTCTCCGACGAGGACCCGACCTTCACGGTCAAGGCCGACGAAGAGACCGGCCAGACGATCATCGCCGGCATGGGCGAGCTCCACCTGGAGATCCTCGTCGACCGCATGAAGCGTGAGTTCCGCGTCGAGGCGACCGTCGGCAAGCCGCAGGTGGCCTACCGCGAGACCGTCCGCAACACGGTCGAGAAGCACTCCTACACCCACAAGAAGCAGACCGGTGGGTCGGGTCAGTTCGCCAAGGTCGTCATCAACCTCGGTCCGAACATCGACCCCGAGACCGGCCAAGGCGCGGGCTACGAGTTCGTCAACAACGTCTCCGGCGGCCGCGTGCCCAAGGAGTACATCCCCTCGGTCGACCAGGGCGGCCAGGAGGCCATGGAGTTCGGCGTCCTCGCCGGCTACCCCATGGTCGACGTGAAGTTCTCGCTCGAGGACGGCGCCTACCACGACGTCGACTCGTCCGAGCTCGCGTTCAAGATCGCCGGGAACCAGGCCTTCAAGGAGGCCGCACGCAGGGCCAAGCCGGTGCTGCTCGAGCCGATGTTCGCCGTCGAGGTGACCACCCCCGAGAGCTTCCTCGGCACGGTCATCGGCGACATCAACTCGCGCCGCGGCCAGATCCAGGCGCAGGAGGAGCGTCACGGCGACATGGTCGTGAACGCCCTTGTGCCGTTGTCGGAGATGTTCGGGTACGTTGGCGACCTGAGGTCCAAGACCTCCGGTCAGGCGTCGTACTCGATGGAGTTCGACTCGTACGCCGAGGTTCCCTCGAACATCGCCGAAGAGATCGTCAAGAAGGTTCGCGGCGAGTAGCTCGACCCGGACCCCTCGGTCCAGCACCACCCGTCCCACACCCATGAGTTCAAGTACCAAACCAACCAGGAGGAGCCCCAGTGGCTAAGGCGAAGTTCGAGCGGACCAAGCCGCACGTCAACATCGGCACGATCGGTCACATCGACCACGGCAAGACGACGCTGACCGCGGCGATCACCAAGGTGTTGCACGACAAGTACCCGAACCTGAACGAGGCCTCGGCCTTCGACCAGATCGACAAGGCTCCCGAGGAGCGCCAGCGCGGCATCACGATCTCGATCGCGCACGTCGAGTACCAGACCGAGGCGCGCCACTACGCGCACGTCGACTGCCCGGGTCACGCGGACTACATCAAGAACATGATCACCGGTGCCGCTCAGATGGACGGCGCGATCCTCGTGGTCGCCGCCACCGACGGCCCGATGCCGCAGACGCGTGAGCACGTGCTGCTCGCCCGCCAGGTCGGCGTGCCGGCCCTGGTCGTGGCGCTCAACAAGTGCGACATGGTCGACGACGAGGAGCTCATCGAGCTCGTCGAGATGGAGGTGCGCGAGCTCCTCTCCGAGTACGAGTTCCCGGGCGACGACATCCCCGTGGTCCGCGTTGCTGCCTTCCCGGCCCTGCAGGGCGACGAGAAGTGGGGCGACTCGATCGTCGAGCTCATGAACGCGGTCGACGAGTCGATCCCGACCCCCGAGCGCGAGACCGACAAGCCGTTCCTCATGCCCGTCGAGGACGTCTTCACGATCACCGGTCGCGGCACGGTCATCACCGGTCGCATCGAGCGCGGCATCGTCAAGGTCAACGAGGAGGTCGAGATCATCGGCATCCGCGAGACCGCCCAGAAGTCGACCGTCACCGGTGTCGAGATGTTCCGCAAGCTGCTCGACGAGGGCCAGGCGGGCGAGAACGTCGGCCTGCTCCTCCGTGGCACCAAGCGCGAGGACATCGAGCGCGGCATGGTCGTCATCAAGCCGGGCACCACGACGCCTCACACGAACTTCGAGGCCTCGGTCTACATCCTGTCGAAGGACGAGGGTGGCCGTCACACGCCGTTCTTCAACAACTACCGCCCGCAGTTCTACTTCCGCACGACGGACGTGACCGGCGTCGTGACCCTCCCCGAGGGCACCGAGATGGTCATGCCGGGTGACAACACCGAGATGTCGGTCGAGCTCATCCAGCCCATCGCGATGGACGAGGGCCTGCGGTTCGCGATCCGTGAGGGTGGCCGCACCGTCGGCGCCGGCCGGGTCGTCAAGATCACCAAGTGATCTGAGCGCCTGACGGCGCACCAGCTCCACCTCGAGACCCCGTCTCCCGCAAGGGAGGCGGGGTCTTGTGCGTCCCGGGGGACCGCAGCGCTCAGGCGGCGTACGGCGGCGGGAGGAGGCCGTGGTGCTGGAGCAGCATCTCGACCCGCTGCCGCTCGTGGTCGAGCTCGCGCCCGGGCGGGAGCACCCCCATGAGGTGCGACAGGCCCGCCATGTCCGCAGCCTCGGCCAGGACGCCGTCGTAGGCCTGACGACACCCCTCGTACTTCGCGAAGCGCATGTCGTCGCGGTGGAAGGACGCGTTGAGCCGCCGCAGGTCGGCACCCACCTCCTCGATCGGCCGCCGCGCCGCGGGCTCCCCGGCGACAGGCGTACGCCGGCGCCGCAGCCGACGTGCCAGACGCGCCAGGGCGCGATAGGTCCGCCACTCGTCGAGCTCCCCGACGAGGACCGCCAGGGCGACCCGCAGGACCACGGCGACGAGCAGCAGGACTGCGATCGTCGCGAGCAGACCCGTCATCCGTCCACGGTACGCCCGGCCGGGCGTACCGTCACCGGGCCAGCGTCACCGCCGCCACGGCACGATGGCCCCATGGGATTCACGAGGGCCGAGCTCGAGTCGTACCGGGACGCCGTGGTGCCCGACCTGCTCCCGGAGGTGGGAGAGCCGCTGCGGCTCCTCTTCGTGGGGATCAACCCCGGCCTGTGGACCGCTGCCACCCAGACGCACTTCGCCCGCCCCGGCAACCGGTTCTACCCCGCCCTCCTGCGCGCGGGGATCCTGGAGCACCCCGTCGACCCGTCCGCCGGGATGACCCAGGCGGACCGCGACGCGTTCCGGCGGCGGGGCATCGGCATCACCAACGTGGTGGCCCGCGCCACGGCCCGGGCCGACGAGCTCACGGCGGTGGAGCTGCGCGAGGGCGGGGAGCGGCTGCGCGCCCTGGTCGCAGAGCGCCGGCCCGACGTGGTGGCGGTCGCCGGCATCACGGCCTACCGGGCGGCGTTCGACGAGCGCAGTGCCCGGGTGGGTGAGCAGCCCGGACGCTGGGACGGATCGCGCGTCTTCGTGGTGCCGAACCCGTCCGGGCTCAACGCGCACGAGACGGTGGAGTCCCTGGCCGAGGCGTACGCCGACGCGGCCAGGGCCGCCGGTGTGGTCGCGGCCCCCGGTCCTCAGCCCATGTCCACGCCCTCGAAGTCCTCGGGGGAGTAGTCGCGCTTCTCGACGAGCACCATCCAGTTGCCCGAGTTGTCCCGCATCAGCGCCTCGACGCCGTACGGCCGCTCCTCCGGCTCCTGGAGGAACTCCACGCCCTTGGCCCGCAGCTCCTCGTAGGTCGCGTGGCAGTCGTCGACGTTCAACCCCACCCCGGGGAGACCGCCCTCGTCCTGCGCGCGCGCCATCGCCTCGATCAGGTAGTCCGGGAGTGGGCCGCTCGGGGTCGTGAGGTGGAGGTGGATCTCCGGCTGCCTCGGGTGGAACACCGTGCACCAGCGGAAGTCGGGCCCGAGCTGGAGGTCGTCGCCGACCTCGAAGCCGAGGACGTCGGTGTAGAAGGCGAGGGACTCGTCGATGTCCTTCACCCAGACGGACAAGAGGGAGATGTTGGTGATCATGCGACGAACCTACGGACCGTCCGCCCCCTCGCGCTTCTCCTGCGTTGCGGTGCGCTCGACGAGCCCGGCCATGAAGACGTAGCACCCGGGGATGCGCGGGTTGCCGGCCGCGGCGTAGCGCCTCTGGAAGTCGCTCGGGCTCTCGCCGACGATCTCGCGGAACCGTGAGCTGAAGGACCCGAGGCTGCTGTAGCCCACCGCGTGGCAGACCTCGGTGACCGTCAGGTTCGCTGCCCGCAGCAGGTCCTGCGCACGCTCGACCCGGCGCTGGGCGAGGTACGCCGCCGGCGTCACGCCGTACGTCGTCGCGAAGGACCGGATGAAGTGGTAGCGACTCATCCCAGCAAGGGCGGCGACGTGGTCGAGGTCGAAGGGCTCGGCGAAGTGCCGGTCGAGGTGGTCGCGCGCGCGACGCAGGTGGACCAGCACGTCGCCCGGGACGCGACGCGGGTGGCTCATCCGAGCAGCGCCTCCACCGCGCCCCGGAAGGCCGAGGTGTGGGCGTCGACGTCGGTCTGGTCGTGGAACGGCGAGAAGAGCGACATGTTGTGGAACGGGGCGAGCAGCACCCCGCGGTTGACCGTCCAGAGGTGGAAGAAGGCGTCGAGCTCCTCGTCGACGGCGGCGGCCGCCTCCGCTCCCGCGCGCGGTGGCGGGCAGAACCAGTACTCCGCGCGGCAGCCGAGGCGCTGGACGTGCCACGGCAGGCCGTGCTCGTCGATCACCCCGCGGATGCCGTCGGTGAACCTCTCGGCGAGCGGGATCGCGACGTCGAAGTCCTCCTGGCGCAGGGCGGTCGACAAGGTCGCGCGCACCGCTGCCATCGCGAGCGCGGAGCCCGACAGCGTGCCGCCGACCCCGGCGACGTCGATGTCGTGGCCGAGCATCGGGCCCTCGAGGCGCTCGGCGACCTCGGCGGTCATGCCGTACGCCGCGACGGGGATCCCGCCGCCGATGGGCTTGCCGATGACGACGAAGTCAGGCTCGAGGTCCCACGCCGCGGTGGCCCCGCCCGGTCCCGCGCAGATCGTGTGGGTCTCGTCGTTGACGAGCAGCACGCCGTGGCGCCGGGTGATCTCGCGGACCCCGGCGAGGTAGCCCTCGTCGGGGAGCACGATGCCGATGTTGGTGAGCGCCGGCTCCATCAGCAGGCAGGCGACGTCACCCGCGGCGAGGCGGGCGTCGAGGGCGTCGAGGTCGTTGAACGGCACCACCGCCGTGGTCTGCGCGACGTCGACCTGCGGACCGAGCGCACCCGGGCGGGCCACGACGCGGTCACCGGCCCGGCCGTGCTCGAGCACGCCGAGCGTCTCGTCGACGGTGCCGTGGTAGCACCAGTCCATGACCGCGATGCGCGGGCGGCCGGTGAGGTGGCGGGCGAAGCGCAGCACGAAGCGGTTGGCGTCGGTGGCGGTCATCGCCATCTGCCAGCGCGGCAGGCCGAAGCGGCGGCTGAGCTCCGCAGCGACCCAGGCCGCGTCGGTCGAGGGCAGCATCGTGGTGATCCCGCGCTCCGTGCGCTCGCGCACCGCGTCCGCCACGGCGGGCAGGCAGTGGCCGGTCATCGAGCCGGTGTCGCCCAGGCAGAGGTCGACGTAGTCCATGCCGTCGACGTCGGTGAAGCGACCGCCGGCCGCCGACTCGACGAACAGCGGGAACGAGCCCGGCCAGCGCGTCATCCACGGCATCGGGACGCCGGCCAGCAGGTGCTCGCTCGCGGTGCGCGCCAGCAGCGCCGAGGTCGGGTGCAGGTCGACGAACCGCTGCTCCTCCTCGGCGTGGAGCGCGGCCAGGCGGGTGCGGTCGATCGTCACGTGGTCCTCACAGCGCGCTGCCGACGTACTTGGTCTCGAGGTACTCCTCGATGCCCTCGAAGCCGCCCTCGCGACCGAAGCCGGAGTGCTTCACCCCGCCGAAGGGGGCAGCCGGGTTGGACACGATGCCGGTGTTGATGCCGACCATCCCGAACTCCAGCGCCTCGCTGACCCGCAGCACGCGGGCGTGGTCGCGGGTGAAGACGTAGGCGACGAGGCCGTACTCGGTGTCGTTGGCCCGCGCGAGCGCCTCGTCCTCGTCGCTGAAGGTCGAGACAGGTGCGACGGGACCGAAGATCTCCTCGCGGAACACCCGCGCCGAGGCAGGTACGTCGACCAGCACCGTGGGCGGGTAGAAGTGGCCGGGCCCCTCGGGGACCTCGCCGCCGACCAGGGCGCGGGCACCGCCCGACACGGCGTCGTCGACCAGCTCGTGCACCCCGGCGCGCGCCTTCTCGGTGATGAGGGGGCCGACGTCGACGCCGTCCTCGGTGCCGTCACCGACCGTCAGCGCGCCCATCCGCCCGGCGAGGCGGGACGAGAACTCCTCGGCGACCGACTCGTGCACCAGGAAGCGGTTGGCCGAGGTGCAGGCCTCGCCGATGTTGCGCATCTTGGCCAGCATCGCGCCGTCGACCGCCGCATCGAGGTCCGCGTCGGCAAAGACGAGGAAAGGCGCGTTGCCGCCGAGCTCCATCGACACCCGGAGCAGCTGGTCGGACGCCTGGGCGACGAGCACCTTGCCGACCGCGGTCGAGCCCGTGAAGGTGAGCTTGCGCAGCCGCGGGTCGCGGATCAGCGGCTCGCACACCCCGCCGGAGTCGGTCGTGGTGACGACGTTGAGCACGCCTGCCGGCAGGCCGACCTCCTCCAGCAGGCCCGCCAGGGCGAGCATCGTGAGGGGGGTCTCCGCGGCCGGCTTGACCACCATGGTGCACCCGGCGGCGATGGCCGGTCCGATCTTGCGGGTGCCCATCGCGAGCGGGAAGTTCCAGGGCGTGATCATCAGGGTCGGGCCGACGGGCCCCTTCATCGTGATCAGCCGGGTGTTGCCGGCAGGCGCGGGGGAGTAGCGGCCGTGGATGCGCACGGCCTCCTCGGAGAACCAGCGGAAGAACTCGGCGCCGTAGGCCACCTCGCCCCTCGCCTCGGCGAGCGTCTTGCCCATCTCGAGGGTCATGAGCCGGGCGAAGTCGTCGGCGCGCTCGGTGAGCAGCTCGAAGGCGCTGCGCAGGATCTCGCCGCGCACCCGGGGCTCGGTGGCGCGCCACTCGCGCTGGGCAGCCGCTGCCGCGGCGAGCGCGCGCTCCCCGTCGGCCGGCGTCGCGTCCGCCACCGAGGTGAGCACGCTGCCGTCGGCGGGGTTGTGCACCTCGAAGGTCGCGGCGCCGGTGGCGTCGACCCACTCCCCGCCGACGAGGAGCAGGCGGGGCACGGTCGTCAGGACGGTCTCGTTGCTGGCCATCACCCCACCCTGCCATCCGCCGCCGCGTCGAAGGCGGCCTCGAAGATGTCCAGACCCTCGGCGAGCAGGTCGTCGCCGATCGCCAGCGGCGGGAGGAAGCGGAACACGTTGCCGTAGGTGCCGCAGGTCAGCGTGACGAGGCCCTGGGCCGAGCAGGCGCGGTGGATCGCGCCCGCGAGCGCCGCGTCCGGCGTACGCCCCGGACCGTCGGACACGAGCTCGACGGCCAGCATCGCGCCGCGGCCACGGATGTCCCCGACACGGTCCGGGTGGCGCTCGGCCAGCGCCCGCAGGCGTGGCACGAAGGTCGCCTCGATGGCGCGGGCCCGCGCCGGCAGGTCGTCGGCCTGCATCGTCTCGATCGCGGCGAGCGCGGCCGCGCACGCGACCGGGTTGCCGCCGTAGGTGCCGCCGAGGCCTCCGACGTGCACCGAGTCCATCACCTCGGCCCGGCCGGTCACCGCGGCGAGCGGCAGCCCGCCCGCCATGCCCTTGGCGGTGGTCACCAGGTCCGGCACGACGCCCTCGTGGTCGCAGGCGAACCAGTCGCCGGTCCGGGCGAAGCCCGTCTGGATCTCGTCGGCGATGAGCAGGATCCCCTGCTCGCGGCACCACTCGGCCACGCGCGGGAGCCAACCGGGCGGCGGGACGATGAAGCCGCCCTCGCCCTGGATCGGCTCGATGAGCACGGCCGCGCAGCTGTCCTCGCCGACCTGGGTGTGCACGGTCGAGACGAAGGCGTCGAAGGCCTCCTCGGCGCACGCCTCGGGCCCGCCCGGCCACCGGTAGGGGTAGGCCATCGGGGCGCGGTAGATCTCCCCGGCGAACGGGCCGAAGCCGTGCTTGTAGGGCATGGTCTTCGCGGTCAGCGCCATCGTGAGGTTCGTACGCCCGTGGTAGGCGTGGTCGAAGACCACGATGGCGTCGCGACCCGTGTGGTGGCGGGCGACCTTCACCGCGTTCTCGACCGCCTCGGCTCCGGAGTTGAAGAGCGCCGAGCGCTTCTCGTGGGTCCCCGGGGTGAGCTCGGCGAGCTTCTCGCAGACCGCGACGTACTCCTCGTACGGCGTCACCATGAAGCAGGTGTGGGTGAAGTCCGCGACCTGGCGCTGGACCGCCTCCACCACGCGGGGCGCGGCGTTGCCGACGGTGGTCACGGCGATGCCGGAGCCGAAGTCGATGAGCTGGTTGCCGTCGACGTCACGCAGGATCCCGCCCCCGGCGCGCTCGACGTAGACGGGCAGCGTCGTGCCGACGCCGGCGGACACGGCTGCGACCTTGCGGGCGTGGAGGGCCTGCGAGCGCGGCCCGGGGATCTCGGTGGCGAGGATCCGCTCCTGCGAGAGGCTCATCCGCGCTCGTCCATTCCCCACGGGGAGCCGTAGCCCTCGGGCTTCGGCGCCGACAGCAGGTCGAGGAACGGCTTCGGCGGCAGCGCCTCGGGGCCGAGCACGCCGGTGCCCTTCCACGTGCCGTCCGACAGCAGCTCGAGGGCCACGACCGGGTTGATGGCCGTCTGCCAGACCACGCACTGGGCGCCGTAGTCGCGCATCGAGTCGGCGTTGTCGACCACGTGGTAGAGGTACGTCGACCTCGGCGCGCCGTCCTTGCCGGTGCCGGTGACGAAGAGCCCCGCGCAGGTCTTGCCCTCCATCCGCGGGCCGATGGTGGCCGGGTCTGGCAGGCACGCCGCCACGACGTCGCGCGGCGAGACCTCCACCCCCTTCACCGTCACCGGCTGGGTCGAGTCGAGCCCCAGGGTGTGCAGCGTGCGCAGGATGGTGATCATCTCCTCGCCGAGGCCGTACTTGAAGGTCACCCGGTCCGCCTCCACCCATCGCGGCATCAGGAGCACCTCCTCGTGCTCGACGTGCACGCACTCGACCGGTCCGATGCCCTCGGGGAAGTCGAAGACCTCCGGCTCGGAGAAGGGCGGCAGTGTGAAGAATCCCTGCTCCAGCTCGCCACCGCCCCTCTCCCGCTCCCACACCACAGGGGGGTTGAGGCACTCCTCGATGATCGTCCACATCGAGAAGCCGGGCGCGAACACCTCGTTGCCGTCGTCGTCGCGGATCACCAGGTTCGCGCCGTCACGCGTGCCGAGCTCGTCGATGTGGTCGAAGAGCTCGTCGGCGGCGTAGCGTGCGAAGACGTCGGAGAGCCCGGGCTCCACCCCGATGCCGAGCAGCGCCAGCCGGCCGGCGGACTCCCACGCACCGGCCTGCGCGAACTGCTCGTCGCCGAGCTTGACCCCGACCTTCTCGTAGGGCGCGTCGGGGTGCGGCGCCGACAGGCTCATCGCCATGTCGAGGTAGTCGGCACCGGCCGCCAGCGCGCCGGTGAAGATCGGCATCACGAAGCGGGGGTCGACCGCGTTGAAGACGTGCGTGGCCCGCACCTCCCGCGCGAGCGCGGCCACAGCATCGGCGTCGGAGGCGTCGACCTGCGCGGCGGTGAAGCGTCCCTCGCCCGTACGTCGCTCGCTCGCCGCGGCGACCGTCCGCTCGGCGCGGGTGAGGTCGTAGTCGGCGACCACCCACGCCTCGAAGAAGTCACGCTCGACCGCGATCCGGGCGGCGGCGTCACCGACACCGCCGGCCCCGACCATCAGCACCCTCATCGGCTCTGGCACGGCTCTGCTCCTATTCCTTGGTCCGCGACGCCCGTGCCGAGCCGACCAGCTGGGCGCCCACCACCAGCAGGACGGCGAGCACGAACATCGAGAAACCGATGACGTTGGCCTCGGCGGGGATGCCACGTCGCGACGCGACGTAGACGAACTTGGGGAACGTGCTCTCGTTGCCGGAGACGAAGTTGGTGATGATGAAGTCGTCGAAGGACAGCGAGAAGGCGAGCATCGCGGCGCCCGCGATGCCGGGCAGGATCAGCGGGAAGGTGACCTTCCAGAAGGTCTGCATGGGGCTCGCGTAGAGGTCCTGCGCCGCTTCCTCGATCCGCGGGTCGAGGGACTGGATGCGCGCCTTCACCGTCACCACCACGAAGCTCAGGCAGAACATGATGTGGGCGAAGACGATCGTGGTGAAGCCCAGGCTGATCCCGATGTTGGAGAAGCCCTGCACGAAGATCGTCAGCAGCGCGGCACCCATCACGATCTCGGGGGTCGCCATCGGCACGAAGATCAGCACGTTGCTCGCGGCCTTGCCGCGGAAGCGGTAGCGCACCATCGCCAGCGCCATCATGGTGCCGAGCACGGTGGCCACGAGCGTGGAGATCGCGCCGACCTGCAGCGAGGTCACCAGCGAGGAGCACACCCCGGGCACGCCGCACGGGTCCTGCCAGTGCTCCCAGGTGAAGCCCTGCCACACGATGTTGGTCTTGCCGTGGTCGTTGAAGGAGAACGCGAAGGTGTAGGCGACCGGCAGGAACAGGTAGAGCAGCACCAGGATCGCCGAGAGCATTGCGAAGTGGTTGGCCAGCCAGAGCTGGGCCCGCTTGGCCGTGGACGGGCGGTAGGCGGGGGAGGACTGCCCGGTCGGGGACGTCGTCTTCATGGTGGCCACCTCAGACCAGCTCGTCGGTGCCGAAGCGGCGTACGTAGAGGAAGACCATGGCCAGGATCGCGGCCATCAGCGTGAAGGACAGCGCGGCCGCCACGGGGTAGCCGCCGGGGATGGCGAGGAACTGGTCGTTGATGACGTTGCCGACCATCTTCCCGCGCTGGGGGCCGAGCAGCTCCATGTTGACGAAGTCGCCGGCGGCCGGGATGAAGGTCAGCAGGGTGCCGGCGAGCACGCCGGGCATCGACATCGGCAGGGTCACGGTGCGGAAGGTCGTGAAGCCGTTGGCGTACAGGTCGCCGCCCGCCTCGATCACCCGCGGATCGGCGCGCTCGAGGGAGGCATAGATCGGCAGCACCATGAACGGCAGGAAGTTGTAGGTCAGGCCCGCGACCACCGCGACCGGGGTGTTGATGATCGCGCCGCCGGGCAGCAGGTTGAGGAAGTTCAGCGTGCCGGCCACCCAGCCCTCGTCGGCGAGGATCTGCGACCACGCGAACGTGCGCAGGATGAAGGAGGTGAAGAACGGCGCGATGACGCAGATCATCATCAGGTTGCGCCACTTGCCGGCCTTGAACGCCATCGCGTAGGCCAGCGGGTAGGCGATGACGAACGCCAGGAACGTCGCGAGCCCGGCGTAGAGGAACGACCGCGCGAAGTGGGGCGCGTAGTCGGTCAGCGCGGCGGCGTAGTTCGAGAAGTTCAGGTCGCGGTAGTAGTAGCCGGGGAAGCCCGGGTAGCGGCTCTGCAGGCTGACCGCGGCCAGCTGCACCAGCGGCAGCAGGAAGAAGACACCGAGCCACAGCACGCCGGGCAGGAGCAGCAGGTACGCCGTCCAGCTCCGCTTCTGCGTCTCGGGTGCCGGGGCTGCCGGGTCGACCGCGGGGTCGCCGACGACGTGGGCGAGGGCGCTCACGGCCGGCTCACGACTCCTCGACCGGGACACCGAACGCGTGCCCGGGGTTCCACGTCAGCCAGACCTCGTCACCGGGACGGAGGTCGAGCGGCTCGACGTCGAGGTTCTGCTCGTAGCAGCTCCAGGTCGTCCCGCTCGGCATGTCGACGAGGTAGCTCGTCGCGACGCCGAGGAACGACACGTCGCGCACCACGCCCTTGACGTCGTTGCCGACGCCGTCGGGCTGCTTGCGCGACACCGTCACCTTCTCGGGGCGTACGCCGAACAGCACCTGGCCCTCGTGCACCTGCGAGCGGGACTTGAGGATCCGCACCTTGGTGCCGAGCACGTCGGCGACGAGGTGGTCGCCGTCGGTGTCCTCGATCGCGCCGACCCCGGTGTTGGCCTGGCCCAGGAAGTTGGCCACGAAGCGCGTGCGGGGCAGGTCGTAGAGCTCGGCCGGCGGGCCGAGCTGCTCGATGTGGCCCCTGTTCATCACCGCGACGGTGTCGGCCATCGTCATGGCCTCCTCCTGGTCGTGGGTGACGTGGATGAAGGTGAGCCCGACCTCGGTCTGGATGCGCTTGAGCTCGACCTGCATCTCGCGGCGCAGCTTGAGGTCGAGCGCGCCGAGCGGCTCGTCGAGCAGCAGCACCTCGGGGTGGTTGACCAGCGCGCGCGCCAGAGCGACGCGCTGCTGCTGGCCGCCGGAGAGCTGGTGGGGCTTGCGCCCGGCGAACTGGGTCATCTGCACCAGCTCGAGCGCGTCGTCGGTCCGGGCGGCGGCGTCCTTCTCCTTGCGGCGCTTGGGCCCGAAGGAGACGTTGTCGCGGATCGTCAGGTGCGGGAAGAGGGCGTAGGACTGGAAGACGGTGTTGACCGGGCGCTCGTAGGGGCGCGACCCGGTCAGGTCGGTCTCCCCGATCATCACCCGGCCGGCCGTGGGCTGCTCCAGCCCGGCGACCATGCGCAGGGTGGTGGTCTTGCCGCAGCCCGACGGGCCGAGCAGCGCGAAGAAGGAGCCCCGGGGGACGTGGAGGTCGATGCCGTCGACGGCGACGAAGTCGCCGAAGGACTTGGTCACGCTCTCGAGCTTGAGGTCGCCGCGGGCTTCTCGGAATCCGGCCATGTCAGTTCCCCATCACGTTGCTGGACCACAGGTCGGCGAACTCGATGTCCTCGTCGGCGCTCAGCACCCGGAACTGCTGGATGTTGCTGTCGGCGATGAACTCGGCGGTCGGGAAGATCCACGGGCTCTCGGCCAGCTCGGGGTCGATCTTCTCCATCTCGGCCTGCGCGCCGTCGACGGGACAAACGTAGTTGACCCATGCGGCGACCTGCGCGGCCACGGCCGGGTCGTAGTAGTAGTCCATCAGCCTCTGGGCGTTGCGCCGGTGCGTGGAGGTGATCGGCACCATCATGTTGTCGGACCAGAGCGTGCCGCCCGACTCGGGGATGGTGAAGGTCCAGTTGGGGTCCTCGGTGTCGTAGGCCAGCACGAAGATGTCGCCGCTCCAGGTGATGCCCGCGACGGCGTTGCCGCTGGTGAGGTCCTCCATGTAGGAGTTGCCCTTCACCCGGCGGATGTAGCCCTCGTCGATCTTCTGCTCGATGAAGTCCAGCGCGCTCTCGAACTCGGCACGTCCCCAGTCGCTGTCGATGTCGACGCCCTGCGACTGCATGACCAGCCCGGCGGTGTCGCGGAACTCCGAGAGCACCACGATGCGGCCCTTGAGGTCGTCGGTCCAGAGGTCGTCGAGCGAGCGGAGCTCGCGCCCGACCTTCTCCCGGTTGTAGCCGATGCCGGCGAAGCCGCTCTGCCAGGTGATCGAGTTCTGCCGCCCCGGGTCGAACGAGACGTCCTTCAGCGGTTGGAGCAGGTTGCCGACCACGTTGGGCATCTGGATCAGCTCGAGCGGCTGGCAGAGCTGGTCGCGGATGACCCGCGCGGCCATCCAGTCGGTGAGGGTGATGATGTCGCGGTCGATCGTCTGCCCGGCGCGCAGCTGCGGCCCGACCTTGGCGTAGTAGGAGTCGTTGTCGTCGATGTCCTCGGTGTAGCTGACCTCGATGCCGGTCTGCTCCATGAAGGCCTCGAGCGTCGGGGACCTGGTCTCCTTGCCGTTCATGTCGAGGTAGGCCGTCCAGTTGGCCCACTTGAGGATCTTCTCCTCGTCCGAGAGGTCCGTCGGCAGGTCCAGGCTGGCGACGCCGCCCGACGGCGGCTCGGGCGGGGCGCACCCGGTGAGCGCGAGCCCGGTGCCGGCGGCGAGGCCGGTGCCGAGCAGCGCGCGTCGGCTCAGCGAGCCGGAGGCCGCCTGGGCCAGCGCGGCCGCCGGGGGCGACATGGGACGCCGTGACCGGCGCGGGATGGGTGTCATGTGTTCAGGTCCTCCGCTCAGCCCCCGAGCTGCTCTGGTGTGGTGCCGTCCAGCTCTGGTGTCTAGCTCTCGATGTTGGCCATCACGTGCTTGATCCGGGTGTAGTCCTCGAAGCCGTACATCGACAGGTCCTTGCCGTAGCCGGACTTCTTGTAGCCGCCGTGCGGCATCTCGGCCACCAGCGGGATGTGGGTGTTGATCCACACGCAGCCGAAGTCGAGGGCCTTCGACATGCGCATCGCGCGTCCGAAGTCGCGGGTCCACACCGAGGAGGCGAGCCCGTAGTCCACGCCGTTGGCCCACCGGGTCGCCTCGGCCTCGTCGGCGAAGCGCTGCACGGTGATGACGGGGCCGAAGATCTCGTTCTGGATGGCGTCGTCGTCCTGGTGCAGCCCCGAGAGCACGGTGGGCTCGAGGTAGAAGCCGTCGCCGAGGTCCGTACGCCGGTTGCCGCCGGCCGACACCGTGGCGTGGGAGGGCAGGTTGTCGATGAAGCCGCTGACGTGCGCGAGCTGGCGGGCGTTGTTGACCGGGCCGAAGAGCGCGTCCGCGTCGTCGGGCAGGCCGACCGGTGCCGAGGTGCGGGCGTAGTCGGCCAGGGCGGCCACGAACTCGTCGTGGATGCCCTCGGCCACCAGCACCCGGGTCGCGGCCGTGCAGTCCTGGCCGGCGTTGAAGTAGCCCGCGATCGCGATGCCCTCCACCGCGGCCTCGATGTCGGCGTCGTCGAAGACGACGACGGGTGCCTTGCCGCCGAGCTCGAGGTGGACGCGCTTCACGTTCGGCGCGGCACTCGCCGCCACCTCCGCGCCGGCGCGCACGGAGCCGGTGATCGCGACCAGGGCGGGCGTGCGGTGCTCGACGAGCCGGCGTCCGGTCTCGCGGTCACCGGTGACCACGTTGAGCGTGCCCGCAGGGAGGAACTCCGAGGCGAGCTCAGCCAGGCGCAGGGTGCTCTCGGGGGTGGTGTCGCTGGGCTTGAGGACGACGGTGTTGCCGGCGGCGAGCGCCGGCCCGATCTTCCAGGCGGCCATGAGGAGGGGGTAGTTCCACGGCGTCACCTGGCCCACGACGCCGATGGGCTCACGGCGGATCCACGACGTGTGGCCGGCCATGTACTCGCCCGCGGCCCTGCCCTCCAGGACCCGCGCAGCCCCGGCGAAGAACCGGAGCTGGTCCACCATCGGCGGGATCTCCTCGCTCGCAGTGAGCGCCTTGATCTTGCCGGTGTTCTCCGACTCCAGGGCGATGAGCTCGTCCGCGTGCGCCTCGACGGCGTCGGCGATCTTCAGCAGCGCCTGCTGGCGCTCGCCGGGCGTCGTACGCCCCCACTCCACGAAGGCGCGGTCGGCGGCGTCGTAGGCCGCGTCGACCTCCTCGGCGCCGCTGATGGGTGCTCGGGCCACGACCTGGCCGGTGGCCGGGTTGACGACGTCGCTCAGGGCGCCGGCACCGGCGTCGACGAAGGTGCCGCCGATGAAGTTGCGCAGCGTGCGTGGGCTGGTCACGTGGGTCCTCCCGGTCGGGTGCGGTGAAGGGAGAGTAGGACGACGCGCGGTCAGATCGCCATAGGTGAGCGGAACAAAACTGTCGGAATCGTGGATTTAACGCCCCGGAAATGCGGATTCCGCGCTCGGCGGCTTGCGAACCGGGCCTGGCGCACAGCACGATGTGTCCATGAGTGAGGGAAGTGTGCGCCTCGACGCGACCGCCAAGCGCATCATCGAGCTCCTCCAGGAGGACGGACGCATCTCGTACGCCGCGATCGCCAAGGCGGTCGGCCTCTCGGAGGCCGCAGCCCGTGCTCGCGTGCAGAAGCTCCTCGACTCCGACGTCATGCAGGTGGTCGCGGTCACCGATCCCACCCAGGTCGGGTTCACCCGTCAGGCGATGATCGGCGTGCGCACCGAGGGCGACCCGATGAAGGTGGGGGACCGCCTCGCCGAGGTGTCCGAGGTCGACTACGTCGTCACCACCGCGGGGAGCTTCGACCTCCTCGTCGAGGTGGTGTGCGAGGACGACCCGCACCTGCTCGACGTCATCCGTCAGGTCCGTGAGCTCGACGGCGTGGTCTCCTCGGAGACCTTCGTCTACCTCAAGCTCAACAAGCAGCACTACAACTGGGGAACACGATGAGCCTCCACTCCTCCGAAGGTGAGTCCTTCGACTACCAGACCGCCGGCCGCGACCACCTCTGGCTGCACTTCACCCGGCACTCGACCTACGAGAAGGGCGGCGAGATGCCGCTCATCGTCAAGGGCGAGGGGCACAAGATCTGGGACAGCCACGGCCGCGAGTACATCGACGGCCTCGCGGGCCTGTTCGTGGTCCAGGTCGGCCACGGCCGCGACGAGCTGGCCGAGGCCGCCGCCAAGCAGGCCAAGGAGCTCGCCTTCTTCCCGCTCTGGTCCTTCGCGCACCCGCGCGCGGTCGAGCTCGCCGACCGGATCGCGGCGATGGCCCCCGGCGACCTCAACCGCGTCTTCTTCACCACCGGCGGCGGCGAGGCGGTCGAGTCGGCCTGGAAGCTGGCCAAGCAGTACTTCAAGCTCACCGGCAAGCCCAACAAGCACAAGGTCATCTCGCGCGCCGTGGCCTACCACGGCACCCCGCAGGGTGCCCTCTCCATCACCGGCATCCCGCCGCTGAAGGAGATGTTCGAGCCGCTGGTCCCGGGCGCGCACAAGGTGCCCAACACCAACTTCTACCGCCGCCCGGACTACCTCGGCGACGACGAGAAGGCCTTCGGCCGCTGGGCCGCCGACCGCATCGCCGAGGCCATCGAGTTCGAGGGTCCCGACACCGTCGCCGCGGTCTTCCTCGAGCCGGTGCAGAACGCCGGCGGGTGCTTCCCGCCGCCGCCCGGCTACTTCGAGCGGGTCCGCGAGATCTGCGACGAGTACGACGTGCTCCTGGTCTCCGACGAGGTCATCTGCGCCTTCGGACGGGTGGGGGAGATGTTCGGCGCCGCCGAGTTCGGCTACCAGCCCGACATCATCACGTGCGCCAAGGGCATGACCTCGGGCTACTCGCCGATCGGAGCCATGATCGCCAGCGACCGGCTCTTCGAGCCGTTCAAGAGCGGCACCACGGCGTACGCCCACGGCTACACGTTCGGTGGCCACCCGGTGTCGTCGGCGGTGGCGATGGCCAACCTCGACATCTTCGAGCGCGAGGGCCTCACCGACCACGTCCAGCAGAACGCGCCGGCCTTCCGCTCGACGCTGGAGAAGCTGCTCGACATCCCGATCGTCGGCGACGTGCGCGGCCACGGCTACTTCTACGGCATCGAGCTGGTGAAGGACCGCGAGACCAAGGAGACGTTCGACGACGCCGAGTCCGAGCGGCTGCTGCGCGGCTACCTCTCCGGCGCCCTGTGGGAGGCCGGGCTCTACTGCCGCGCCGACGACCGCGGCGACCCGGTCATCCAGCTCGCTCCGCCGCTGATCATCGGCCAGCCCGAGTTCGACGACATCGAGCAGCGGCTGCGGTCGGTCCTCACCGGAGCCCTCGCGCACCTCTGAGGATCTCCACCGCTGGTTGAGGTGCGAGCGCAGCGAGCCTCGAAACCACGATGATGTGCGCCGGACCCGGGGGAGCGGGGAGGATGTCCGGCGTGAACGACGCCGTACGCCCTGCCCGACCGCACCACAAGCTCACCGCGGACGGGCGGCGCATGCGCGAGGTCCTCACCTATTCGCGACGCGGCAGCCGGTTCACCCCGCGGCAGGCCGAGGCGTGGGCGGCGCACCAGGCCGACTGGGTGATCCCGGAGGAGGCCGTCGACCGGCCCGACTTCGACCTCGCCGAGCGCTTCGGGCGCGAGGCCCCGTTGATCGTGGAGATCGGGTCGGGCATCGGCGAGGCGACGGCCGTGCTCGCCGCCGCGCGACCCGACCACAACGTCCTCGCGCTGGAGGTGTGGCTGCCCGGGGTGGCTGACTCGCTGTGGCGGGTGGCCGAGGCGGGCGCCGACAACGTGCGGTTCTGCTCGGTCGACGCCGTCTGGTCGCTCGAGCACCTGCTGGCACCGGACAGCCTCGCCGAGCTCTGGACCTTCTTCCCCGACCCGTGGCGCAAGACCAAGCACCACAAGCGGCGCCTGGTGAACCCGGCCAACGCCGCGCTGGCCTCCTCCCGCCTGGTGCCGGGGGGAGCGTGGCGCCTGGCCACCGACTGGGAGAACTACGCCGAGCAGATGCGCGAGGTCCTCGACGCCGAGCCGACCCTCGAGGGCGGGCCGGTCGAGCGGTGGTCCGAGCGCCCCGTCACCCGCTTCGAGCGCAAGGGCGTCGAGGTGGGCCGCGACATCAGCGACTTCGTCTACCGCCGCTCCTCGTAGGGCGGGCCCCGCGATCGGGGCGTAACCGCGACGTGGGCGTAGGGTGTGCCCTACCGGTGCACTCCCCGGACGGGTCCTCCAGGGCCCCCGGGACGACGTGCTGGGCGTGCCTCCACTGCGATTTGGCGTGGGCACGCCGAGTCTGTCAAGATGTTCCGGTTGCTCCGGCGGGTCGCCGGGGTGCGGCACACCTTGACTTCTGAATCGCGTCTCCTTGATCGAAACAGTCGTCCTGCGTGCTCCGCACCGGATCGAGAAGCTTCTTGATCGGAGACCCGACCAGATCCGACAGCCGTCGGGTGCCACCCAGAGCAGTACCGCTTCCCCGAGGGGTCGTGTCCGGAGCAATCACCGCGACACGCCCGACCGCGGGGGTCGGGGGTGGAGGAGAGACAGGCGGCGCTCGCCCACCAGGGGCCGAGAGCCGAAACCAGACCAGGCGTACGAGATCGAAGAGGACACGGACCTATGGCGGGACAGAAGATCCGCATCAGGCTCAAGGCCTATGACCACGAGGTGATCGACACCTCGGCGCGGAAGATCGTGGACACCGTCACCCGCACGGGTGCGAAGGTCGCCGGCCCTGTGCCGCTGCCGACCGAGAAGAACGTGTACTGCGTCATCCGCTCGCCCCACAAGTACAAGGACTCCCGCGAGCACTTCGAGATGCGCACCCACAAGCGCCTCATCGACATCATCGACCCGACGCCGAAGACCGTCGACTCGCTGATGCGTCTCGACCTGCCTGCCGGTGTCGACATCGAGATCAAGCTCTGAGGCTGACATGACGAACACTTTTGAGCGCAACGCGAAGGGACTGCTGGGCACCAAGCTCGGCATGACCCAGCTGTGGGACGAGAACAACAAGGTCGTCCCCGTCACGGTGATCGCGGCCGCGACCAACGTCGTGACCCAGGTCCGTCGACCCGAGGTGGACGGCTACAACGCCATCCAGGTCGCGTTCGGCGAGATCGAGGCCCGCAAGGTCAACTCGCCCGAGGCCGGTCACTTCTCCAAGGCCGGTGTCACGCCGCGCCGTCACGTCGCGGAGATTCGCACCGCTGACGCCGCGAGCTACACCGTGGGCCAGGAGATCGGCGTCGACACCTTCGCCGCCGGCGAGGAGATCGACGTCACCGGCACCAGCAAGGGCAAGGGCTTCGCCGGTGTCATGAAGCGTCACGGCTTCCACGGTGTCTCCGCCTCGCACGGTGCCCACCGCAACCACCGCAAGCCGGGCTCGATCGGCGCCTGCGCCACCCCGGGTCGCGTGTTCAAGGGCACCCGCATGGCGGGCCGCATGGGCAACGACACGGTGACCACCCAGAACCTGACGGTGCACGCCGTCGACGCCGACAAGGGCCTGATCCTGCTCAAGGGTGCCGTTCCCGGCCCCCGCGGCGGGCTCGTCATGCTCCGTTCGGCTGCCAAGAAGACGCAGGAGGCCTGAGCATGGCTGTCAAGACCGTCAAGGTCGACCTCCCCGCCGAGATCTTCGACGTCGAGGTCAACATCCCCCTGATCCACCAGGTCGTGGTCGCCCAGCAGGCTGCTGCGCGCCAGGGCACGCACGCCACCAAGACCCGCGCCGACGTGCGCGGTGGTGGCCGCAAGCCCTACAAGCAGAAGGGCACCGGCCGCGCCCGTCAGGGCTCGACCCGCGCTCCGCAGTTCGCCGGCGGTGGCGTCGTCCACGGCCCGCAGCCGCGCAGCTACGACCAGCGCACCCCCAAGAAGATGAAGGCCGCCGCCCTGCGCGGTGCCCTCTCGGACCGGGCCCGCAACGGTCGCATCCACGTGGTCGACTCCCTGGTGTCGGGCGACAAGCCCTCCACCAAGGCCGCGATCACCGCGCTGACCTCGCTGACCGACCGCGTGGGCTACCTCGTGGTGCTCGAGCGGACCGACGCGATCACCTGGCTCTCGCTGCGCAACGCGCCCGAGGTCCACATCGTCGCCGTCGACCAGCTCAACACCTACGACGTGCTGAACGCCGACGACATCGTGTTCACCCAGGGCGCCTACGACGTGTTCGTGGGTGGCGCCTCGGCTGCCACGGCTGAGAAGCCCGCCGCTGCCAAGGCCGAGAAGCCCGCCGCGACCGAGCAGGCCAGCGACGAGTCGGCCCTGCCGGCCGGCGCCAAGGCCCCGCTGAAGAGCGGCAAGAACCCCAAGGGCTACGAGGTCCAGGGCCTCGAGTCCGGCACCTACCTCCTCGAGGGCGACGCCGGGTACGACGCCGCTGCGGGCGACTTCTGGTTCAAGTCCGCCGAGGACGCCGAGGCTGCTGGTCTGACCCGCGGCGAGAAGGAGAGCGACAAGTGAGCACCCTGCACAAGGACCACCGCGACGTCCTGATCGCGCCGGTCGTGTCGGAGAAGAGCTACGGCCTGCTCGACGCCAACAAGTACACCTTCATCGTCCACCCGGACGCCAACAAGACCGAGATCAAGATCGCGGTCGAGAAGGTCTTCGGAGTCAAGGTCACCTCGGTCAACACGATCAACCGCCAGGGCAAGACCCGTCGTACCCGCTACGGCATGGGCAAGCGTCCGAACACCAAGCGCGCGATCGTCAGCCTCGCCGAGGGTCACCGCATCGACATCTTCGGAGGTCCGGTCTCCTGACCGGGCTCCTGACTAGGAACTGATATGGCTATCCGCAAGTACAAGCCGACCACCCCGGGCCGTCGTGGCTCGTCGGTGGCCGACTTCGTCGAGATCACCCGGACCACGCCCGAGAAGTCGCTGACGCGTCCGCTGCCCAAGAACGGCGGCCGCAACAACCAGGGCCGCATCACCACCCGTCACAAGGGTGGCGGGCACAAGCGCGCCTACCGCATCATCGACTTCCGTCGCTACGACAAGGACGGCGTGCCGGCCAAGGTCGCTCACATCGAGTACGACCCCAACCGCACCGCCCGCATCGCGCTGCTGCACTACGCCGACGGCGAGAAGCGCTACATCGTGGCCCCCAAGGGCCTCGTGCAGGGCACGCCGGTCGAGTCGGGCCCCAACGCCGACATCAAGCCCGGCAACAACCTCCCGCTGCGCAACATCCCGGTCGGTACGACCATCCACTGCGTGGAGCTGCGTCCGGGCGGCGGCGCGAAGATCGCCCGCTCGGCCGGCAACTCCGCCCAGCTGGTCGCCCGCGAGGGAAGCCGCGCCACGCTGCGCCTCCCCTCGGGCGAGATGCGCTTCGTCGACGTGCGCTGCCGCGCCACGATCGGCGAGGTCGGCAACGCCGAGCAGTCCAACATCAACTGGGGCAAGGCCGGCCGCATGCGGTGGAAGGGCGTTCGCCCGACCGTCCGCGGTGTCGTCATGAACCCGGTCGACCACCCGCACGGTGGTGGTGAGGGCAAGACGTCCGGTGGTCGCCACCCCGTCTCCCCCTGGGGCAAGCCCGAGGGCCGTACGCGCAAGCGCAAGGCCAGCGACTCCCAGATCATCCGTCGTCGCAAGTCCGGCAAGGGTAGGAAGTAACCGACATGCCTCGCAGCCTGAAGAAGGGCCCCTTCATCGACGACCACCTTCAGAAGAAGGTGGACGCCGAGAACGCGAAGGGCAGCCACAACGTCATCAAGACCTGGTCGCGCCGGTCGATGATCGTGCCCGACATGATCGGTCACACCATCGCCGTGCACGACGGTCGCAAGCACGTCCCCGTCTTCGTGACCGACTCCATGGTCGGCCACAAGCTCGGGGAGTTCGCACCGACCCGCACCTACCGCGGGCACGTGAAGGAAGACCGGAAGGGACGTCGTCGATGAGCACCACCGAGCGCAGCCGCACCAGCGCGCGCCGCGAGTCGCTGCTCGGCGACCAGCCGGGCGCCTTCGCCAGCGCACGCTACGTGCGGATCACCCCGATGAAGGCCCGCCGTGTCGTCGACATGGTCCGCGGCCTCCAGGTCGACGAGGCCCTCACCCTGCTGCAGTTCGCGCCGCAGGCCGCCTCCGAGACCGTCTACAAGGTGCTGGAGAGCGCCGTCGCCAACGCCGAGACCACCGAGGGGCTCAACCGGGCCGACCTCGTGCTCTCGGTCGCGATGGTCGACGAGGGCCCGACGATGAAGCGTTGGCGTCCGCGTGCCCAGGGCCGTGCCACCCGTATCAACAAGCGCACCAGCCACATCACCCTCGCGGTGCAGCCGGCCGACGCGCTCACCGCGCCGGGCAAGAAGGCCCGCGCCTCGAAGAACGGAAAGGGTGCCTGATGGGCCAGAAGATCAACCCGAACGGGTTCCGCCTGGGCATCTCCACCGACCACAAGAGCCGTTGGTACGCCGACAAGCTCTACAAGTCCTACGTCGGTGAGGACGTCGCCATCCGCAAGCTGCTCTCCAAGGGCATGGAGCGGGCCGGCATCTCCAAGGTCGAGATCGAGCGCACCCGTGACCGTGTGCGGGTGGACATCCACACCGCACGTCCGGGCATCGTCATCGGTCGCCGTGGCGCCGAGGCCGACCGCATCCGCGGCGAGCTCGAGAAGCTCACGGGCAAGCAGGTCCAGCTGAACATCCTCGAGGTCAAGCAGCCCGAGATCGACGCTCAGCTGGTCGCCCAGGGCGTCGCCGAGCAGCTCGCGGGCCGCGTGCAGTTCCGCCGCGCCATGCGCAAGGCCATGCAGACCTCGATGCGCTCCGGTGCCAAGGGCATCCGGATCCAGTGCTCGGGTCGTCTCAACGGTGCCGAGATGTCGCGTACGGAGTTCTACCGCGAGGGCCGCGTGCCCCTGCACACGCTCCGCGCCGACATCGACTACGGCTTCTACGAGGCCAAGACCACCTTCGGCCGCATCGGCGTGAAGGTCTGGATCTACAAGGGCGAGGTCGCCGGCACCCGTGCCGAGCGCCAGGCCCAGCAGGCCGCCCGCGCCGGTGCCCCCGGTCGCAGCGGCGGCCGTCCCAACACCCGTGGCGGCGACCGTCCGAGCCGTGGCTCGCGCGGCGACCGCGCACCTCGCAGCGAGGCCACCGCCGAGACTTCAGCGGCCCCCGCCGCCGAGGCTGCACCGAGCACCGGACAGGAGGCCTGACCTCATGTTGATGCCCCGTCGCGTCAAGCACCGCAAGCAGCACCACCCCAAGCGCCGTGGCGTTGCCAAGGGCGGCACCACGCTGGCCTTCGGTGACTTCGGCATCCAGGCGGTCGAGGGTCACTACGTGACCAACCGACAGATCGAGTCGGCCCGTATCGCCATGACCCGTCACATCAAGCGTGGCGGAAAGGTCTGGATCAACATCTACCCGGACCGCCCGCTGACCAAGAAGCCTGCCGAGACCCGCATGGGTTCCGGCAAGGGTTCCCCCGAGTGGTGGGTGGCGAACGTCAAGCCCGGCCGCGTCATGTTCGAACTCTCCGGTGTCGACGAGGTGACTGCTCGTGAGGCCATGCGCCGCGCGATGCACAAGCTTCCGATGAAGTGCCGGTTCATCTCCCGTGAGGCCGGTGAATTCTGATGGCTACCAAGCTGAACGCCCACGAGCTCGACGAGCTCAACGCCACCGACCTGGAGGCGAAGCTGCGCGAGGCCAAGGAGGAGCTGTTCAACCTCCGGTTCCAGGCGGCCACCGGCCAGCTGGACAGCCACGGCCGGCTCCGCGTGGTCAAGAAGGACATCGCCCGCATCTACACCGTGGTCCGCGAGCGCGAGCTCGGCATCCGCACCACGCCGGGCACCAACGAAGAGGCGAAGGCATGAGCGAGAACACTGCGACCCAGTCGGCCGACGAGCGCAACCAGCGCAAGGTCCGTGAGGGCCTCGTCGTGAGCGACAAGATGGACAAGACCATCGTCGTGGCCGTCGAGGACCGCGTGAAGCACGCGCTCTACGGCAAGGTCATGCGCAAGACGTCGCGCCTGAAGGCCCACGACGAGACCAACGAGTGCGGCATCGGTGACCGGGTCCTGATCATGGAGACCCGCCCGCTGTCCGCCACCAAGCGCTGGCGCCTGATCGAGGTCCTCGAGAAGGCCAAGTGAGCCTCGGGTGAGGTGAGCCCCGCTCGCCCCGCCCGGACCCACTCCCAGCACAGAACCCCACCAGTTCGGCCAGGCTCGTGCCCCGCGAGGGCATGAGAACCAGCTCGACAACCAGGAGAAACCAATGATCCAGCAGGAGTCGCGACTCAAGGTCGCCGACAACACCGGTGCGAAGGAGATCCTCTGCATCCGTGTTCTCGGTGGCTCTGGGCGTCGCTACGCCGGCATCGGTGACGTCATCGTCGCCACCGTCAAGGACGCGATCCCCGGTGGCAACGTCAAGAAGGGCGACGTCGTCAAGGCCGTGGTCGTACGCACCGTCAAGGAGCGTCGCCGCGCCGACGGTTCCTACATCCGATTCGACGAGAACGCCGCCGTCATCCTCAAGAACGACGGTGAGCCGCGCGGCACGCGCATCTTCGGCCCCGTCGGTCGTGAGCTGCGCGAGAAGCGCTTCATGAAGATCATCTCGCTCGCCCCGGAGGTGTTGTGAGAGATGGGTAAGAGCATGAACATCAAGAAGGGCGACACCGTCAAGGTCATCGCCGGCAAGGACAAGGGTGCCCAGGGGAAGGTCATCTCGGTGCTCCGCGAGGAGGACCGGCTGATCGTCGAGGGCGTCAACCTCGTCAAGCGCCACACCAAGTCCGTCCAGCAGACCGGCACGACCGGGGGCATCATCACCCGCGAGGCGCCGATCCACGTGTCCAACGTGATGCTGGTCGAGGGTGACGGCGTCACCCGCGTCGGCTTCCGCCGCGACGAGGTCACCAAGCGCCGTCCCGACGGCTCGACCTACACCGCCAGCCGCTCGGTCCGCGTGTCCCGCAAGACCGGCAAGGAGATCTGAGATGGCCGAGACCACCCAGACCACCGAGATTCCTCGGCTCAAGGCGCGCTACCGCGAGGAGATCGTCCCCGCCCTGCGCACCGAGTTCGACATCGCCAACATCATGCAGGTCCCCGGCCTGACCAAGATCGTGGTCAACATGGGCGTCGGCGAGGCTGCTCGCGACTCCAAGCTGATCGAGGGCGCCATCCGCGACCTCACCGCGATCACGGGCCAGAAGCCGGCCGTGACGAAGGCCCGCAAGTCCATCGCGCAGTTCAAGCTGCGCGAGGGCATGCCGATCGGTGCGCACGTCACGCTGCGCGGCGACCGCATGTGGGAGTTCCTCGACCGCCTGCTTTCGCTGGCGCTGCCCCGCATCCGTGACTTCCGCGGTCTCTCGCCGAAGCAGTTCGACGGTCGCGGCAACTACACGTTCGGTCTCACCGAGCAGGTCATGTTCCACGAGATCAACCAGGACAAGATCGACCGGTCGCGTGGCATGGACATCACCATCGTGACCACCGCCACCAATGACGACGAGGGTCGTGCGCTGCTCAAGCAGCTCGGCTTCCCGTTCAAGGAGAACTGACATGGCGAAGACTTCCCTCAAGGTCAAGGCCGCTCGCAAGCCGAAGTTCGCTGTCCGCGGCTACACCCGCTGCCAGCGCTGCGGCCGTCCGAAGTCCGTCTACCGCAAGTTCGGCCTGTGCCGCATCTGCCTGCGGGAGATGGCACACCGCGGCGAGCTGCCCGGAGTCACCAAGTCCTCCTGGTGACCACGGTCTCCTGGTAACCACCTCAACACGTTGAAGGTCGGGCCGGCCGCGTGCCGCTCGAAACCACGACGAGAAAGAACCCATCATGACGATGACTGACCCGATCGCAGACATGCTCACGCGTCTGCGCAACGCCAACCAGGCGTACCACGACGTGGTGTCGATGCCTTACAGCAAGATGAAGGCCGGCCTCGCGGAGATCCTCAAGCAGGAGGGTTACATCACCTCCTACGACGTGGCCGACAACCTGTCCGCCGAGGGCGAGCCCGCCGTCGGCAAGACGCTGACCGTGACGCTGAAGTACGGCCGCAACCGGGAGCGCTCGATCGCCGGCGTACGCCGCATCAGCAAGCCCGGCCTGCGCGTCTACGCCAAGAGCACCAACCTGCCCAAGGTCCTCGGTGGCCTCGGCGTCGCGATCATCTCGACGTCGCAGGGACTGCTGACCGACCGCCAGGCGAACCAGAAGGGCGTGGGCGGCGAAGTCCTCGCCTACGTCTGGTGACCCGGACCAACTGAGACCAGGAAGAGAGAGAAGCATGTCGCGCATTGGCAAGCTCCCCATCGCGGTCCCGTCCGGTGTCGACGTCGCGATCGACGAGTCGCTGGTGACGGTCAAGGGCCCCAAGGGCACCCTGTCCCACACCATCGCGTCCCCGATCACGGTCGCCAAGGGCGAGGACGGCATCCTCGAGGTGCAGCGTCCCGACGACGAGCGCAACAGCCGCTCGCTCCACGGCCTGACCCGCACGCTCATCAACAACATGGTGGTGGGTGTCACCGAGGGCTACGAGAAGAAGCTCGAGATCGTGGGCGTGGGTTACCGCGTCCTGCCGAAGGGGCCGACCCAGCTGGAGTTCCAGCTCGGCTACTCGCACCCGATCATCTTCGACGCCCCCGAGGGCATCACCTTCACCGTCGAGGGCCCGACCAAGCTCGGTGTCGTCGGCATCGACAAGCAGCTCGTCGGAGAGACTGCGGCCAAGATCCGCAAGCTCCGCAAGCCCGAGCCCTACAAGGGCAAGGGCGTGCGCTACGCCGGCGAGCACATCCGTCGCAAGGTCGGAAAGGCCGGTAAGTGACATGGCGATCTCGCTGAGCAACAACAAGCACACCGCGAACCGCGTCCGTGCCCGGCTGCGCCGACAGGCGCGTGGTCGCAAGCGCATCAACGGCACCGCCGAGCGTCCGCGCCTGGTGGTCACCAAGTCGGCCAAGCACCTCTCGGTGCAGGTCGTCGACGACCTCCAGGGCGCCACGCTGGCCTACGCCTCCACGATGGAGGCCGATGTCCGCGGCACCGACGGCGACAAGACCGCCAAGGCGAAGAAGGTCGGCGAGCTCGTCGCCTCCCGCGCCAAGGCGGCTGGGATCGAGGACGTCGTCTTCGACCGTGCCGGGAACAAGTACCACGGTCGCATCGCGGCCCTCGCCGATGCCGCCCGGGAGGGCGGATTGTCCTTCTGATCGCCTCACGCGACCAGAGAGAGAACTTAGATATGGAGCACATCTCATGAGCGGAGCCCAGCGCGGACAGCGCAGCGGTGGCTCGGGCGACCGTCGCGGACGCGACAACGGTCGTGGCCAGGCCGAGAAGTCTGTCTACATCGAGCGAGTCGTGGCGATCAACCGTGTCGCCAAGGTCGTGAAGGGTGGTCGTCGCTTCAGCTTCACCGCCCTCGTGATCGTCGGCGACGGTGAAGGACTGGTCGGCGTCGGCTACGGCAAGGCCAAGGAAGTTCCGGCCGCGATCGCCAAGGGTGTCGAGGAGGCCAAGAAGCACTTCTTCAAGGTCCCCCGCATCCAGGGCACCATCCCGCACCCGGTTCAGGGCGAGAAGGCCGCAGGCGTCGTCCTGCTGCGTCCCGCCGCTCCCGGTACCGGTGTGATCGCCGGTGGTCCGGTGCGCGCGGTGCTCGAGTGCGCCGGCATCCACGACGTGCTGAGCAAGTCCCTCGGTTCGTCCAACCAGATCAACATCGTCCACGCGACGGTCGAGGCCCTGCGGATGCTCGAGGAGCCCGAGGCCGTGGCTGCTCGCCGTGGCATGCGGGTCGAGGACGTCACCCCGGCTGCGCTGCTCCGTGCGCGCGCCGAGGGCCAGCTCGAGGCGACGGCGGGGGTGCAGCAGTAATGGCACAGCTCAAGGTCCAGCAGAAGCGCGGCCTGGTCGGCCTGAAGGCCAACCAGCGCGAGACGCTCCGTTCGCTCGGTCTCAAGCGGATCGGCGACGTCGTCGTCAAGGAAGACCGCCCGGAGATCCGAGGCATGATCAACACCGTCCGTCACCTGGTGACGTTCGAGGAGGTGGAGTGACATGACGCTCAAGCTGCACCACTTGCGTCCCGCTCCGGGTGCCAAGACCGCGAAGACCCGTGTGGGTCGCGGTGAGGCCTCGAAGGGCAAGACTGCCGGCCGTGGTACCAAGGGCACCAAGGCTCGCTACCAGGTTCCGGTCGCCTTCGAGGGTGGCCAGATGCCGATCCACATGCGCCTGCCCAAGCTGAAGGGCTTCAAGAACCCCTTCCGCGTGGAGTTCCAGGTCGTCAACCTCGACCGCCTCGGGGAGCTCTTCCCCGAGGGCGGCACCGTGACCGTCGCCGACCTCGTCGCCAAGGGCGCGGTCCGCAAGGGCCAGCCCGTCAAGGTGCTGGGCCAGGGTGACATCTCGGTGGCCGTCCAGGTCAGCGCCAACGCGTTCTCGTCCTCCGCCAAGGAGAAGATCGAGGCTGCAGGCGGCACCGCGACCGTGGCCTGAGGCCACAGATCGCTCATCTGATGAAGGCCCGGCCGCACAGTGGGAACTGTCGGCCGGGCCTTCGTCGTTCTCCTTGTGTCTCGGGGGGAAGCGGGTCCGACCCCGACTGTTAGGCTTCCCCGGGCTTCGCGCCGTGCAACGGTGCGGGACCCTCGTCCGCCCGCCGATCCTGGTTGGGCACCCTTACGAAAGAGGAACCAGTGCTAGGCGCGTTCGCCAACGCTTTCCGGACGCCGGACCTGCGGCGCAAGCTGCTGTTCGTGCTGCTGATCATCACGATCTTCCGGCTCGGCTCTCAGGTGCCCACCCCGGGTGTCAACGTGGCCAACGTCCAGGCCTGCATCAGCCAGCTGGAGGAGGGTGGGCTCTACAGCCTCATCAACCTCTTCTCCGGTGGTGCGCTGCTCCAGCTCACCATCTTCGCGCTGGGGATCATGCCCTACATCACGGCCTCGATCATCCTGCAGCTGCTCGTCGTGGTGATCCCACGGCTCGAGGCGCTGAAGAAGGAAGGTCAGGCCGGTCAGGCCAAGATCACCCAGTACACGCGCTACCTGACGTTGGGCCTCGCGGTGCTCCAGGCGACCGGCATCGTGGCCCTCGCGCGCAACGGCGCGCTTCTCGAGGGCTGCACCCGCGACCTGCTCCACGACAACGGCACCAGCACCTTCCTGATCATGGTCGTCACGATGACCGCCGGCACGGCCGTGATCATGTGGCTCGGTGAGCTCATCACCGACCGCGGCATCGGCAACGGCATGTCGATCCTGATCTTCACCCAGGTCGTCGCGACGTTCCCGGCCGCCCTGTGGGGCGTGCAGACCTCCCGCGGCTGGCTCGTCTTCGGCGTCGTGATGGTCATCGGCCTGATCCTCGTCGCGGCCGTCATCTTCATCGAGCAGGCGCAGCGCCGCATCCCGGTGCAGTACGCCCGCCGCATGGTCGGGCGCAAGATGTTCGGCGGCAACTCGACCTACATCCCGCTCAAGGTGAACCAGGCCGGCATCATCCCGGTCATCTTCGCCTCGTCGCTGCTCTACCTGCCGGCGATGGCGGTGCAGTTCAACCCCGAGACCAGCAACCCCGTGCTGGACTTCATCGGCACCTACCTCGTGGGCGGCGACCACCCGCTCTACATGATCACCTACTTCGCGCTGATCATCTTCTTCACGTACTTCTACGTCTCGATCACCTTCAACCCTGTCGAGGTGGCGGACAACATGAAGAAGTACGGCGGCTTCATCCCCGGGATCCGGGCGGGCAAGCCGACCGAGGACTACCTGTCCTACGTCCTGTCCCGCATCACGTTCCCTGGAGCGATCTACCTCGGCCTGATCTCGCTCGTGCCCCTGATCGCCTTCGCAGCGATCGAGGCCAGCCAGAACTTCCCGTTCGGAGGCACCTCGATCCTCATCATGGTCGGCGTCGCGCTCGACACGGTGAAGCAGATCGAGAGCCAGCTCCAGCAGCGAAACTACGAAGGATTCCTGAAGTAGATGAGACTCATCCTCATGGGCCCGCCGGGTGCGGGCAAGGGCACGCAGGCCCGCTTCGTGGCCGACCACTTCGGCGTGCCGGCGATCTCCACCGGCGACATCTTCCGGGCCAACGTCTCGCAGAACACGCCGCTCGGCGTGGAGGCCAAGGGCTACATGGACGCCGGTGAATACGTCCCCGACGAGGTCACCAACCGCATGGTCCGCAACCGGATCGACGAGGAGGACGCCCGCCCGGGCTTCCTGCTCGACGGATACCCGCGGACCCTCGCGCAGGTCACCGAGCTCGACGGGATGATCGGCTTCACCGGTCACCAGCTCGACGCCGTCGTGGTGCTGACGGTCGACCCCGAGGAGCTCGTGCAGCGCCTGCTCCAGCGCGCGCAGACCGACGGTCGTGCCGACGACACCGAGGACGTCATCCGGCGCCGGCAGGAGGTCTACTCCGAGCAGACCGAGCCGCTCATCGGTGTCTACCGCGAGCGCGGCATCCTCATCGAGGTCGACGGGATGGGTGAGGTCGACGACGTGACGGCCCGCATCTTCGCCGCCCTCGACGCGATCCCGCAGAGCTGAGCCTGCCGTGGGCTTCCGCGACCGCGGGATCGAGATCAAGACCCCCGAGCAGATCGACCTGATGCGGGTCGCCGGCCGACTCGTCGGGGAGACCCTCGAGCTCCTGCGCGCTGCGGTCCGCCCCGGGGTGACGACGCTCCAGCTCGACACCCTCGCGGAGGCCAACATCCGCGACCACGGCGGCATCCCGTCGTTCAAGGGCTACAGCCACCCGCCCTTCCCGGCGACGATCTGCGCCTCGGTCAACCACGAGGTCGTGCACGGCATCCCCGGGGACCGCGTGCTCGCCGACGGTGACGTGATCTCCATCGACTGCGGCGCGATCGTCGAGGGGTGGCACGGCGACGCAGCCATCACCGTCCCGGTCGGCGAGATCGCCGACGACGTCCGCGAGCTCCTGCGGGTCACCGAGGAGTCGCTGTGGCGCGGCATGGCCGCTGCCCGGCTCGGCGGGCGGGTGAGCGACATCAGCCACGCGATCGAGTCGCACGTCCGCTCCGAGGGGCGCTACGGCATCCTCGAGGACTACACCGGCCACGGGATCGGCACCGAGATGCACATGGCCCCCAACGTGCCGAACTTCGGGCGTCGCGGCCGCGGCCCCTCGATCGTCGAGGGCCTGGCGCTGGCCGTCGAGCCGATGGTGACGCTCGGCAGCAAGCACACCGACCTCCTCGAGGACGAGTGGACCGTGGCGACCGTCGACGGCTCGTACGCCGCCCACTTCGAGCACACCTTCACCGTCACGCCGACCGGCACGTGGGTGCTCACCGCCGTGGACGGCGGCGAGCAGCGGCTCGCCGCGCTGGGTGTCCCATTCGGCGGACGCTGAACGGCGATTTCACGTCCCGCCAGGGGTGCGTGGAAGACTGAGCGGGTTGGAGGGGAGTATTCCCCGTAGTGGTGGTGTCGTCAGCACGGCCCTTGCGCGAGCAGGGCCCGGTGCCACTGGTTCGCGCTGACGCGAGCGGAAGAGACCTCCGGCGTCCGCGTGCTGCGCGGACCCGCACCCCACCCATCCCAAGGAGCAACAGAGTGGACGTCCCCACCTGGGTCTGGATCGCCACGGCCGTGGTGACCCTCGCGATCTTCACCTTCGACCTCGCCGTCGTCGGGCGCCGCCCGCACGAGCCGAGCATGAAGGAGTGCGCGACCTACCTCTCCATCTACGTCGGCATGGCCGTCCTGTTCGGCCTCGGCGTCTGGTACACCTCGGGTGGCACGTACGCCCTGGAGTTCTACTCCGGCTGGCTCGTGGAGTACTCGCTCTCCATCGACAACCTCTTCATCTTCATCATCATCATGGCCAAGTTCGCCGTGCCGCGGGAGCTGCAGCAGTACGCCCTGATGATCGGCATCGTGATGGCGCTGGTCATGCGCGCGATCTTCATCGCCGTCGGTGCCGCGGCCATCAGCAACTTCAGCTGGATCTTCTACCTCTTCGGCATCTTCCTGGTCTACACGGCGGTCAAGCTCGCCAAGGAGGGCGCCGAGGACGAGGACGAGGACGAGTTCGAGGAGAACAAGCTCGTCGCCTTCATCGAGCGTCGCTTCCCGGCGACCTCTGAGTGGCACGGCAAGAGCCTGTTCACCGTCGACAACGGCAAGCGGATGATCACCCCGATGTTCATCGTGATCCTCACGCTCGGCACCACCGACCTGCTGTTCGCCCTCGACTCGATCCCGGCGATCTTCGGCATCACCAAGGAGCCCTACCTGGTGCTCACGGCCAACATCTTCGCGCTGATGGGCCTGCGCCAGCTCTACTTCCTCATCGGTGGCCTGCTCCAGCGCCTGATCTACCTGTCGTACGGCTTGGCCTTCCTGCTGGCCTTCATCGGCGTGAAGCTGTTCATGCACGCGCTGCACGAGAACGAGCTGCCCTTCATCAACGGTGGCGAGCACCTCGACTACCCGTGGCTCGAGATCCCGATCTGGCTCTCGCTCGTGGTCATCATCGCCACGTTGGCGATCACCGCGGTGCTGTCGCTGTGGGCGTCCAGCCGGATGTCCGCCGCGGAGCAGGACGCGAAGTCGGGTCCGCGCCGCGACTTCCAGGACGACTGACGCCCTGACGCAGCCCTACGTCGCCCCGGTGCGCTCACCACGAGCGCGCCGGGGCGTCGGCACGTCACCCGTCGCTCAGGTGACGCACTCCTTGGCGGTGGGGGAGTTGTCCGACCCCCGCGTCATCCGCACGTCGAGGCAGATCGGCTCGTCGGTGCGCACCAGCAGCTGCTGCCGCCTGGTGCTGCCGTAGGCGTCGGTGTCGTCGCGGTGGTAGCTGAAGGAGTCGCCGGGCTCGACCGGGACCGGCGGGCGCCACTCGAAGAGCACGCCGCGCGGCGTACGTGCCCCGGTGAGGCTCGGCGCCTCGGTCAGCACGTCCGGCACGACGGCGCTCGGCGTCTGGGAGCCGGACGGGAGCACGACTCCCGGGTCCTCCTCGCGCTCACCCCCGCCGCCGAGGACCAGGTAGCCCACGACGAGTGCGAGCACGGCCGCACCGACACCGGCCCACACGAGGCCCGAGACCCGGCTGCGGTCCTGCTCGTCCTCGTCGGTGGGCGGGGCGGGGACCTGCGGAGCGATGCGGCGCGGTCCGCTGGCGGAGATGACGGTCACCGGCTTCATCGCGGTGGCGTCCTCGGGGGCCTCCGGGACCTCGGGTGCCGCAACCGAGGAGTCGGGCCGGTCGCCCTCCACCGCGACCGCGGTGCGCGCCCAGCCCGCGGCCGACTCGATGCGCTGGAGCGCGCGGGCGAGCTCGAGCGCGCTGGAGGGCCGGTGCTCGGGGCGCTTGGCCAAGCACTGCTGGAGCAGGCGGTCGAGGGCGGGCGGCACGTCGGGTCGCTGGGTGGCCGGGGGAGCGGCATGCAGGATGCGCGCGCTCAGCGCCCGGGTGGAGTTGTCGCCGGAGGGGATGGAGAAGGGCGAGCGCCCCACCAGCAGGTGCCAGATCGTGGCGCCGAGCGAGTAGACGTCGGAGGCCACCGATCCGTTGGAACGGCCGTCGAGGAGCTCGGGCGGCGACCAGGGGTAGGAGATCCTGACGTCGTTGTCGCCCTCCACGTCGGCCATGTGGCCGGCGATGCCGAAGTCGGTGAGGGCCGGCTCGTGGTAGGTCGTCACGAGCACGTTGCTCGGCTTGATGTCGCGGTGCAGGATGCCCGAGCGGTGGGCGGTCTCGATGGCGCTGGCCAGCTTGATGCCGGTGGCGACGGCGTCGACCGGCGCCATCGGGTTGGAGCGCACCCGGATCCCCAGGTCCGGCGGCGGGCAGTAGCGCATGACCAGGAACGGCCTGCCGCCCTCCGCCGTGACGCCGGCGGTGATCACCGAGACGATGTAGGGGTGGTCGGCCAGGCGGGCCATCGCGTTGGCCTCGGCGGTGAAGAGGTACTTCTCGCGGTCCGTGAGGGGCACGTCGGGACGCACGACCTTCACCGCGACCCGCTGGCGCGGCCACTGCTGCTCGTAGAGGAACACGTCGGCGAAGCCGCCGCTGCCCAGGTGCTCGACGAACGCGAACCCGGGGATGACCGGAGCGCTCACCGGGCGGTCGCCCCCGTCTCGTAGCGGACCGCGTAGACGTGCGCCATGTCGAGGACCGTACCTGCCTCGAGCACATAGGCGTCGCCGGCCGTCATGCGCTGCGGCTCCCGCCCGGGCAGGGCGATGGTGGTGCCGCCGCGGCTGTCGAGGTCGCGGGCCACCACGTCCCAGCCGTCGAGCTCGATCTGCAGGTGCCGGCGCGAGACGAACGAGTGGTCGGCGGGCAGGTGCACCAGGTGCGGCCAGTCGGTGCTGTCCTTGGCCGGCGCGGGCTTGCGGCCGAGGATGACGCCACGGTCGAGCGGCACGACCTCCCCGGTCGGCAGGCGCAGGCCACCGAGCGGCGGCCGGTCCACGCGCCGCGGCTCCTGCGGCGCGACCCGCTGGTGGCAGACGCGGCACTGCGGCGAGGCCGGGGGCGTGAGGTGGCCGAGCGGGCAGCTCACCGCCAGCACCGTGGGCGCGGTCGGGTGGGAGAGGTGGGCGGGCCGGAAGGTGGTGGACCCGTCGTGGTCGTCGGGCTCGGGGGTGGTGTGGGGCGCGGAGGCAGGCCGGATCGTGGTGTGGGCACCTTCCTCGATCCGCTGCACCAGCAGCGGGTCGGGCTCGGAGGTGTCGGTGAGCGAGCCGGTGTCCTGCGCCGGACGCATGGTCCGGGTGCGCGGCGGAGGCCCGTCCGGGCCCTTCGCGGCGAGGATCGCGGCCGGGATGCCGTCGATGAGGGGAGCACCTGCGGGCGCGGGCGCTGCGGATGTCTCGGCCTGCTGCACCGCGGGCGCGGTGCGGACCGACAACGGCCGCAGCTCGACACGCTCGGCGCCCACCACGCCGCCGACGAGACGACGGGTGCTCGTCAGGCCCTCGGGGTCGGCCCCGGCGTCCAGGCTCAGGACCCGCGCCGGGCCGGCCAGGCGTACGTGCCCGGCACCGCGCGACAACGTCGTGGAGGCACCGGAGGTGAAGTCGACGACCGCGAGACCCGGAGGGTCACCGGCGAAGGCCTTCTCGACGATCGCCAGCACGCGCTCGACCACACCGGCCCCGGACGGTGCGGTCATGGACAGGGCCTCCCAGACCTCCTCCACGACCTGCTCGTCCCCGGGGTCGGTCATCAGCACCCAGTGGGCGCCACTGCCGAGCAGGACACCGGACCCCCCGGTGTACCTCGCTTCCACGATCAACGTCGGCTCCCCTCGTGCACGCCCACGCCTCCATCATCACCCATCGTCCACGTCCGCCGCAGGAGGTCCCGACTTGTCGGAATCTCGACTGCATACTTACCCTCCTGTGGTTGACTGCGGCGGGCGCACGTCATCGGGTGTGGCCAAGGGGGAATGGCGTGGCACGTGGGGCTTTCGTGCGCCGGCACCGGGTGGGCATCGCCTCGGGGGTCGCGCTCACCATCGCGACCGGAGCGGTCGTCGTCTACGCCGTCACGGCGAGTGGATACAAGAAGCACGAGGCCGAGCTCAACGACGGCGGCATCTGGGTCGTCAACGGCAAGAAGGGCTGGTCGGGCCGGCTGAACAAGCCGATCAACCAGCTCGACGGCGTCGTGCCGAGCCCCGAGGGCAGGACACGCCTCGACGTCGTCCAGGACGGCGCAGCCGTCGTCAGCCTCAACACCAACGCCAGCCGCGGCCAGGCGATCGACACCAGCAAGCTGGAGTCCCAGGACGGCGGCACCGCCGCGATCCCCACCGCCGGCGACGTGCAGATGGCCGGGTCGACCCTGGCCAGCATCGACGCGGAGACCGGCCAGCTCTGGGCGGTGCGCTACGACGACCAGCTCGGCAAGCCGGTGATGAGCGCCGTCGACAGCCAGGCCGACCCGATCGCCGAGGCCGGCGAGGGCGCGGCGCTCGCCGTCTCCCAGGACGGCACGATCGTCGTGACCTCCTCGGAGGAGGGCACCGTCACGACGGTGGCCCCCCGCGACGCAGGGTTCGCCGAGCCCGAGACCAGCGACCTGCCCGGCGGCGCGGGCCAGGTCACCCAGGTGACCACGGTCGGCGACCGGATCGTGACCCTCGACGCCGACGCCGGCGTGCTCAGCGTCGTCGGCGGCGCGACCGCCACCGTGCCGGTCGACAGCGTGCTTCAGCAGGCCGGCCCCTCCGCCGACGCCGTGCTCGTGGGTGCGCCCGACGGACTGCTGGGCGTCGACCTCGAGTCCGGCGACGACACGTCCATCTCCGACAGGTCCGGCACACCCGTGGAGCCCGTACGCCTCGGCGCCTGCGTCTTCGGCGCCTGGTCCGGCGGCGAAGGTGCCGTGGCGGTGCAGTGCGGGTCGGACGAGGTCAACCAGGACGCCCTGGGCGGCGACGCCACCAGCCTCGCCTTCCGGGTCAACCGGGACGAGATCGTGCTCAACGACGCCAACAGCGGCACGGTGTGGGACGTCCAGCAGGACCGTCCGCAGAGGATCGACAACTGGGAGTCCTTCACCTCGAAGAAGAAGAACCAGGACGACGAGAACGAGAACGAGAACCAGACCGACGCGGACCGGCGCCCGCCCCGGGCCGAGCCCGACTCCTACGGCGTGCGCGGCGGGCGCACCACCGTCCTGCACCCGCTCGACAACGACTCCGCCCCCGAGGGCCGGATCCTCAGCATCGTCGACGTCGACCAGCCCGGCGGCGGGGCCAGGGTCGAGATCAGCCCCGACGGCCAGACGCTGGTGCTGCAGATGCCGGAGGACGCGCGACCCGCGACCTTCGACTACTTCATCGACGACGGGCGCAACGGTGTCGCGGCCAACGCCAGCGTCGAGGTCAGGGTGCGCGGCGAGCTGCAGAACGAGTCCCCGGACCTGCGCGAGGGCTACGAGAAGCCGACCTACAAGGTGCCGCACGGCGGTGCGCTCTCCGTCCCCGTGCTCGCCGACTGGCGCGACGACAGCGACGGCGACACCCTGCTGCTGGACTCGGCGAGGGCCGTCAACGGCGAGGCGACAGGGGCGTCCGCCCGGACCACGGCGGACGGCCGGATCCGCTTCACCGCACCCAGGACCGACTCCGAGGGACAGCAGCTGGTGCGGGTGGAGTTCGCGGTCACCGACGGCAGGTCCGAGCCGGTCCGCAAGTCCATCGGGTTCCAGGTCCAGGCGCCCAAGGACCAGAAGGCCTTCGCGCCCAGCGCCGAGCCCGACGTGGTGCGCGGCGAGGTCGGCCAGCCGATCAAGATCCGTCCCCTGCTCAACGACCTGCCCGGTTCGGACCCCAACGCGCCCAACGCCGAGCTCTCGCTCGCGGGCAAGGTGCCGCAGCAGCCGGGCGCGAAGGTCGTCTCCGACCTCGACGCAGGCCAGCTGACCTTCACGGGCGAGCGTGCCGGCACCTTCTTCCTCAACTACAACGCCGGCTACGGAAACGCCCCGCTCGACCTGGGCACCATCCGGGTGGACGTGAAGCCCCGGCCGAAGCGGGCCGCGGAGCCCATCGCGATGCCCGACACGCTCACCGTCTACGGCCAGGCCCCGGGCATCGTCGACGTCCTCTCCAACGACCTCGACCCTGCCGGAGGCCTCCTGGTCGTGCAGCGTGCCGCCCCCGACAGCGTCGGCGACCTCGACGTGGCGATCGTCGACGGCCGGTGGCTGCGGATCTCCGCGCTCCGCCCGGACGCGGCGTCGGTGACGCAGACCGTCTCCTACACGATCAGCAACGGCACCAGCTCCGGCGTACGCGGCGAGGTCGTGGTGACCCAGCGACCCAAGCCGGCCGACAACACGCCCATCACGGTCGCCGACCGGGTGGTCGTGCGCGCGGGCGCCTCCGTCACCGCGCCCGTGCTCGACAACGACGTGTCGCCCTCGGGTGACCGGCTGACGCTGCTGGGCGACCTGGTGGACAGCCCCACCCCGGGCCAGCTCGAGGTGGTGGCGCCGATCGACGTGACCGGCGACGTCGGCAAGGCGTTCGTGTCGGGCCGCATCGTGCGCTACGTCGCTCCCGAGCAGGTCGACGAGCGTGACACCTACACCATCACCTACGTCGCGCAGAACCTCGACGGCGAGCGCGCCAACGGCCGCCTGCAGGTGACCGTCATCCCGACCGACGACCCCAACGACCCGCCCGAGCCGCCGACCCTGGAGGGTCGGGTGGTCTCCGGCGACGAGGTCAAGATCCGCGTGCCCGGCGTCGGGGTGGACCGCAACGGCGACCCGGTCACCGTCACCGGCATCACCTCCGCTCCGCGGCTGGGACGCATCGTGTCCTACGGCGGCAACTTCCTCGAGTACCAGGCCTACCCGCGCACCACCGGCACCGACGAGTTCACCTACGCCGTGGTCGACTCCCAGGGTGCCTTCGCCACCGGCACCGTGCGCGTGGCCGTGGTGGAGCCGGGACAGCCCCAGCCACCACTGGCCGTCGAGGACCGCCTCACCGTGGAGCCGGGGCGCACGGCGACCTTCGACCCGCTCGCCAACGACTTCATCGCCCCGGGCGACTCCGTGGAGATCGAGCTGGTCGAGAAGCCGGACGGCGCTCGTCTCGACCCCGAGACCAACCTCGTCACCGTGCCGGCGCCGGACACGCTCGACGGCCCCCCCACGACCCTCGTCTACCGGGTGACCAACGGGCTCAACGAGTCCCGCTCCACGATGACCCTCGAGACGGCCGACCGCTTCAACAACCCGCCGATCGTCTACGACGCGTTCGGTCGCGCCGACGACAGCGGCAGCGTCGTGGTCGACGTGCTCGAGGGCGCCTACGACCCCGACGGCGACGCCGAGTCGCTCGAGGTGACCGGCGTGGGCGGCGACCCGTCGGCCCGCGTCGTCGACGGCGTGGAGGTCCGCGCCAACCGCGGCGAGGCGCCCAAGGTGCTGCCGTTCGAGGTGCGTGACGCCGACGGTGCGACCGCCGTGGCCTCGGTCTACATCCCGCCGACCGGCAACGGCCTGCCCTACGTCCTGCCGGACGCCCAGATCACGCTCGACGCGGGCGAGACGGTGACCGGCAGGATCTCCGACTACGTCGCCGCGCCCGGCGGTGCCGACGTACGCCTGGCGTCGGGACGGCGCTCCTACTCGGCGTCGCCGCAGGAGCTCCAGGTCGGTCCCGACGGCGACAACGGCTTCTCGCTGTCCGCCGCTGCCGGCTTCCGCGGACCGGGGGCGCTGCTCGTCGAGGTGACCTCGGCGCGCAACGCCAGCGGCAACGAGGACTCCTCGACCACCGAGGACGGGGCGACGGTCCTGTTGTCGATCCCGGTCCAGGTCGGCGACGACACCCCGACGCTCGAGTGCCCCTCGACCGTGGTGCCGATCACGGCCGGCCAGCGCTACGACCTCGACATCGCCACCTTCTGCACCGTGTCGACCCCGGACCCCCGCGACGTCGTGGGCCTGTCCTACAGCGCCGAGTGGTCCCAAGGAGTCGACGGCGTGGACGTCGGCGACCCGGACGGCTCGGTCGTCGCGATCACGGTGGCCGACACCGCGACCGAGGGCGGCGAGGCGTCCCTCACCGTGCAGGCGGAGGACAGCAACACCCAGGAGATCCGCTTCCGGCTGGACCGGGCCCCGGCGCCGCGCCTGCAGCCGATCCGGGTCGAGACGATGGAGGCCGGCCAGACCCGCACCTTCGACATCGCGTCCTACCTGCAGGCAGGGGTGGCCGACCCGGACCCGAGGATCGTGACGGTCGACAGCACCGGCAGCCCCGGCGTACGCGCATCGGTCAGCGGCAGCCGGCTCACGCTCACCGCGGCCAAGGACGCCCGCGGGGTCCGGGCGAGCTTCCGGCTGGTGGTCAGTGACGTGTCCGTCGACGACCCGCCGAGCTCGCGTCGCGCCGAGGGGCGCATCGAGTTCCAGGTCGTCGGCGTCCCCGAGGCCCCCGGCGCCCCGCGTCCCTACCCGGACGCCCAGCGCTCCGGCGCGGTCGAGATGGGCTGGCCGCCGCCGGACGACGACGGTGGAGCGCCCGTCCTCTACTACGTGGTCCGTGAGGAGAAGACCGGCGCCAAGCAGCGCTGCGACACCAACGAGTGCGTCTTCCGCAACCTGGAGAACGGCCGCAACTACTACTTCCGGGTGCAGGCGGTCAACCGTGTCGGTGCGAGCGAGTTCAGCGACCTCTCGAAGACCGCACAGGCCGACACCGCGCCCGGTCGCGTGCAGAACATCCGGATGACCGACCGCGGCGACGGGACCATCACGATCGCGTGGGACAAGCCGTCCACGACGACGTCCAAGATCATCGACTACACGATCACCTACGTCGGCAGCCCCAACGGCGAAACGGTGCCCGGTGGCACCACGACCTTCACCGCACGCGAGCTGGACAACAACACGAAGTACGTCTTCTTCATCAAGGCCCAGAACGAGGCCGACTACTCCGGGGTGCGCCAGTCGCCGGAGTTCCAGCCCCTCGGCACGCCCCCGCCGCCGGCGGCGCCGGCGGTCGCCGACCTCGAGTCGGGACCCCAGCAGACCGACGTGCGCATCACGTGGCCGTCGGTGCAGCCGGAGGGCCCCGGTCCCACGGTCTACTCGGTGAGCTACAGCAACGGCGCCACCACTGCCGGCGTGCCGGGCTGCCAGCGGATCACGTCCCTGACGTGCATCCACGGCGGGGTGCCCTACGACGGCCTGACCTACACCTACCGCGTCGTGGCCGCCAACATCACCAACAAGTCGGTGCCCAGCGAGGGCACGGCCATCCAGGCCGTCGGCCGGCCCGCCGCGTGGGGCGCCTTCCAGGTGGCGCCCACCGGGTCCAACCAGGAGGCCGAGGTCTCCTACACCGTGCCCGACTCCCGAGGCAGCACCAGCAAGGTCGAGATCCTGGTCGCCGGCCTCGTGGTCCGCACGTTCCCGCAGCAGACCGGCGCGGCCTCGGTGAGGATCCCCACGCCGGGCAACGAGCAGCCGTACGCCGTGCAGCTGCGGGTGTGCAACGAGGACGCGCCTGCCGGCTGCACCCTCAGCGGCGTGCAGAACGTGCAGACCTACGGCCCCCTCAGGGACACGCCACTGTCGATCCAGTCCTCGGTCAACGGCAGGTCGATCCAGTGGACGATCTCGGGCAGCAGCAACGGCGACCCTGCGGTGGTGGCGTACCAGGTGCGCAATAGGGGGAAGGATGAGAGCGCATTCCCGGTGCAGACCTTCCGCCCCACCGGCGTCGGTGCGTTCAGCTTCACCACGCCCGCCTTTGCCACGACGAACTACCTGCAGGAGCAGGAGATCTTCGTGACCGTCTACGACGACGCCCCGGGCAACAGAGGGGAACGCGAGGGAAGAAGCATTGCGACGTCTGGCCCGCCCCCCACCCCGAGCATTGCGATCGGCCGTGGCGCGCGCTGCCAGGACGACAATCCGGACCAGCCAGCGTGTGCGCAAGCGCTCGAGACCAAGTGCACCGTGGACTCCTGCGCCTACGTCCTGCTGACAGTCAGATTCGCCGAGGGTGCGCCCCAGACGCGGTGGACCTGCGACTTCGATCAGTTCGACTTCCGTCGCGACCCGAGCGGCGACGGGGACTTCTCGGGACAGGTAGCGCCTTTCTACTCCTCGGGCCAGCGCGTCTCGGGACGGTGCACCTTCTCCAGCATCTACACCGCGGCCGGCTTCGACGTGTCGTTCCCTTGACGCTCCACCGCCCCGCTCCACGACTGCACCGCGAGCCCGCCACCAGCAGAGGACCCCACGCATGACGATCAGCCACGAACAGGCCGAGTGGTTCAAGTCCACCTTCGACCAGCTCACCGACAACATGGAGAAGGCGGTGCTCGGCAAGCGCCACGTCGTACGCCTGGCGCTGACCTGCCTGCTCTCGGAGGGCCACATCCTGCTGGAGGACTTCCCCGGCACGGGCAAGACGATGCTCGCCCGCGCCCTCGCCAACACGGTGCAGGGCAGCCACGCGCGCATCCAGTTCACGCCCGACCTGCTGCCCTCCGACGTCACCGGCGTCACCGTCTACGACCAGCACAAGGGCACCTTCGAGTTCCACCCCGGACCGATCTTCCACACGATCGTCCTGGCCGACGAGATCAACCGCGCCTCGCCCAAGACCCAGTCCGCGCTGCTCGAGGTGATGGAGGAGGGACGCGTCACCGTCGACGGCGTCGCGCACCCGGTGGGCAAGCCGTTCCTGGTGATCGCCACCCAGAACCCGATCGAGCAGGCGGGCACCTACCGCCTGCCCGAGGCCCAGCTCGACCGCTTCCTGATGAAGAGCTCGATCGGCTACCCCGACCGGCAGGCCACCGTCGAGCTGCTCAACAACGCCGCGGTGCGCGACCGCGCGTCCCTGGTCACGCCGGTGATCACGGCCGCGACCATCGCCCAGATGAGCGGCCTGGCCGACCAGGTCTACGTCGACCCGGCCGTGATCGGCTACGTCGCCGAGCTGGCCGAGGAGTCCCGTCGCCAGCCCCACGTCAAGCTCGGCCTCTCGGCCCGCGGCTGCCTCGCGCTGGTCCGCGTCGCCAAGACCTGGGCTGCCGCGGACGGCCGCGACCACGTCGTGCCCGACGACGTCAAGGACCTCGCCGAGCCGGTGCTCTCGCACCGTGTGCTGCTCGACGCGGAGGCACAGTTCAGCGGGGTCGACGTCCAGACCGTGATCTCGCGCCTGCTCGACGCCGTCGCGCCGCCGACGGACCGCGTGGGGGCCTGAGGAGTCGATGAAGCGCATCACCCAGGCACTCGAGGTCGTCCGGCCGATCGGCTGGCTGCTCCTCGTGATCGGGCTCGGCACGGGCGTCGTCGCCGAGGTCGCGCAGTGGCGCGAGCTTGCCGTGCTGTCCGTGGCGTGCCTCGCCCTCCTGGTGCTGGCACTGCCGTTCCTGCTCGGCAGGACGTCGGTCGCGGTCGACCTGCGCCTGCAGCCCGAGCGGGTGGCAGCGGGGGAGTCCGTGGCGGCAGGCGTCGCGGTGACGAACCGGGCGTCCGCGCGCCTGGTCCCGACGACGCTCGAGGTGCCGGTCGGCTCCGCCATCCACCGCTACGGCATCTCCTCGCTGGCGCCCGGTGCCACGCACGAGGAGTCCTTCACCATCCGCACCGAGCGGCGCGGCGTGATCCCGGTCGGGCCGGCGATGACCCGGCGCGGCGACCCGGTCGGCGTCTTCTCCCGCGACGTGGTGTGGACGCCGGTCCGCGAGGTGCTCGTGCGCCCGCACCTGGTGCCGATGGAGTCGCTGGGCGCAGGCCTGCTGCGCGACCTCGAGGGCGTCTCGACCGACGCGGTCAGCCAGAGCGACCTCGCCTTCCACGCGCTGCGCGAGTACGTCCCCGGTGACGACCTGCGCCACATCCACTGGCGCTCGTCGGCGAAGGTGATGGCGTCGACGGGGGAGTCGGCCCTGCTGGTGCGTCAGTACCTCGACACCCGGCGCAGCCACGCCACGATCGTCGTCGACGACCGGCTGGCGTCGTGGGGCGACCCCGAGGACTTCGAGACCGCCATGGCGGTCGCGGCGTCCATCGCGGTGCGCGCCGTCCTCGACGAGTTCGACGTCTCGTTCGTCTGCGGCTCTCACGCCTCCTCCGGCTCCGACGGCCACCTGGCCCTCGACGCGGTGTGCCGCGCCGACTTCGGTCCGCGTGGTGTCGTGGAGTCCGGACGCCAGGCCAGCATGCTCGCGCCCGACACCAGCCTGGCGTTCTTCGTCGGCGGCAGCGCCACGGAGTTCACCGACCTCCTGCGCTCGGCCGCGGCGTTCCCGCCGGAGGTGCGCCGCTTCGGCATCGTGGTCGAGCCCGACGGCACCAGCCGGGTCACCGAGACCGGTGGCCTCCCCGTCCTCCACCTCGCCGCCAAGGAAGACCTCGGCGGCCTGCTGCGATGGAGCGTGCGATGACGGACAGCCCCCGACGCTCCGGCGCCACCGGGACCCGCACCCGGGTGCGTCCCCATGCGCTCCTGCCCGACCGGCACGCGTGGACCGACATCGCGTTCACGATCGCCCTCGCGGTCGTCGCCCTCACCGCCTTCGGCACCTCCTTCACCGGGTCGGCGTACCTCGTCGTGGGCGTGCTCGGCGTCGTCATCGCCGTCGTGGTGACCCACCTGACGCGTGCCGCGGGCTGGCCCGTCATCTCGGCCGTGGTGATCTGCCTGGGCCTGTTCTTCCTGCTCGGCGGGCCGCTGTGCCTGCGCTCGCTGGGCGACACCTCCGTGCTCCCGGGTTCCACGACCCTGGCCCGTGTCGCCGACCAGGCGGTCTTCGGCTGGAAGGACCTGCTCACCACCCTGCCGCCGGTCGACGGCGACGGCCCGCTGCTGGTGCTGCCGTGGATGTCGGGCCTGCTCGCAGGGCTGGTCGGCCTCGCCCTCGCCCACCTCCCGGTCCGGCGCGCGTGGCTGTCGGCGGCGCTGCCCGTGCTCGGGATGACCGCGGTGCTGTCGGGCGCCATCGTGCTCGGCGTACGCCACCCCCAGTCCCTGCTGCTGCAGGGCTCGGTCTTCGCTGGGCTGGCCCTGGCGTGGCTGGCGCTGCGTGCGCGCCGGGCGAGCGCCTCGGTGCAGGGCGGCGCCACGTCGTGGCTCCGCAGCGCCGGTGCGGTCGCGATGCTGGTCGTCGCGGCGGGCCTCGCCCTCCCGGCGAGCGGCTGGGTCGGCGACGAGCGGGCGGTGGCCCGCAACTGGGTCGAGCCGCCCTTCGACATCGGCCGCTACCCGTCCCCGCTGGCCGGGTTCCGCAAGTACATCGACCTCCAGGGCCGGAACCTGCCGGGCAACGTCTACGACAAGGTCCTGCTCGACGTCGACGGCGTCGAGCCCGGGACGTTGGTGCGCTTCGCGACCATGGACCGCTACGACGGCATGGTGTGGGGCGCGAGCGACAACGCGCTGCCCGGTCCGGCCGACGACTCCTTCCAGCGCGTCTCCTCGACCATCGACAACCCCGTCGAGGGCGACGAGGTCGAGGTCAGCGTCACCCTCGGCGAGGGCTGGACCGGGGTCTGGCTCCCCACCGTGGGCGCGCTGCAGTCGATGCGGTTCGAGACCGCCGACGCGCGCGCCAAGGCCGACATCTTCCGCTACAACCTCGCCACCTCCACCGCCGTGGTCCCCAGCGGCCTCGCTCCCGGCGACACCTACTCCTTCACCGCCGTGCAGCCCGACGACGAGCTGACCGACGAGACGGTCGGCTCGGCCGAGCAGTCGTGGCCGCTGCCTCCCGGCGCCGCCTTCATCCAGGGCCCCACGGAGAAGTGGACCGAGGGTGCCGGCACCGACCCGATGGACCGCGTGCTGGCGGCCGCGGAGCACCTGCGCACCGAGGGCAAGTACTCCGACGGCGTCGGGCGCACCGAGCGCATCTACGTCGCCGGGCACAGCGTGTTCAGGCTGTCCGACGAGTTCGTCAACGCCCCGCAGATCGTCGGCAACGACGAGCAGTACGCCGCCACGATGGCGCTCATCGCCAACGACATCGGGGTCCCGGCGCGGGTCGTGCTCGGGGCCGAGGTGCCCGAGGGTGGACGCATCACCGGCCAGGAGGTCGCGGCATGGGTCGAGCTGCGCGCGGCCGACGGGTCGTGGAAGACCTTGCCCACCGACGCCTTCATGTCGCGGACGCCGCCGGCCGACCAGGTGCCGGAGACCAACACCCCGATGTCCGGCACCGTGATCCCGCCCCCCAACCCCATCCCGCCACCGAGCGACGCCGGCGAGCAGAGCGACGCCGACCTCAAGGAGCGCAAGGCCACCCGCAAGAAGGCCGAGGAGGAGGACGAGGGCCTCATCGCCGACCTGCCCGGGTGGCTGGGGATCATCGTCACCTACGTCGGCGGCCCGCTGCTGCTGCTCGTCCTGCTGCTGGGCGCGGTCGTCGGCCTCAAGGCGTGGCGTCGGCACCGGCGCCGCAGCGCCGACTCGCCCTCCGCGCGCTTCGTCGGCGCCTGGCGCGAGCTGGTCGACCACGCCCGGGACCTCGGCCAGGTCGTCCCGCTCGGCCCGACGGTCACCCGGCGCGAGCAGTCCGCCGGCATCGTCTCGGGCCAGGCCGGGGCCCTGGCGCGGCGTGCGGACAGCTTCGTCTTCGGCCCCAGCGTCCCGGAGGCCTCGGCTGCCGCGACCTACTGGGAGTCGGTCGACGCCGAGCGGCGTGCGATGTCGCAGGAGGTCGGCCGCTGGCAGCGCGTGCGCGCCGCGATCAGCCTGCGCTCGCTGCGGCGTACGTCCTCAGCGCCCGCGTCCGACCCGGACCCTGCGACGTCGACGACCGGCGCCCCCGCGCCCGGGCGTGTCGCCAGGGCGGTGGGACGGGTGCGGCGCCTCGCAGATTGGCGTTCTCGCAGGGCGCCTGACTAAACTGGCTCGTCGGCCCAACGTGGCCTGTGTTTCGTGGCGCCTCGCGGCTGCCCGGACCTCGACCGACTCGTCCCAGACGGCTCGCTCGCGTGCCCGGGATGAGGCTCTGCGGATCCGCCCACGAGGTCCACCGGACACCCGCTCGCGGGAGCCCGGGCGGTTCCCGGGCCACCGGTAGACACCGAGCATCATCAAACAGCACTGCAACAGATTGTGGAGGACATGCCGAAGAAAGAAGGCGTGATCGAGATCGAGGGCACCGTCGTGGAGGCCCTTCCCAATGCCATGTTCCGCGTGGAGCTTGCCAACGGGCACAAGGTGCTCGCCCACATCAGCGGCAAGATGCGCCAGCACTACATCCGGATCCTCCCCGAGGACCGCGTGGTGGTGGAGCTCTCGCCGTACGACCTCACCCGGGGTCGGATCGTCTACCGCTACAAGTGACAGTCCCAGCCGAGTAGCAAGGATTCGTTGACATGAAGGTCAACCCCAGCGTCAAAGCCATCTGTGACAAGTGCAAGGTCATCCGCCGTCACGGACGCGTCATGGTCATCTGCGAGAACCCGCGCCACAAGCAGCGCCAGGGCTGAGCAAGACCCACAACTGAAACACCACAACGTGATCGCTAGGTCGGGCACCACCTGACCGAAGTCACCTCCGGAGCAGTGGCCGGAGCCCACCCGAGGCGGGATGGGACGCGACACGACCAGAAACCACAGCGAGAACAGACAAGGAAACCGCCACATGGCACGCCTCGTTGGTGTTGACCTCCCGCGCGACAAGCGCATCGAGATCGCACTCACCTACATCTACGGCATCGGCCGTACCCGCGCCCAGCAGCTGCTCGCTGCCACCGGCGTCGACCCGAACGCCCGGGTCCACACGCTCGGTGACGAGGAGCTGGTCAAGCTTCGCGACGAGATCGAAGCCAACTTCAAGATCGAGGGTGACCTCCGACGTGAGGTCCAGGCGGACATCCGCCGCAAGATCGAGATCGGCAGCTACCAGGGTCGCCGCCACCGCATGGGCCTCCCGGTCCGCGGTCAGCGCACCAAGACCAACGCGCGCACCCGCAAGGGCCCGAAGCGCACCGTCGCCGGCAAGAAGAAGGCGAAGTGATCGGCGCCCTGCGCTGATCACCGCCCACTTCCCAGAAGCTTCCAGACCAGACCTCATCAGGAGTTAGTGAATGCCTCCCAAGAGCCGCGCGACCAAGGTCCGCCGCAAGGAGAAGAAGAACATCGCTCAGGGCGAAGCCCACATCAAGAGCACGTTCAACAACACCATCGTCACCATCACGGACCCCACCGGCGCCGTGATCTCGTGGGCCTCTGCCGGCACCGTCGGCTTCAAGGGCTCGCGCAAGTCCACCCCCTTCGCCGCGCAGATGGCTGCGGAGGCCGCCGGCCGCCGCGCCATGGACCACGGCATGAAGAAGATCGACGTCTTCGTCAAGGGTCCGGGGTCGGGCCGCGAGACCGCGATCCGTTCGCTGGGTGCCATCGGCCTCGAGGTCGGCACCATCCAGGACGTCACGCCCACCCCCCACAACGGATGCCGGCCGCCCAAGCGCCGCCGCGTCTGACCGACCCGAGACTGAGAAAGAGAGACTGACATGGCCCGTTACACCGGCCCCATGACCCGCAAGTCGCGCCGTCTCGGTGTCGACCTCGTCGGCGGCGACGCCGCCTTCGAGAAGCGCCCCTACGCCCCCGGCCAGCACGGCCGGGCGCGCATCAAGGAGAGCGAGTACCGCTCGCAGCTCCAGGAGAAGCAGAAGGCTCGCTTCACCTACGGCGTGATGGAGAAGCAGTTCGTCCGCTACTACAAGGAAGCCAGCCGTCGCCAGGGCAAGACCGGCGACAACCTGCTGCAGCTCCTCGAGTGCCGCCTCGACAACGTGGTCTACCGCGCCGGCTTCGCCCGTACGCGTCGCCAGGCCCGCCAGCTCGTCGTGCACGGCCACTTCCTGGTCAACGGCAAGAAGGTCGACATCCCGTCCTACCAGGTCACCGACCACGACATCGTCGACGTGCGCGAGAAGTCCCTCGAGCTCACGCCGCTGATCGTGGCCCGTGAGACCCACGGCGAGCGCGTGACGCCCGCGTGGATGGAGGTCATCCCCTCGCGGATGCGCATCCTCGTGCACCAGGTCCCGGTCCGCGCACAGATCGACGTGCCGGTCCAGGAGCAGCTCATCGTCGAGTACTACTCCAAGAAGTGAGTCACCGTCGGTGGCCGTCCGATCGCTCAGGCGGCCACCGACGCCCCTCTTCCCACTCCTCTTCTCCGCCCTCCTCACCATGTTCGGATCCGTCATATAGCGGGTGGATCCGGAAAGGAAAAACTCCGTGCTTATCGCTCAGCGCCCGACCCTCACGGAAGAGACCGTCGACGAGTTCCGCTCGCGGTTCGTCATCGAGCCCCTCGAGCCCGGCTTCGGCTACACGCTCGGCAACTCGCTGCGTCGTACGCTCCTCAGCTCGATCCCGGGTGCCTCGGTCACCAGCATCAAGGTCGACTCCGTCCTCCACGAGTTCTCGACCATCGAGGGCGTCACCGAGGACATGACCGAGATCATCCTCAACCTCAAGGGCATCGTCGTCTCCTCCGAGCACGACGAGCCGGTCGTGATGTACCTGCGCAAGTCCGGTGCCGGTGACGTCACCGCCGCCGACATCACCCCGCCCGCCGGTGTCGAGGTGCACAACCCCGAGCTCAAGATCGCCACGCTGTCCGACAAGGGCAAGCTGGAGATGGAGCTCGTCGTCGAGCGTGGCCGCGGCTACGTCTCCGCCGTGCAGAACAAGGGTGCCGACAACGAGATCGGCCGCATGCCGGTCGACTCGATCTACAGCCCCGTGCTGAAGGTCACCTACAAGGTCGAGGCCACCCGAGTCGAGCAGCGCACCGACTTCGACAAGCTCGTCATCGACGTCGAGACCAAGCCGTCGATCCGTCCCCGCGACGCGATCGCCTCGGCCGGCAAGACGCTCGTCGAGCTCTTCGGCCTGGCCCGCGAGCTCAACGTCGAGGCCGAGGGCATCGACATCGGCCCGTCGCCCGTCGACGAGCAGCTCGCCGCCGACCTGGCCCTGCCGGTCGAGGACCTGCAGCTCACGGTCCGCAGCTACAACTGCCTCAAGCGCGAGGGCATCCACACCGTGGGCGAGCTCATCTCGCGCTCGGAGCAGGACCTGCTCGACATCCGCAACTTCGGCGCCAAGTCCATCGACGAGGTGAAGGCCAAGCTCGTCGAGATGGGCCTCTCGCTCAAGGACAGCGCGCCCGGCTTCGACCCGCACGCCGCCCTCGCCGCCTACGGCGACGACGACGACGACGCGTTCATCGAGGACGAGCAGCTCTGACCTCCTCCGACCTCCGGGTCGGACTCCACCGAAACCGGCCGACACGCGTCGGCCGTCTACCCGGGTACCTGACACGGCCCGAGAGAAAGAAGGCACTCCATGCCCAAGCCCAAGAAGGGCCCCCGCCTCGGCGGTAGCCCGGCCCACCAGCGCCTGATGCTGTCGAACCTGGCCACGGCCCTGTTCGAGCACGGTCGGATCACCACCACCGAGACCCGTGCGCGCCTGCTGCGCCCGGTCGCGGAGAAGCTGATCACCAAGGCCAAGCGTGGCGACCTGCACAACCGTCGTGAGGTCCTCAAGACCATCCGCGACAAGTCGGTCGTCCACACGCTGTTCACCGAGATCGCGCCGACCTTCGCCGAGCGTCCCGGTGGCTACACCCGCATCACCAAGATCGGCCCCCGCAAGGGCGACAACGCCCCCATGGCGATCATCGAGCTGGTGACCGAGGCCTACAGCCCCAAGGCGCCCTCGACCAAGAAGACCGAGGCCGCTGCCGCTCCGGCGCCCGTCGCCGAGGAGTCGGAGGTCGAGGAGACCACCGACGCCACCGCCGCCGAGGAGCACGAGGCCGCGGCCGAGGCCCACGAGGCTGCTGCTGAGGAGCACGAGGCTGCTGCTGAGGAGCACGAGGCCGCTGCCGCCGAGCACGAGGCTGCTGCCGAGGCTGCCGAGGACGAGTCCAAGGCCTGATCTCCACGCACCACCGCGAGGCCCGTCACCCCACCGGGGTGGCGGGCCTTCGTGCGTCCTGGGTCAGAGGGTGCGCAGGACCTCGGCAGCGTCGAGGCTGCGGGGCGCGGCGCCGGCGTACGCCAGGGAGCGGGTCGCGGCGACGACCGCCTCGTTGACAGGGGTCGGGACGTCGTGGAGGCGCCCGAGCAGGACGATCTCACCGGCGAGGTAGTCGATCTCGGAGTCGCCGGTGCCGCGGCTCAGGCTCTGCCACGTCGAGCCCCCGCGGCGCTCGAGGTCGGTGCGGCGCTGGAGGATCGAGCCGCGACGCTCGCGGTCCTCCTCGGCCGTGACGAAGGACAGGCCTGCGGCAGCGAGCACCCGCTCGCCCTCGGCCTCGGCCCGCTCGGCCAGGTCGTCAGCGGCACCGCCCCGGGCGAAGGAGGCGTCGATCCCGTTGCCGAGGTTCATCAGGAGCTTGCGGCGCTTCCACGCCATGATGTCGGGACGCTCTTCCGAGGCGAGGCCGGCCGCACGCAGGTCGGCGGCCACGGCGGCCGTGGTCGCGTCGGTGCCAGCAGGAATGCGGCCGATGTCGAGGATGGCCGGGGTGGGGTGGCAGCCCGCGACGACGACTCCCGGCTCGAGGTGGGTGGCGGGGAGCATCACGCACACGGCGTACGTCCGTGCGAAGAGGCGCAGCGCGGCGGTCTCGGTGGCGATGCCGTTGGTGGCGCAGACGATCGCCACGTCGTCGGGTGCGTGGCGGCGCAGGTCGGCCAGCGCGTCGTGCGCCTGGTGGGACTTCACCGCGAGCACGACGACGGTGTCGGAGCTCCAGTCCACGTCCGCGGGGGTGTCGGTCGCGGGCGCGTCGATCCGGTGGCGACCGTCGCCGGTGTCGAGCACCAGGCCGTCGCGGCGGATGGCGGCGAGGTGCGCGCCGCGCGCGACGAGGGTCACGTCGAGGCCGGCGAGGTGGAGGTGGCCACCGATGACCCCACCGACCGCCCCGGCGCCGTAGATGACGTACTTCATGTGCCGACCCTACGAGGACGGTGGTGCCTGCCGGGTGCCAGCCGGCCTGCTCAGCGGCGCACGCGGAACCTCAGGTGCAGCACCCGGTCGCCCTGGATCACGACGTGCGGGTCCTCGAGCAGGTGCGGGGCGTCGAGCGAGCCGAAGAACGGCCTGCCGGTGCCCAGCACGACGGGCGCGACGTCCATCGCCACCTCGTCGACCAGACCCAGGGCGAGTGCCTGGCCGCCCACGTCCCCGGCCGCGACCGCGACCGTGGCGTCGCCGGCGAGCTCCCGCGCGGTGCTGAGCGCGGCGGACACGTCGTCGACGAAGTGGTACGCCGCCTCGGGATGCCACCCGTCGGGCCGCGGGCGGTGGGACACGACGACCACGTGGTGGCCGGTCGGCGGCCGGCCCTCCCACCCGTTGGTGATGTCGAAGAGACGTCGGCCGATCACCATGCAGCCGGTGCCGTCCCACTCGGACCTCACGTGGTCGTACGACGTCCGCGACACCCGGAGGCCGCCCGGAGCCGGATCGGCCATGTCCTGTGCCGCCAGGGGCTGGTCGCCGTTGAAGTACCAGTCGAACAGCGGACCCGGGTCGTCGTGCAGGTCGGCGACGTAGCCGTCCACCGAGACGACGGCGTGGAGCACGACGGTGCTCATGCCGTGCTCCTCGCCGACGGTTGCCAGCCGGGATCGCGTCCGACGAAGCCCATCAGCTGCTCGACGGCGGGTGCGTCGTCGGGCACGGGTACGGCAGGTCCGTACTGCCCCGAGTCGCGGAGCATCGCCTCGACGGGCCGCATGCCCCGGAGCATCTGCGCGGCGAAGCCCTCGTCGAGGTCGGGCTGCAGACCGCCGGCACGGGCGAGGTCCCAGGAGTGCATGAAGACGTCGGCGGTGTAGAACCGGTCCACCGCCTCGGCCAGGGGGCTCGTCCCGGCGAGGGGATGGGTGAACGTCTCGTCTCCGCGCTCGTCGAGCAGGGCCTGCACGCCCGAGGCGTGATGGTGCCAGGCGGCGACCGGGTCGTCGGCGACCGGCGGTCCGGCGGGGAGGTCGATGCCGCCGGAGGCGAGGAACCCACCCATCCAGGTGACGAGGTGGTCGACGACGTCGATGGCGGTCCAGCCGTCGACCGGCGTGGGCGCGGACCAGTCGGTCGTGCCCTCGGCGATGCGGGAGAAGCCGTCTGCGACCGCCTCGTGCCGAGCCGCAGGGGAGTCCGGCAGGGACATCAGAGCGTGCCGTCGGCGAGCATCCGGTCGACCGCGGCGTAGCCGTCGTTGACGCCGACCTCCATCCCGCTGCGCAGCCACGCGTCGCGGTCCTCGACCGAGTCGCACAGGCTGACGGCGTGGAGGCGGGTGCGGCCGTCGCCGAGGTCCTCGAAGGTCATCGTCTCAAGCGCCACGCCGTCGGGCATGCCCTCCCACGTGAAGGTCTGGACGATCCGGTCCTCGCGCACGGTGTGGAAGCAGCCGCGGAACGAGGTCGCGAAGTCCTCGCGTCCGTCGCTGCCCCGGGCGGTGTAGCTCCAGCTGCCGCCGTCGCGTGCGTCCCAGTGGGTGACGTCGGCGCCGACGTCCACCGGGCCGATCCACCGGGCGAACAACTCGGGGTCGGTGTGCGCGCGGAAGAGCTGGGCGGGGGCGGCGGCGAAGTCGCGCCAGATGTGGATGGCCGGCACGTGCTCGTCGGCGACGATGGCGGCCTCGGGGTAGCGGGTCTGCGGGTCCTGCACGGTGCTCATGATGCGGTTCCTTCCTGCTGGGTGGGGTGGGGCTGCTCGTCGTCCTGCATCTGCGCGAGCACCCCGTCGAGCGCTGCGAAGCGCTCCTCGGCCCGGCGGCGGTAGCGCTCGATCCACTTCGTCATGAGGTCGAGCACCTCGGCTTCCAGGTGGACCGGTCGGCGCTGGGCCTCCCGGGTGCGGGTCACCAGCCCGGCGTCCTCGAGCACCTTGACGTGCTTGGAGACGGCCTGGAGGCTGACGTCGTACGGCGCGGCCAGGTCGCCGACGGTGTGGTCGGCCTCGGTGAGGCGGGCCACCATGTCGCGGCGGGTCGGGTCGGCCAGGGCGGCGAAGACGCGGGAGAGCTGGTCGGCCACGGTTCGTCCTTGTCGTCAACTGATTGGTTGACAACAACGTAGGACGGTGTCCGACACCTTGTCAACCAAGTGGTTGAAGAAGGGTCAGCGCGGCACGCGGACCGCGCGCGACGTGGCGCGACCGCACTCGGCGACACCGGGGCTGTAGGACGGCGAGACCGACACGTAGTAGCTCGCCCGCCGTGGCACCTTGAACCGGGCCCGGCCGGAGAAGGAGACGTTGGCGCCGGCGACCTTGACGTCCCGGTTCGGACGCACCCGCCACACGACGATGCGCGCGCGGGCGACGCACGCCTTCTCCGCGGACGTGACCCGGACCTGGAGGCGCTGCTTGCCGTCCAGCCAGGTCAGCGACGCCTTGCGGGACACCGTCGGGCAGCCCGTCGGGTTGCCGGCGGGCACCGTGGGGCAGCCGTCGCCGGTGTCGGGCACGCCGTCGCCGTCGGTGTCCGTCGCGGTCGCGGCCGTGGAGGCGTACGCCGTCGCGGACGTCGGCAGGGCTCCCGCCATCGAGAGCGGGAGCACGAGCAGCAGGGCGGCGAGGCGACGCGGGGTGCGGAACATCATCAGGCGACCAGCGTAGGTGCCGTTCCCGCTGCTGGCCATGCGCGGCTGGGACCGGCCCCGGGGCTGCACCTAGGATCAGGGCGTGCGCCTGCGGATCGACTGTGCCTACGACGGCACCGACTTCTCCGGGTGGGCGGCCCAGCCGGGGCGGCGTACGGTCCAGGGCGAGCTGGAGGCGGCGTTCGCCACCGCTTTCCGGCTGGAGCGGGTGCGGGTCACGGTCGCCGGTCGCACCGACGCCGGCGTGCACGCCCGCGGCCAGGTGGTGCACCTCGACGTCGACCGTGAGGTCGTCGAGGCGTCCGCCGGTCGCGCGAGCGACGCGCCGCTGGACGCGCTGGCCCGCCGCGTCGACGGCATCCTCCCCGATGACGTGCGCGTGCGCCGGGTCCGTGAGGCAGCCGACGGCTTCGACGCGAGGTTCTCCGCGACCTGGCGCCGCTACGCCTACCGGATCGCGGACGCGCAGGAGCTGGGCGACCCGCTCGTCCGCCACCACGTCCTGACGTGGGGGCGCCGCCTCGACCTCGACGCGATGAACGCCGCCTCCGCGCCGCTGGTCGGTCTCCAGGACTTCGCGTCCTTCTGCAAGCAGCGGGAGGGTGCAACCACGGTGAGGACGCTGCTCGACCTCACGTGGCGCCGCGACGAGGCCGGCCTCGCGGTCGGCACCGTGCGGGCCGACGCGTTCTGCCACAACATGGTCCGCGCGCTCGTCGGCAGCCTCATCGCCGTCGGCGAGGGCCGCCGGCCGGCCTCGTGGCCGTCCGAGGTGCTGGCCGGCCGGCGCCGCGACCAGGGGGTTCGGGTCGTCCACGCGCACGGCCTCACGCTGGAGGAGGTCGGCTACCCCGACGACGACGAGCTGGCCGCCCAGGCCGAGCGCGCCCGAGCCCGACGAGAGGCGATCGATGCCTGAGCACTACTTCTCCGCCGACCCTGCGGTGCCCTTCGAGCGGGAGTCCTTCACTGCCGACCTGTGGGGCCACGAGCTGACGATCGACACGGGCTCGGGCGTCTTCAGCCGCGGCCACCTCGACCACGCGACCGCCGTGCTCTTCAGGGAGCTCGAGCCGCCGGTGCAGGGCCAGTTCCTCGACCTCGGGTGCGGCTACGGCGTCATCGGGCTGGCGATCGCCAGCGCGGTGCCGCTGGCCTCGGTCATCGGCGTCGACGTCAACGAGCGGGCGCTGCTGCTGGCCAACGACAACGCCCGCGCGGCCGGCGTGGCCTCGCGCTTCGTCGCGTGCCTGCCCGACCAGGTGCCCAGCGACCAGGTCTTCGACGAGATCTGGTCCAACCCGCCGATCCGCATCGGCAAGGAGGCGCTGCGCGAGCTGCTGCTCACCTGGCTGGCGCGGCTTGCGCCGAACGGCCGGATGGTCATGGTGATCGGCAAGAACCTCGGCGGCGACTCGATGCAGCGCTGGCTCACCGAGCAGGGCTGGCCGACCGAGCGGCTGGCCAGCCACAAGGGCTTCCGCGTGCTCGAGACCCGGCGGTGCCGGGCCTAGGCGGGACGCGTCGCCACGAGCACGCCGATCTTGTCGATGCGGTGCTCGGGGTTGTCGAACTCGTCGGACCAGTAGTTGCCCGCCGCGTGGTCCTCGAGCGTCGCGCAGGTGGACAGCGTGATCATCGCCCGCGTCGCGGTCTCGCCCGGTCGCCCGGGGACCTCGGCCCGCTGGGCACGCAGCGAGGCGGGCTCGCGGAACGACGTCCACCGGGTGCGGCGCACCTCGTAGACGAAGACGGTGTCGCCGCTGCGGACGCTGATCCGGTCGCCGCGGCGCAGCGAGGGTGAGTAGCGCAGGGGAGCGGTGCCGCTCAGGCGGTGGCCGGTGACGATGAAGTTGCCGACCTCGCCGGGTCCGACCCCGCCGCGCGGGCCGCGGGGGGACGCCATCTCGCCCGCGTTCTGCAGCGCGGTGCCGGGCGCGTCGTCCGGCGATCCGGGATAGCGCACGACCGGGAAGTCGCTCATGCCCAGCTCGGGGATGGAGACGAAGGAGCGACGTGGCTCGGAGACTTGCGGCTCGGGCGAGGGCGTGGCGGAGGGAGTCGGGCTGGGGGTGGGGGTGGAGGTGGCGCTCGGCGACGGGGTCGGGGTGGGCGTCGGGGTCGTCGCGGACGGCGTACGCCTCTCGGCGGGCGCGGACGACCGCGGCTCCGGTGCGGCGCACCCCGCTGTCGCCACGACGACCGTCGCGGCGAGGAGGAGTGCGGACCTGGCTGCCACGACGTCGACGGTACGCCGGCGGTGGGAGCGGCGGCCCACCGTGGACCGGGCAGGATGGGGCCATGGCATACGTGGCAGCGGAGGACAGGTATGACGGGACGGGCATGCACTACCGCCGCACCGGCCGGAGCGGACTGCGGCTGCCGGCCCTCTCGCTCGGGCTGTGGCAGAACTTCGGCACCGACCGCCCGGAGGAGGTGCAGCGCGCGATCCTGCGCCGCGCCTTCGACCGCGGCGTGACGCACTTCGACCTCGCCAACAACTACGGTCCGCCCTACGGCCGGGCTGAGGAGAACGTCGGGCGCTACCTCGCCGACGACTTCAAGTCCCACCGCGACGAGCTGGTCATCTCCACCAAGGCCGGCTGGGACATGTGGCCCGGTCCCTACGGCCAGGGCGGCGGAGCGCGCAAGCACGTGCTGGCGTCCCTCGACCAGTCGCTGGGCCGGCTCGGGCTCGACTACGTCGACATCTTCTACAGCCACCGCTTCGACCCCGACACCCCGGTCGAGGAGACGGTGGCGGCGCTCGACACCGCGGTGCGCTCGGGGCGCGCGCTCTACGCCGGCATCTCGTCCTACTCGCCGGAGAAGACCCGCGAGGCGGCCACGATCGCCCGTGAGCTCGGCACGCCGCTGCTCATCCACCAGCCGTCCTACTCGATGCTCAACCGCTGGGTCGAGGACGGTCTCCTCGACGAGCTCGAGGAGCAGGGGATGGGCTGCATCGCCTTCACCGCGCTGGCCCAGGGCCTGCTCACCGACCGCTACCTCGACGGGGTGCCGCCGGACTCGCGCGCCGCACGCGAGGACTCCACCGTGACCGGTCTCGACGACGACGTCCTCGCCCGGGTGCGTGCCCTCAACGGCATCGCCGAGCGCCGCGGGCAGAAGCTCGCCCAGCTCGCGCTCCAGTGGGTGCTGCGCGACGACCGGGTCACCAGCGCCGTGATCGGCGCCTCCAGCGTCGAGCAGCTCGACACCAACCTCGACGCGTTGTCCGGCCCGCCGCTCACCGACGACGAGCTCGCCGAGATCGATCGCCACGCCGTCGAGTCCGGCATCAACCTCTGGGCGAAGCAGACCGAGGAGTGAGCGACCGGAGCGAGGCCACGCGCGTCGTCGTGGTCGGCGCCGACGCGGCCGGGATGTCGGCCGCCCACCAGGCGCTGCGCACCGCCGCGAGGCTCGGCAACGACCTTGCGATCACCGTGCTCGACAAGGGCGCCCACACCTCCTACAGCGCCTGCGGCATCCCCTACTGGATGGCCGGCGACGTCGACTCGGGCGACGAGCTCGTCGCGCGCACCGCCGACGCGCACCGCGAGTCGGGCATCGACCTGCGCCTGGGCGCGGAGGTGGTGCGCGCTGACCTCGCTGCTTGCACCGTGACGCTGGCCGACGGCGAGGAGGTGGCCTGGGACGAGCTCGTCGTCGCCACCGGCGCCCCGGCCGTCGTGCCCGACTGGGCGCTGCGCCCCGACGGGACGACGTACGACGGTGTGGGCACGGTGAAGACGCTCGACGACGGCGCGGCCTGGCTCGAGCGCTTCGCCGAGGCCGGCGACGGCGCCCACGTGGTGGTCGTGGGTGCCGGCTACGTCGGGGTCGAGGTGGCCGAGGCCGCCATGCGCCAGGGCTTCGGCGTCACCGTCCTGACCCGCGGGCGGGGCATGTCGATGCTCGAGGACGAGATGGCCGAGCGCGTCGACCTCGCGCTGTGCGAGGCGGGCGCGGAGGTCGTGCTGGGTGCCGAGGTGACCGGCCTCGACACCGAGGACGGCCGGGTGACGGGGGTGCGCTGGGACGGCGGGAGCCGCGAGGCCGACCTCGTGGTGCTGGCGATCGGCGTACGTCCTGCGACGGACTTCCTCGCAGGCTCCGGGCTGGAGATGGCGGACAACGGTGCGCTGCGTCCCGACCCGCACGGGCGGGTGGCCGAGCACCTCTGGGCCGCCGGCGACTGCTGCGAGGTGCAGCGGCGCATCGACGGCGCGTGGGTGTTCCGCCCGCTCGGGACGTACGCCACCAAGCACGGCCGTGCGCTGGGCGACACCCTCGCCGGCGGCTCGCTGTCCTTCGACGGGATGGTCGACACCTCGATCACCCGCTTCGCCTTCGACGAGGTGCACGTCGAGGTCGCCCGCACCGGGCTGTCGCGCGCCGACGCGGAGGCGGCCGGGCACGACCCGGTCGTGCTGGTCACGGAGGGGAGCACTGCCAGCGGCTACATGCCCGAGGCCGACCCGATCGCCATCTGGGTGATGGCCGACCGCGCGACCCGGCGGCTGCTCGGGGTGCAGGTCGTCGGTGGCCGCGGGGCCGGCAAGCGGATCGACGCCGCGGCTGCGGTGCTGTGGCACGGGGGATCGGTCGACGACCTCGCGTGGATGGACCTCGCCTACGCGCCGCCCTTCGCGACGGCGTGGGAGGTCCTCCAGGTGGCGGCACGCCGGGTGGCCGAGCGGCTCTGAGAAGGCAATTGGGTTGCGGCCGACGAGATGATCGGGGCATGGACCTGCAATTCGTCACCCTCGCCGAGCGCCCCGAGCTGAGGGACGTCTTCTGGGACATGGAGACGTCGTGGCCCGAATTCATGAAGCACGACCCGATCGGCAACGGCTACTACGCCTCGCTGGAGGAGTTCGCCGACTTCGTCCTGGTCTGCCTCGATGCGTCCGGCCGGATGGTCGCCAAGGCGCACTCGGTGCCTTTCGTCCTCCCGGAGGGCGAGCTGCCCGACGCGGGCTGGGACTTCGCGATCCGCAGCGGTCTGCTCACCCGGCTCTGGGGCGAGGAGCCGAATGCCTGCTCCGCGGTCGAGATCGCCATCGTCCCGGAGCTCCAGGGCGCCGGCCTCTCGGGGCGCATCGTCGCCGCCCTGCGCGACAACGCAGGCCGCCTCGGCTTCAGCGAGCTGCTGGCGCCGGTGCGTCCCAACGGCAAGGCCGACGTCGACGAGCCGATGGCGGCGTACGCCCTGCGCACCCGCGCCGACGGCCTCCCGGTCGACCCGTGGCTGCGGGTCCACGTGCGGGCCGGCGGGTCCATCGACCGCGTGTGCGCCCGATCGATGGTCATCCCCGGCACCGTGGAGGAGTGGCGCGAGTGGACCGGGCTGCCCTTCGACACGACCGGTCCCGTCGTGGTGCCCGGGGCCCTGGCGCCGGTGATGTGCGACGCGGAGCACGGCACGGCCGTCTACGTCGAGCCCAACGTGTGGGTGCGGCACCCGACCGGCGCGTGAGGCTCAGTCGAGGAAGTAGGGGCCGACCGCCTTGCGGACCTCGTTGACGCAGAGCGCGACGAAGGCCAGCGCGATGATGACCATCAGCACGTTGGAGTGCAGCTTGTTGCGCCACTCGGCCGGTGTGCGGTCGGTGTTGAGGAGCCACAGCAGGGTGACGGCGAGGAACGGCATGAAGAACGCGCCGAGCACGCCGTAGGCCAGGATCAGCCAGACCGGCTTGCCGAGGAACATCATCACCATCGGCGGGAACGTCAGCCACAGGATGTAGGCGCGGTACCACTTGCCGCCGGCGCGGGCGTCCTCCGCGGGACCGCCGGTCACGTTGGTGACGAAGTCGGCGAACATCAGGCTCACTCCGTTCCACACGCCGACCAGCGACGACATCGCAGCCGCCCAGAAGCCGAGCAGGAAGAGCTTGCCGGCCCACTGGCCGTAGCGGTCCTGGAGCACCACGCCGAGGTCGAGCAGGCCGGCGTCGCCGGTCTCGATCGCGACGCTCGTGGAGTAGAGCAGCTCGGCACCGACGACCAGGGTGGCGAGGACGAAGATGCCGGTGACGACGTAGGCGACGGCGTTGTCGATGCGCATGACCCGCATGTAGCGCGGGCTGCTCCAGCCCTTCTCGCGCAGCCAGTAGCCGTACGCCGCGAGCGTGATCGTGCCGCCGACGCCGCCGGCCAGGGCGAGGGTGTTGACCAGGCCGCCGTCGGGGATGCGGGGTGCCAGCCCGGTGAGCAGCTCGGGCAGGTTGGGCGTGGTCAGCAGCGCCGCGCCGACCATGGTGACGAACATCAGTCCCACCAGCGCGGCGAGGACCTTCTCGAAGACGCTGTAGCGACCCGTCCACACCAGCACCAGCCCGAGGACGCCGGACAGGATGCCCCACCACGTCGTCGACAGCACGCCGGTGAGACCGGCCAGGGCCAGCCCGGTGCCGGCCATCGCCGCGGCGCCGTAGACGAAGCCCCAGATGACGATGTAGGGCGCGAAGTACCACGTCGTCCACGCGCCGAGCGAGCGCCAGCCCTCGAAGATCGTGCGGCTGGTGGACAGGCAGTAGCGGCCGGCACCCTCGACGAGCACGATCTTCATCACGCAGCCGACCACCACGCACCACAGCAGCGTGTAGCCGAACTTCTGCCCGGCGATGAGGGTGGCGACGAGGTCGGCGGCGCCGACGCCGGTCGCGGCCACGACCAGGCCGGGGCCGATGATGCGCCAGCGGGGGGCGGTGGTCTGCTCTTCCGGGCCAGTCGGGGTGGTGGAGGCCATGCGCGGCACTCTAACCGTGGTCTAGACCATGATCGAGGGTCTCGATACGCCCGCTCGTCCCTCGCGGGCTACTCGACCGGCGAGGCATCCGACGGCGAGCGCGCCGATAACCACGAGACGCCGTGACCGGGGACAGGGGAGAATCATTCCTCGTGGGTCACGTGGATGTCGCTGGAGTGCGTTACGAGCTGCCGGACGGGCGGGTGCTGCTCGACGACGTCAGCTTCCGCGTCGGCGACGGCCAGAAGGTCGCCCTCGTCGGCGCCAACGGGGCGGGGAAGACCACCCTGCTGCGCATCGTCACCGGCGACCTCACACCCCACGCGGGCGTCGTGACGCGCTCGGGCGGGCTGGGCGTCATGCGCCAGTTCGTCGGCCACGGAGGCGGCGACGAGACCGTCCACGACCTGCTGCTGTCGGTCGCGCCGCCGCGGGTGCGCACCGCGGCGGAGGCGGTCGACGCCGCCGAGCTCGCGCTGATGGACACCGATGACGAGCGCACCCAGATGGCGTACGCCACCGCGCTGTCGGAGTACGCCGACGCCGGCGGCTACGACGTCGAGGTCACCTGGGACGTGTGCACCACCGCCTCCATGGGCCTGCCCTTCGACCGCGCCCGCCACCGGCTGCTCAGCACGCTGTCGGGCGGTGAGCAGAAGCGGCTCGTCCTGGAGTACCTCCTGCGCGGTCCTGACCAGGTGCTGCTGCTCGACGAGCCGGACAACTACCTCGACGTCCCTGGCAAGATCTGGCTCGAGGGCCGGATCCGGGAGTCGGCCAAGACGATCCTCTTCATCAGCCACGACCGCGAGCTGCTCGACAACACCGCGACCCGCATCGTGACCGTCGAGCTGGGCAGCGCCGGCAACCTCGTGTGGACCCACCCGGGCGGCTTCGCGAGCTATCACGAGGCGCGGTCGGACCGCTTCGAGCGCTTCGAGGAGATGCGCCGTCGGTGGGACGAAGAGCACGCGAAGATCAAGGCGCTCGTGCTGCGGCTGAAGATCAAGTCGGAGTACAACGACGGGATGTCCAGCCAGTACCGCGCCGCCCAGACGCGGCTGAAGAAGTTCGAGGAGGCCGGGCCGCCGGTCGAGCAGCCGCGCGAGCAGCAGGTGACGATGCGCCTCAAGGGCGGCCGCACCGGCAAGCGCGCCGTCGTGTGCACCGACCTCGAGCTCTCCGGGCTGATGAAGCCGTTCGACCTCGAGGTCTGGTACGGCGAGCGGGTGGCCGTCCTCGGCTCCAACGGGTCGGGCAAGTCGCACTTCCTGCGGCTCCTGGCCGCGGGCGGCAGCGACCCCGACGTCGAGCACCAGCCCGTCGGCGCGCCCCCCGTGCCGGTGCCGCACACCGGCAGCGCCAAGCTCGGCGCGCGGGTGCGACCGGGGTGGTTCGTGCAGACCCACGAGCACCCCGAGCTGGTCGGGCGGACCCTGCTGGAGATCCTCCACCGCGGCGACGAGCACCGCGACGGGATGGGCCGCGAGGCGGCGAGCCGGGTGCTCGACCGCTACGAGCTCGCGCACGCCGGCGAGCAGCGGTTCAAGTCGCTCAGCGGCGGTCAGCAGGCGCGCTTCCAGATCCTGCTGCTCGAGCTCTCCGGCGCCACCCTGCTGCTGCTCGACGAGCCGACCGACAACCTCGACGTGCAGTCCGCCGAGGCGCTCGAGGCCGGGCTGGAGGCCTTCGAGGGCACCGTGCTCGCGGTCACCCACGACCGCTGGTTCGCCCGCGGCTTCGACCGGTTCCTGGTCTACGGCGCCGACGGTGAGGTCTACGAGTCCGACGGCCCGGTCTGGGACGAGGGACGGGTGGCACGGTCGCGATGAGCGGCCCGGCCCTCGACGTCCACGAGCTCGACCCCTGGGACGACGCGACCTTCGCGGCCTGGCACCACGTCTACGCCACGGCCGAGCGGCACGAGCTCGGCGACGTCGCGAGCGTGTGGCAGCTCGAGGAGGTCCGCGCGCTCATGCAGCACCCCGGCAGCTCGGCCTGGTCGGGTGGCTGGGCCGGGGTCGTCGACGGCGAGGTCGTCGCGGTGGGCTGGATGCGGACCCCGCTGCTCGACAACACCGAGCTCGCCGAGCTGTCGGTGCACGTGCTCCCGTCCGCTCGCCGGCGCGGCCTCGGGACCGCGGTCCTCCAGGTCGTGGAGGCGGCCGCGGCCGCCCGTGGGCGGACGGTGCTGACCGGCCTCGTCGGCTGGTCGGACACCCTCGGCTCCGACGGGGCCGGCGCGTCGGGTCCGGAGTTCGCCGGCGCCCACGGCTACGACCTCGCCCTGTCGGAGGTCCAGCGCGAGCTGCGGCTGCCGGTCGACGAGTCGCTGCTGGGCGGGCTCGCGGACGACGCGGCGCGCGCCCACCTGGCGTACACCCTGCGCTCGTGGGTCGGTCCGGTCCCCGACGACCTCCTCATGGGCTGGGCCGAGCTGACCTCGAGCCTCGCCACCGAGGCGCCGACCGGCGAGCTTGACCTCGAGCCCGAGGCCGTCAGCGTCGAGGTGGTGCGCGAGCGCGAGGCGACGCTGGCGAGGCAGGGGCGGACGAAGTACAACACCGTCGCGCTTGACGCCGACGGCACCGTCGTCGCCTACACCGACCTCGCCACGACCATCCACGAGCCGGGTCGTGCCTACCAGTGGGGCACGCTCGTACGCCGTCGCGACCGCGGCCACCGCCTCGGCGTGGCCGTCAAGGTCGCCAACCTGCAGCTGCTCCAGCGCGAGCGGCCCGACATCGTTCGGCTCACGACCTACAACGCCGAGGTCAACGAGCACATGATCGGCGTCAACGACGCCTTGGGCTTCCGGCCGGTCGCGCGGCTCGGGGACTTCCAGAAGAAGCTGGGCTGAGCAGGCATGCCCGCACCCGACCTGGCCCTGGTCCGCCTGACCGCCGACGACTGGCGCGAGTTCCGCGACGTACGCCTCGCCTCCCTCGCCGACGCGCCGGGCGCGTTCGGCTCCCGGCACGCCGACTGGGTGGACGCGACCGAGGAGCGGTGGCGCGCGCGCCTCACCGACGTGCCGCTGACGGTCGTCGCGCGGGAGTCAGGGTGCCCGGTCGGGGTCGTCTCGGGCGTCCCGGCGGACGACCACGTGGATCTCATCTCGATGTGGGTCGCGCCCGACCACCGCGGCACCGGGCTCGCAGGCCGGCTCGTCGGTGAGGTCGTCGCGTGGGCCGCGGCGCAGGAACTCGACACCGAGCTGATGGTGCGCGAGGACAACGCGCCGGCGATCGCGGCCTACGAGCGAGCCGGCTTCGCCGACCTCGGGGTCCCCGACGACTGGCCAGCGGACGAGCCGCGCGAGCGCCGGATGCGGCGCTCGCGCGATGAGGCACGATCGAGGCCATGACCACGCGCCGCGGCCTCTTCGTCGCCCCCTTCGACGCCCTCGCCGACCCGCGCGTCATCGGCGACCTTGCCGCCGAGGCGGAGGCGGCCGGGTGGGACGGGTTCTTCGTGTGGGACCACCTGCTCTACGGCGACCGCGTCACCGAGATCGCCGACCCGTGGACCTGTTGCGCGGTCGTCGCGGTGCGGACCGAGCGGATGGTCTTCGGGCCCATGGTCACGCCGCTGCCGCGGCGGCGGCCGCAGGTGCTGGCCCGGCAGGCAGCCAGCCTGGCGGTGCTCTCGGGCGGTCGCTTCGTGCTCGGCCTGGGGCTCGGCGACGACTGGGTGGGTGAGTTCAGCGCGTTCGGCGACGAGGCGGACCCGAAGGTGCGCGGCGCGATGCTCGACGAGGGGCTCGCGGTGCTCACCGGGCTGCTCGGCGGCGAGGTCGTCGAGATCGACGGCGAGCACCACGTGGCGCACGGCGTACGTTTTCGGCCCGCGCCGACGGTGCCGATCTGGCTGGCCGGGCGCTTCGGCAACCGGGCGCCGCTGCGCCGGGCTACGCGCCACGACGGCTTCTTCGTCATCGGCCTCGCCGGTCCCGACGACCTCGACGAGGTGACGACCGCGCTCGCCGGGCACGCGCCCGAGCCGGGCTTCGACGTGGTGGTCGACCTCCAGCCCGGGCAGGACCCGGCGCCCTGGCTCGACCGGGGCGCGTCGTGGGTGCTGACCCGGATCGGTCCCTACGACCTCGACATCGAGGAGGCGCGCCGCATCATCGCGGCGGGTCCGTGACGGGGTCGGGCCACACCCGCCGCAGCACCCAGCGCGAGACGAGCCAGGCCAGCAGCCCGACCAGCAGCGCGAGTCCTCCGCGCAGCCACAGCGGCCACGGGCCGCGGTCGACCTCGTCGGGCGTGACGACCTGGAGGTCGCCGACCGTGGCCGAGGCCATCTGGAACCGGCCCACGCCGTAGCTCCCGAGGTCGCTGATCCGCATGAGCGGCTGTGGCGCGGCCCCGTCGAGCGGGACGCGGGAGAGGTCGTACGCCTCCGCGCAGCACGGGTCGTCGCCGGCGACCTCGAGCAGCGCCACGACCTCGCCCTCGTCGGTCCAGCCGAGCACGCGCCCGGCCTCCGCGAGCGGCAGCTGCATCGGTCCCGGCACGTCCGCGCCACCGGAGGGAGCGGACGGGTCGACGAAGGCGAGACCCGTCGGCATCCCGGGATCCGGGGCACCCGCCGGGGCACCCGAGGGCTCCAGCGTGGTCGTCGCGAGCACCCGTCCGTCGGGGGACCAGGCGGCCGGGCCGGCGAGCGCCCCGACGGTCCCGAGGTCCCGGGTGCCGCCGCCGGCGAGGTCGACGACCGAGATCCGGGCGTCGGAGAAGGAGGCGCCCGCGCGCTCGAGGGCCAGCTCCGTCCCGTCGGGGGAGAAGGCGACCGCGGTGACGTCGTCGCCGGGGAGGAGGTCGGTGGAGTCGTCGCCGAGGTCGAGCACGCCGACCTCGCCGGCGATGCGCTCGCCGGTGTAGGGGTTCGTCGGCTCGGGGGACAGCAGGTGCGCCAGCGTCGTGCCGTCGCGCGACCAGGCCACGGGCAGCACGCTCTGCCCGGTCGGCAGCGGGTGGCTGGTCGCCTCACCGGTGAGGAGGTCGACGACCACCACGTCGGGGTCGGCGGTCTCGTGGTCGCCGACGGCCACCTTCGTGCCGTCGGGAGAGAGCAGCATCGGGGCCGGGTCGCCCTGCGAGGCAGCGCTCGAGCGGTCCTCGGCCGCGTCCACGCGACGGTAGGCGTCCCCGCCGGCACCCAGCACGACAGCCTGCGGGAAGTCGAAGAGCTCGACGCCCCAGCCGTGCTGGAACAGCGCCACGGCGGCGCCCGGCGCGGAGGACGTGACGCTGCCGGTCAGGTGGGAGTACGCCGCGAGGTCGCGCGGCACCGCCGCCTCACCGGGCTCCGCGGGAGCAGCGTCGCCGGGCGAGGTGAGCGCGATGGTGAGCGCGGCCGCGCCGAGGCCGACCACCCAGGACAGCCCCCCGACCACGCGCATGCGCTGACTCTAGCGGCGGGCCGGCTCACCTTCGCGGCGTTGTGCGGTCGTCATGGTGCGGCAGCCGCACCATGGCCACCGCACAACGGTGGCGATCCCCGGGTAGCCGGGGACTCCGACTGCAGGGGCGGCTCAACCGAAAGCGCTGATCCCCGTCTCGGCGCGGCCGATCAGCAGCTTCTGGATCTGCGAGGTGCCTTCGTAGAGCGTCATCACACGGGCGTCGCGGAGGTACTTCGCGACCGGGAAGTCGTCGACGTAGCCCGCGCCGCCGTGCACCTGGATCGCGTTGTTGGCCGCGCGCACCGCCGCCTCGGAGGCGAAGAGCTTCGCCTTCGAGGCAGCCACGCCGTAGGGCTCGCCACGGTCGACCAGGTCGGCGCAGCGCCAGGCGAGGAGCCGGGCGGCGTCGGCGTCGAGCGAGATGTCGGCGATGAGGTCCTGCACGAGCTGGAACGACGCGATCGGCTTGCCGAACTGCGTGCGCTGGGTGGCGTACGCCACCGACGCCTCCAGGCAGCCCTGCACGATGCCGACGCAGCCCGACGCGACCGCGAGGCGGCCCTTGTCGAGGGTGCCCATCGCGATCTTGAAGCCCTGCCCGACCTCGCCGAGGCGCGCGGAGTCCGGGACACGTACGTCGTGCAGGAACAGCTCGGCGGTCGCCTGGCCGCGCAGCCCGAGCTTGTGCTTGATCTCGCGGGCCTCGAAGCCGGGGGAGTCGGTCGGCACCAGGAACGCCGTCACGCCGCGCGGGCCGTCGTCGCTGGTGCGGGCGAAGACCAGCGCCACGTCGGCCCAGGTGCCGTTGGTGATGAAGAGCTTCTGCCCGGTGATCACCCAGTCCGAGCCGTCGCGCGTCGCGCGGGAGGTGAGGTTGCCGGCGTCGGAGCCGGTGCCGGGCTCGGTCAGCCCGAAGCAGCCGAGCTTCGTCGCGGCGGCGAGCTGCGGCAGCCACTCCTGCTTCTGCGCTGGCGACCCGTGGAAGAGGATCGACTTGCCGACCAGCCCGCTGCTCACCGACACGATGCCGCGCAGGGCGGAGTCGGCGCGGCCCAGCTCCTCCATCGCGAGCGAGTAGGTGACGTAGTCGCCGCCGACCCCGCCGTACTCCTCGGGAATGGTCAGGCCGAAGAAGCCGAGCTCGGCCATCTTCGGCACGATCGCGAGGTCGACCGACTCGTCGTGGTCCCACTGCATGCGGTGCGGGACGGCCTCGCGCTCGAGGAAGTCGCGTGCGAGGTCACGGAAGGCCTGCTGCTCCTCACTGAGGGACAGGTCCATCAGAGCGCCTCCACCAGCTCGTGGTCGGTGACCCGACCGGCGAGCCGCGACAGGTGGTGCGGCGCGTTGCCGAGCCACTGGTCGAGCACCTCGAGGTGGGCGGTCCCGACGCCGACGGCGTACTCGGCCGTCATGCCGATGCCGCCGTGGAGCTGGATCGCCTCCTGGCCGATGTGCCGCCCGGCGCGGCTCACCTGGAGCCCGACCCGGTCGGCGGCCTCGGCCACGACCTCGCGGTCACCGCCGGCGATCGTCATCGTCGCCCAGTCGACCATGCTGTGGGCGAGCTCGAGCGAGACGTACATGTCGGCGGCGCGGAAGGTGAGCGCCTGGAAGGTGTTGAGCGTGACCCCGAACTGCTTGCGGCTCTTGAGGTAGTCGGACGTCGCGCGCACCTGGCTCTGCATCACCCCCAGCGCCTGGTTGGCACCCATGATCCGGGTCAGGTCGCTGATGGTGGCGATGCTCGGAGCGAGGTCGCGACCGGGTGCGCCGAGCGGCGTCGCGGCGCTGCCCGTGAAGCGCACCGAAGCCGCGCGCGTCAGGTCGGCCGTGGCGTAGCCGGTGCGCTCGACGTCGGCGGCATCGACCACGAACACCCCGGTCCCGCCGTCGTCGGGCAGCGCGGCCGTCACGATGATGACGTCGGCGGACTCGCCGGCGACGACCGGGTCAGCGACGCCGTCGAGCGTCCACGCGTCACCGGAGACGGAGGCGCGTACGCCGTCCGCGCGCGAGGCCCAGCGCCCGCCGGGCGAGGTGTCGGCCGCGGCCAGCACGACCGCACCGGCGCTCAGCCGGCCCAGCAGGTCGGCCTTCTGCTCGGGCGAGCCGAGGGCGGCGACCAGGCCCCCGGCGTGCACCACGCTGGCGAGGTAGGGCTCGGGCGCGAGCACCCGGCCCAGCTCCTGGCACACGATGCCGATCTCGACCGGCCCGGCGCCGACGCCGCCGTGCTCCTCGGCGAAGGGCAGCCCGAGGACGCCCATCTCGGCCAGCCGGCCCCACAGGGCGCGGTCGAAGCCCGGCTCCTCGGCCACCGTGCGGCGCCGCGCGTCGTGGTCGGCGTACGCCGTCGCGAGGAGGCCGCGCACGGCCTCGCGCAGTGCCTGCTGCTCGTCGTCGTAGGTGAAGTCCATGTCACAGTCCCAGGATCGTGCGGCTGATGATCTGGCGCTGGATCTCGTTGGACCCGCCATAGATCGACGCCTTGCGGAGGTTGAGGTAGGTCGGGGCGGAGCGGCGGGCCCAGCCCTCCTGCGGGGAGTCCTCGTCGGCGCGCGACGCCAGCGAGGCCGGCCCGGCGAGGTCGAGGGCGAGCTCGCTGACCGCCTGCTGGAGCTCGGTGCCGCGGAGCTTGAGGACCGAGGACGCCGGGTGCGGCTCGCCGCCGGCCGAGTGCGCCACCACACGCAGGGCGGTGAGCTCGAGGGCGAGGAGCTGGTTCTCCAGCTCGGCGACGCGGGCGCGCACCATCGGGTCGTCCATCTGGGCAGCGGCCGTGGTCTTGAGGCTCGCGAGCGCCCGCTTGGTGGCGCCGACCGGGGCGACACCGACGCGCTCGTTGCCGAGCAGGAACTTGGCGATCGTCCAGCCCTGGCCGGGCTCACCGACCAGCAGGTCGCCGGGCACGCGGACGTCGGTGAACCACACCTCGTTGACCTCGTGGCCGCCGTCGATGAGCTCGATCGGGCGGACCTCGACGCCGGGGGTGGTCATGTCGATGAGGAGCATCGAGATGCCGGCCTGCTTCTTCACCTCGGGGTCGGTGCGCACGAGGGTGAAGATCCAGTCGCCGTGCTGGCCGAGCGTGGTCCAGGTCTTCTGGCCGTTGACGACCCAGTCGTCACCGTCGCGGACCGCGGTCGTGCGCAGGCTGGCCAGGTCGGAGCCGGCGTCGGGCTCGGAGAAGCCCTGCGACCACCAGATGTCGAGGTTCGCGGTGTCGGGGAGGAACCGCTTCTTCTGCTCCTCGGTGCCGAACTGGGCGATGACCGGTCCGATCATCGAGGCGTTGAACGCCAGCGGGATGGGCACGCCGGCGCGCTGCATCTCCTCGTGCCAGAGGTGCCGCTGGAGGTCGGTCCAGTCCTGGCCGCCCCACTCGGTCGGCCAGTGCGGGACCGCCAGGCCCTCGGCGTTGAGCACGCGCTGGCTCTCCACGATCTGGTCGCGGGTGAGGTGGCGACCCTCCAGGACGGTGTCGCGGATCTCCTGGGGCACCTTCGTGGTGAAGAACTCCCTCATCCGTGCGCGGAACTCCGCGTCGGCGGGGCTGAGCTCGAGCTGCATGCGACTCCTCCGGTCGGTCGGTGCCCCCATCATGTCGGCCCACCGGTAATGCGTCAGCCCTCGGTGGCGTCGCTGTCGAGGGTCACGCTGGCCTGCTGCTCCTCGCCGTCGCGGATCCACGTCACGGTGACCTCGTCGCCCGGGCGGTAGGAGCGGATCGTCGCGACCAGCGAGTCGGCGCCGGTGATGCGCCGGTCGTCGATCGAGGTGATCACGTCGCCGGGCTCGATGCCGGCGTCCTCGGCGGTGGAGCCGGCCGTCACGTCGTCGATCCGCGCGCCTGCCTCGTCGTCGGTGATGCGGATGCCGAGCCGGGCGTGGGTCGGCGTCTCACCCTTCGCCATCTGGTCGACGATCGGCATGACCTCGTCGATCGGGATGGCGAAGCCGAGGCCGATCGAGCCCGACTGCTGCGAGGAGCCGCCGAACGGCGACTGCGACGCCGCGGTGCGGATGGAGGAGTTGATGCCCACGACCGCCCCCGTCATGTCGACGAGCGGGCCGCCGGAGTTGCCCGGGTTGATCGCCGCGTCGGTCTGGATCGCGGGGTACGTCGTGGAGTTGCCCTCGTCGTCGGAGCCGACGTTGACCGGGCGGTCCAGCGCGCTGACGATGCCGCTGGTGACGGTCGCGTCCAGGCCGAAGGGGGAGCCGATCGCGACGACGCCCTCGCCGACGCCGAGGTTGGCCGACTTGCCGATCGTCGCGGGCGTGAGGTCCGAGACGTCGGCGGCCTGGATCACCGCGGTGTCGGTGAGCGGGTCGGTGCCGAGGATCTCGGCCTCGGCGCTCGTCCCGTCGTCGAAGGACACCCGGATCTCGCCACCGCCCTCGGCCACCTCGACGACGTGGTTGTTGGTGAGGATGGTGCCGTCGGCGGTGAGGACGATGCCGGAGCCGGACCCGGTGCCCTGGGCGCCGGACACGTCGATCTTCACCACGCTCGGCAGCACCTCCTGCGCCACGGCCTCCACAGACCCGTCGGGCGCCGGCGCCTCGGTCTGCGAGACGGGGGAGGTGGAGAGGGAGCCGGCCGGCGCGGAGGTCGAGGCGTCGTCGCGGGTCACGTCCCACAGGGCCGCGCCGCCGACGCCGGCACCGCCGCCCACGAGGAGCGAGGTCGCGACGACCGCCGCCGCCAGGCCCGTACGCCGCTTGCGGGGCTCGCGCTGCGGCTCACGCTGCAGGGCGGGCGGGGGAGCGGGGGTGCCCCACGGGGACGGCTGGGGGGAGTGCTGGGGGTCGTGCTGGGGGTCGTGCTGGGGTGTGGATGCGTCGCTCATGCCTCGAGCCTGCGCCGCGACCCTGTGGATGCCCTGAGAACGCGCTGGGAAGGCACCCAGATCTGTCAGCGCGCGTCGCGCAGGGCGTACCTCGGGTGCTCCAGCGGCCAGTCCCGCGCGATCCACTGCGGCACGAGCTCGTCGAGCGCCTGCTCGAGCTCGGTGCCGACGCACTCGTCGACGACCCACCACGAGATCTCGGCGTCGGAGCCCGGAACCCCGGAGGGATCGATGTAGACGCAGCCCAGGAGCGCCGTCTCGTCGGTGTCGAACAGGGCGTAGTTGAAGGACTCGTGCGTCTCCATCTCGGCCGCGTGGCGGGCCAGGTCGGCGCGGTCCTCCTCGTGGGTCATGTCGGCCGGGGGCCAGCCCCAGGCCGCGCCGTAGATCCGCCACAGCCGCTCCCGCGACCCCATCACCGCGACCATGTCGAGGTCGGTGTCGTCGGGGTGGATGGGGCGCAGGTGGTGGCCGAAGGCGACCTCGACGCGGGTCGGGTGGACGAAGTCTGCCGGCAGCCAGGGCGTCTGGTCGGTCACGGGTTCCTCCTTGGTCATCCGGCCAGCATGGCGCAGTCGGCGCGCCGGCGCAGCGCGGCGAGCGCGCGGTGGGTGTTGGACTTGACGGTGCCGCTCGAGCACCCGAGCACGGCCGCGGTCTCGGCGATGCTGAGCTGCTCGTAGTAGCGCAGCACGACCGTGGCGCGCTGCTGCGCGGGCAGCTCGCGCACCAGGGCCCACAGCTCGCCCGTCCCGGCCGCCTCCGGACCGGGCGCGCCGGCCCGGTCCGGAACGTGAGCCGTGCTCACCTCCCCGTGGCGCCACGGCTGGCGGTGCCAGCTGACGTGCTGGCGCACGATGGTGCGCCGGAGGTAGGCGTCGGCGGCACCCTTGTCGCGCAGGCTGTCCCACCGGGCGAGGACCCGCACGAGGGACGTCTGGAGGACGTCCTCGGCCGTGTGCGGGTCGCCGGTCACCGACCACGCCCAGCGCAGCAGCACGGGGCGCCGCGCAGCGACGTACGTCGCGAAGTCGAGGTCGGTCCCCGCGACGACCCTCAGGTCCGGGGCGGTCGTCGTCATCTCACGCCGCCCGCGTCGAGCGCAGCAGCCCCGCCGCCACGACGACCAGCCACAACGGACCGGTCATCCCCGCCATGTACTGCAGCGGGCTGACCAGGAACAGGGCCGTGATGCCGCCGAGCACGAGGCTCACCCAGCCCAGCCACCGGGCGTACGCCCCCTGCCGGAGCGCCGCGCTCGCGAGCGCCAGGCCGGTCAGCCCCGCGCCGCCCCACAGCCACGGGATGGTGCCGATCCAGTGGTTGAAGAAGACCGCGGACTCCGGGACCAGGACGCCGGGATCCTCGGCGAGGCCGAAGGCGAACTCCGTGGTCAGGCCCGCGCCCAGCAGCTGTGCGACGGCGACGAGCCCCAGGCCGGCGACCGCGATGCCGGGCACGAGGCTCTCGGCGGCGGTGCGCGCACGCAGCTGCCGGTGCAGGCCCGCGGCGAAGACCACCAGCAGGACGCAGGAGAGCATCGTCGCGGTGTGGAAGGCGATGACCTGCGGCACCTGCTCGGACAGGCGCTCGGTGATGGCGGCGGCGTCGCCGGAGAGGTCGGGGTCGTAGACGGCGTTCACCGTCCCGCTGGTGATGCCCCCGGCGATGCCGAGGACGCCGGCGCCGAGCCCGGCGAGCACCCAGCCGCGTCCGGCCGGGTCGGACCGCGGCGCCGAGGACGCCTCGGTGGTCGTGGTGGTCTGGTCGAGCGTGCTGCTCATGGCGGCTCCTGCTGTCGTGTCGGGGCACGCGTGTCGTGCCGTGGCACCACCCTCGGACCGGTCAGTTGTGCGGACCACGGACAGCAGCAGGTGTACGAGTGGTGTGCGGGTCGGGCCCGGGGCAGGCCCGGGTCAGGAGGAGGCGCCGAGCATCGCCGCCGCGCTGTCGGGCGGGAGCCCGCGCCCGGTGTCGAGCGCGTCGTCGTAGCGGTCCGTGCCGAGGTGGAGCCGCGCGTCGTCGGCGGCCGCGCGGATGGCGTCGGGGTCGGGGCGGTAGTAGCCGTAGCCGTGGGCGCCCTGGGTCTCGCGGATCGCCTGCGCCGCGCCCAGCAGCAGCGGCACCCGTGCGTGCTGCCCGGTGGCGGCGGCCAGCACGGCGCCGGCGTCGAGGAGGTAGGCGAGGTTGGCCTGGTCGCCGGTCTCCAGGGAGAGCCGGGTGCTCTCCTCGAGGTGGCGTCGCGCGGCCTCGTGGTCGCCGCGGCCGAGCTCGACCTGGAAGAGGTTGTAGAGGGCGATGTAGGACGACAGCCGGTCCTCGCGGCTGCGCGCCGACTCCAGGCCTGCCTCGATCAGCCGCACCGCCTCGTCGGGATCACCCTCGAGCAGGGCCACCGTGCCGAGCCAGACGTGCGTCAGCCCCCAGGTCCACTGGACCTCGGTGCCTCCGCGCTCCGAGTGACCCCTCGCCTCCTCGAAGCGGTCGCGGGCCGTCGCGAGGTCGCCGGCGACCAACGCTGCGAGGCCCTCGCCGGCGACGGCGTTGGCGAGGATCGCGGGGTCGTCGCCGCCGTGGGTGTGGGCGCGGACCCACCACGCCCGGGCCGCGTCGACGTCGTCCATCGCGAAGGCCATCGTGGCCGCGGCGAGGGCGGCACGCGCGTGCACCTCGTCCGGCAGGTCCGCGCGGTGGCGCAGGGCGGTCTCGGCGAAGCGACGTCCGTGGTCGTGCTGGCCACGGAGCCACCAGTAGAGCCACAGCTCCCAGGCCATCCTCGCCGGCGTCTCGGAGTCGCCGAGGGCCAGCGCACGCTCGGCCGCAGCCGTGAGGTTGGCGTGCTCGAGGTCGATGCGGGTCAGGGCGGCGACCTGGCCGCCGTCGCGGTAGCTCGAGTGGTTGGCCTCGGCCACCCGGAGGTAGTGGCCGGCGTGGGCGGTGACGGCCTGCTCCCACTCGCCCGCCTCGTGGAGCAGGTGGCGGGCGTACTGCGCCACCGGCTCCAGCAGGCGCATCCGGCCGCTGGGCTCGGCCACCACCAGGGAGTGCTCGACGAGCACCTCCAGGTCGCGCACCACGTCGCTCCCGTCGATCCCGCACGCCGCCGCCACGGACTCGAGGTCGGCGAGGCTGGTCCCGTCGACGAAGACGCCCATCAGCCGGAGGAGCCGGCGGCTGGGCGCGTCGAGGAGCCCGTGGCTCCAGTCCAGGGTCGCGCGCATGGTGCGCTGGCGGGGAGGGAGGTCGCGTGGCCCTGCCTCGAGGGCGCTGTCGAGGCGGGCGAGCAGCGAGCCCGGGTCGAGCAGCCGGGCGCGCGCGGCCGCGAGCTCGAGCGCGAGCGGGAGCCCGGCGAGCCGTTCGCAGGTGGCGGTGACCGCCGCCGCCTCGTGGGGCTCGGAGCCCCAGCCGGGGCTGACCCGCTGGGCCCGGTCCAGCAGCAAGGTGGCGGCGGGAGAGGGCGACCCGTCCGGGAGGTCGCGCACCTCGAGGGGGTCGACGGCGTACTCCGTCTCGCCACGCACCCGCAGCGGCGCGCGGCTGGTCGTCAGCACCGTCAGGTCCGGCACCGACTCGACCAGGGCGGCGACGTGGGGCGCGGCGTCGAGGAGGTGCTCGACGTTGTCGAGCACGAGCAGCAGGTCCTGCCCGCGCAGCCGGTCGACGAGGTCGTCGGCCACGGGCCGGCCGGGGTCACGGACCGCTCCCACCGCCTCGGCGACAGCCGGGAGCACCTGGTCGACCTCCAGCAGCGGTGCCAGCTCCACGAGTCGTACGCCGTCCGCGTAGCGCTCCTGCACCGCGGTCGCCGCGGCCAGAGCCAGGCGGGTCTTGCCCACCCCGCCGGGCCCGCTCAGGGTGACCAGCCGGCTCGACCTGAGCAGGTCGCCGACGCGGGCCACGTCGGCGTCGCGCCCGATGAGCGGAGTGGCGGGCGTGGGCAGGGCGCGCGAGGAACGAGCGGGGACGGTGCCCGGCGCTGGACGCGCGGATCGCGGGGGCACCGCGGCCAGCAGGGTCGTGCGCTGGTCGTCGTCGAGCTCCAGCGCAGCGGCCAGGGCGCGCAGGGTGTGGGGGTAGGGGCGGGTGCGGGTCCCGCGCTCGAGGGCGCTGATGGCGTGCGGGCTGAGGGTGGCCCGCTCGGCCAGCTCCTCCTGGGAGAGCCCGGCGGCCTCCCGCATGGCACGCAGCACCGACCCGAGCGTGTGCGTGCCGACGTCGCCCACCAACGCCTCCCCTGTGGTGCCGTGCCGGTGAGTGTAGTGAGGCCGCGCGCCCCGCGCGCCGAGGTTTTCCCGAGCAGTTCTGCAAGATCTGCCCCAGTCCCCGCGCGGCCGCGGTGAAAGATCTTGCAGGCATTGCAAGACCTGCCACCGGAGGCCTAGTGTGACGCCCGCCACGTCGTTCGACCTTCACCTCTCGGGAGCCACCAGTGCGCCGTCCCCTGTCCCGCCCCTCCGCACGCGGCGGCGTTGTCCTCGCGGGCCTCGCCACCGCCCTCACCTCGCTGGTGGTGCTGCCACCGTCAGCCAGCGCCGAGCACCGGGAGGGCGCGTCGACGACGGTCACCCTCGTGGGCAGCCTCCAGGACGAGGTCGGCTGCGCCGCCGACTGGGCGCCCGCCTGCACCGAGTCCGGGCTGACGCAGGCCGACGACGGGAGCTGGGTGCTGGAGGCCGACGTGCCGGCCGGGACGTACGCCTGGAAGGTCGCCCTCGACGGCTCGTGGGAGGAGAACTACGGCGCCGGGGGAGAGGCCGGCGGCGCCGACCTCCCGCTCGTGCTGGAGCACCCCGCACGGTTGCGTTTCAGCTACGACGACACCAGCCACCGCCTCGCCGTCGAGCCCGCCGAGCGACCGTCTGCGAGCCCGACGGCTGCGGACCGCGAGCCCGCCGGCACCTCGCTGCGCGGTCCGCTGACCCGCGAGAACTTCTACTTCGTGATGGCTGACCGGTTCGCCAACGGCGACCCCGACAACGACGCCGGCGGGCTGTCGGGCGACCGGATGGCCACCGGCCTGGACCCGACCGACAAGGGCTTCTTCCACGGCGGCGACATCCAGGGCCTCTCCGACCGGCTCGACTACATCGAGGGGCTCGGCACCACCGCCATCTGGCTCACCCCCAGCTTCCAGAACCGGCCCGTGCAGGGCATCGGCGCCGACGCGAGCGCCGGCTACCACGGCTACTGGGTCACCGACTTCACCCGCATCGACCCGCACTTCGGCACCAACGCCGAGCTCGAGGCGTTCATCGACAAGGCGCACGGGCGTGGCATCAAGGTCTTCTTCGACATCATCACCAACCACACCGCCGACGTCATCGACTACGAGGAGAAGCAGTACGGCTACGTCGGCAAGGACGCCGAGCCCTACCGCGACGCCGCCGGCAATGTCTTCGACGACCGCGACTTCGCGGGCACCGAGGACTTCCCCGAGCTCGACGCCGCGACGTCCTTCCCCTACACCCCGACCTTCCGCTCCGAGGCCGACCGGACGGTGAAGGTGCCGGCCTGGCTCAACGACCCGACGAACTACCACAACCGCGGCGACTCGACCTTTGCCGGCGAGTCCTCGACCTACGGCGACTTCGTCGGCCTCGACGACCTCTTCACCGAGCAGCCGGACGTCGTGGACGGCATGACCGACATCTACCGCGCCTGGGTCGACCTGGGCATCGACGGCTTCCGCATCGACACCGCCAAGCACGTCAACATGGAGTTCTGGCAGGAGTTCGCCCCGGCCATCCGCGACCACGCCGCGTCGGTCGGCAACGACGACTTCTTCGCCTTCGGCGAGGTCTACGACGCCAGCCCGGCCTACCTCTCGCAGTTCAGCACCACCGGTCGCCTCGACGCGACGCTCGACTTCGGCTTCCAGGACGTCGGCCTCGGCTTCGCCAAGGGCGGCGCGACGACCCGGCTGCGCGACTTCTACGCCGCCGACGACTTCTACACCGACGCCGACTCCAACGCGTACGCCTCGCCCACCTTCCTCGGCAACCACGACATGGGGCGCATCGGCACCTTCCTGCAGGGCGGTGACGCGGTGCTCGAGCGCGACCGCCTCGCGCACGCCCTGATGTACCTCACCCGCGGCCAGCCGGTCGTCTACTACGGCGACGAGCAGGGCTTCGTCGGCGACGGCGGCGACAAGGACGCCCGCGAGGACATGTTCCCCAGCAAGGTCGGGTCCTACAACGACAACGACCTCATCGGCACCGACGCCACCACGGCGGAGGCCAACTACGACACCTCCCACCCGCTCTACGCCACGATCCGCGACCTGGCCCGGCTGCGCCGCACCTATCCCGCGCTCGCTGACGGCGCTCAGCTGCACCGCTACGCCTCCAACGGCGCGGGCGTCTACGCCTTCAGCCGCATCGACGCCGAGGAGCGCCGCGAGTTCGTGGTGGCCCTCAACAACGCCACCACCACGAAGACCGTGACCGTCGGCACCGAGATGGCCCGCGCGGGCTTCAAGCAGGTCTGGCCGGCGTCGAAGGCGTCGCTGCGCACCGACGCCGAGGGCCGTACGACGATCACGGTGCCGCCGCTGTCGGCGACGGTGTGGCGCGCGTCGGGCACGCTGCCCAGGCGCAAGGACGCCCCGGCGATCCACCTCGAGAAGCCCTCGGCCGGTGGCGTCGTCGGCGGCCGTGCGCCGATCACCGTCGGGGTCCCCGACGGCGGCTTCAACCAGGTCACGGTCGCCTGGCGGCCCGTCGGCGCGGACGGCTGGACGCCGCTCGGCACCGACGACAACGCGCCCTACCGCGTCTTCCACGACGTCACCGCGATGCCGAAGGGCGCGCTGCTGGAGTACCGCGCGGTCCTGCGCGACAGCAGCGGCAACCTCTCGGTCGCCTCGTCGTGGGCGACGGTCGGCGAGCCCGAGGCGGAGCCGACCCCCGGTGGTGGCGGCGACGGCGGACCGGTCACCCAGCCCGCGGCCGTGTCGGTGCCCGGCAGCCACAACTCCGAGATGGGCTGCCCGGGCGACTGGCAGCCCGACTGCGCCGAGGCGCAGATGGCGCTCGACGCCGACGACCAGGTGTGGAAGCGCACGGTCGCGCTGCCGGCCGGCGACTACGCCTACAAGGCGGCCATCGACGGCACGTGGGACGAGAACTACGGCGCCGGTGGTGTCCGCGGCGGCGCCGACATCCCGCTCGCCCTCGCCGCCCCGCGCGACGTGACCTTCTACTACGACCACCGCACCCACTGGGCCACCAGCGACGCCCAGGGCCCGATCATCACCCTCGCCGGCAGCATGCAGTCCGAGATGGGCTGCCCCGGCGACTGGGCGCCGGACTGCATGCGCGGCTGGCTCCAGGACCCTGACGGCGACGGCACCTTCACCGCGACCGCCACGCTTCCGGCCGGCAGCTACGCCACCAAGGTGGCGCACGGCCTGTCGTGGACGGAGAGCTACGGCGCCGACGGTGTCCGCGACGGGGCCGACATCCCGTTCGAGGTCCCGTCGGGAGGCGTCGAGGTGGTCTTCACTTACGACGTGAGCACGCACCGCCTGCAGGTCTCGACCCGCAGCGCCGGCGTGGCTCCCGACCTCGGCCAGGCGCGGGCGCAGTGGCTGCGCCGCGACCTCGTCGCGTGGGACGTCGCCGACACCAGCGGACGCCACCGGCTGCACTGGTCGCAGGCCGGTGACCTCGCGGTCGACGCCGAGGCCGTCACCGGCGGGTCCAGCGTCCCGCTCACCCACGACCCCGACGGGCTGCCCGCCGACGTGCTCGCCGAATTCCCTCACCTCGCCGGCTACGAGGCGTTCCGCCTCGACCGGGCGGCGGCGCGCCGGGTCCCGGAGATCCTCACCGGGCAGCTCGCCGTGGCGGCGTACGACTCCTCAGGGGTGCTGCGTGACGCCACCGGCGTGCAGGTGCCGGGCGTCCTCGACGACGTGTACGCCGACGCCGCCGAGGCCGACCTCGGGCCCACCTGGCGCGGCAACCGGCCGACGCTGTCGCTGTGGGCGCCGACCGCGCAGGACGTCGCCGCGGTGGTCGCCGATCGGCGCGTCCCGATGAAGCGCGAGCGCGACGGCACCTGGACCGTCAGCGGTCCGGCGTCGTGGCGCGGTGCGGCGTACGCCTTCGACGTGAAGGTGTGGTCGCCCGCCGCCGGCGAGGTCGTCACCAACCGCGTGACGGACCCCTACTCGGTGGCGCTGACCACCAACTCCGAGCAGTCCCTCCTCGTCGACCTGGCCGACCCGGCCCTGGCCCCGGCGGGCTGGTCGCGGACCACGCCCCCGGCGATCGCTCAGCCCGAGGACCGCAACGTCTACGAGCTGCACGTGCGCGACTTCTCCATCGGCGACGAGACGGTCCCGGCCGCCGAGCGAGGCACCTACCTCGCCTTCACCCGCGACGAGTCCGCCGGCATGCAGCACCTGCGCCGCCTCGCCGACGCCGGGCTGAACACCGTGCACCTGCTGCCGGTCTTCGACATCGCGACGATCGAGGAGCGCCGCTCGGCGCAGCAGGTCCCTGCCTGCGACCTGGCGTCGTTGCCCCGCGACTCCGAGCAGCAGCAGGAGTGCGTCGAGGCGGTGCGCCCCGGCGACGGCTTCAACTGGGGCTACGACCCGCTGCACTACACCGCGCCCGAGGGGTCGTACGCCACCGATCCCGAGGGCACCCGCCGCACCGTCGAGTTCCGCCGGATGGTCCAGGGCCTCAACGGCTCCGGGCTCCAGGTCGTGATGGACGTGGTCTACAACCACACCGCGGCCAGCGGGCAGGACCCGAAGTCGGTGCTCGACCGGATCGTGCCGGGCTACTACCACCGCCTCGACGCCAAGGGCGCGGTCGAGACCTCCACGTGCTGCGCCAACACCGCGACCGAGCACCGCATGATGGAGAAGCTGATGATCGACTCGGTGCTCACCTGGGCGCGCGACTACAAGGTCAACGGCTTCCGGTTCGACCTGATGGGCCACCACTCGCTCGACAACATGACCCGCCTGCGCGCCGCGCTGGACGGGCTGACCGTCAAGCGCGACGGCGTCGACGGCAAGGCGATCTACCTCTACGGCGAGGGCTGGAACTTCGGCGAGGTCGCCGACGACGCCCGCTTCACCCAGGCCACCCAGCGCAACCTCGCCGGCACCGGCATCGGCTCCTTCAGCGACCGGCTGCGCGACGCCGTGCGCGGGGGAGGGCCCTTCGACGAGGACCCGCGCGTGCAGGGCTTCGGCTCGGGTCTGTTCACCGACCCCAACGGCGCCGAGGTCAACGGCACCGCCGACGAGCAGCGCGAGGAGCTTTTGCACCAGCAGGACCTCGTGAAGCTCGGGCTCGCCGGCAACCTCGCCGACTTCCGCTTCCGGTCCTCGACCGGCGAGGAGGTCGTGGGCTCCGAGGTCGACTACAACGGCCAGCCCGCGGGCTACGCCGCCGACCCGTCGGAGACCGTCACCTACGTCGACGCCCACGACAACGAGACGCTCTACGACTCGCTGGCCTTCAAGCTGCCCACCGGTACGTCGATGGCCGACCGGGTGCGGATGAACACGGTCTCGCTCTCGACGGTGGCCCTCTCGCAGGGCGTGGTCTTCTGGCACGCCGGCACCGACCTGCTCCGCTCCAAGAGCCTGGACCGCAACTCCTACGACTCCGGCGACTGGTTCAACCGGGTCGACTGGCAGCGGCGCGACAACACCTTCGGCTCCGGCCTGCCGCTGCGCGCGGACAACGAGGACAAGTGGGACTTCATGCGCCCGCTGCTCGCCGACCCCGCGCTCGACCCGGGGAGCGCGGCGATGGACGAGGCCCACGCCCGCGCCCAGGACCTGCTGCGGATCCGGATGTCGTCACGGCTCTTCCGCCTCGGCAGCGCGGAGGCCGTGCAGGCGAAGGTGTCCTTCCTCGACGCCGAGCCGGGGGTGGTCGCGATGCTCGTCGACGACACCGCCGGCACCGACGCCGACCCGGACCGCGACGGCGTGCTGGTCGTCATCAACGCCACCCCGCAGGCCACCACGGTCACCGGGACCGGCGCGGGCTGGACGCTCCACGGCGTGCAGGCCAACGGTGGCGACGCCGTGGTCAAGGGCAGCACGGTCGCCGCCGACGCGGTCACCGTGCCGGCTCGGACGACCGCGGTCCTCGAGCGCTGAGCGTCCGGCCGGGGAGGACGGCCGCCAGCACGGCGGCGAGCGAGGTGGCGGCCATGACCGAGAGGGCCACGGGGAAGGAGAAGGACGCCGCCAGCGCGCCCGCGACGACCGCGCCCGACGCGGTCCCGGCGTCGAAGCCGATGTTCCAGCAGGCGCTGGCAGCGGGGATGCGTGTCGGTCCCGCGGCCGCGAATGCTGCCACGAGGGTGAGGTTCTGGAGTGCGCCGTAGGACACGCCCAGGACGGTCGCGGCCACGACCAGCGCGACGGGGCTGCCCTGCGCGACCGCCCAGGCGCACGCCGACATGGACGCCGCCGCCAGGAGCAGCAGCGGCGCGAGGAACGGACGTACGCCGTGGCGATCCGCCAGCGCACCGACGAGCCAGCGCGCCAGCGCGGCGGTCAGGCCCATCCCCAGCAGCAGGGCCATCGCGCTCGTCGGGCCCGCGAGCTGGGGAGCGAAGGTGACCAGGCTGCCGCCGGCCATGGTGACGGCGAAGAGGACGACCGTGGGGGCCAGGACGGCGAGGAGCAGCCGACGGTCCGGTCGGCCGGTCGGTGCAGCCGGGGCAGGTCGGTCGTGCCCGAGGCCGCGGAGGACGGTGCCGAGGGCCCACGCCGCGGGGATCCCGGCGACCGGCAGCGCAGCGATCCAGAAGACCCACGCGAAGCCGAGCGCGTCAGCCAGGGGGACCGAGGCCGGGAGCAGCACGAGGGAGGGAAGGGCGACCGCGAGACCGTAGGCACCGATCGCGGCGCCCCGTCGTGAGGGGTCGACGAGACGGGCGGCTGCCGCCGAGCCGGTGACCGTGAGGACCCCGAAGCCGATCCCACGCAGCGCCGAGAGGGCCAGCACCCACGCAAGGGCGTCGGAGAGCAGGTAGGCCGGCGCGGGCAGGCCGAGGAGCAGGAGCCCCGCGACGAGCACCGGGCGCGTGCCCCACGTGGCCAGTGCGCGCGGCACGGCCAGCTGGGCCAGGACCGTGGCGCCGAGGAGGACGCCGTTGACCAGACCGGCGCCCGCCTCCGTCGCCCCGCCGTGGATCGCCCACGACGGGCCGACTGCGAGGAGTGCGGCGTACCCAGCGAAGCCCGCGACCGAGAGGAGCCCCAGCTGGGGCATCCCGGGCGCGCGCCAGACGCTCAGGCCCAGCGCTCGGAGGCCGCGGTGAAGTCGAGCTGGCGGTCGCCGGTGTAGATCTGCTTGGGACGCGCGATCTTCTGGTCCTTGTCCTGCACCAGCTCGGCCCACTGCGCCAGCCAGCCCGGCGTACGGCCGATGGCGAAGAGCACGGTGAACATCTCCGGCGGGAACTGGAAGGCCTCGTAGATGAGGCCGGAGTAGAAGTCCACGTTGGGGTAGAGCTTGCGCTTGACGAAGTACTCGTCCTCGAGCGCGATCTTCTCCAGCTCCTTGGCGATCTCGAGGAGCGGGTTGACCCCGGTGACCTCGAAGACGTCGTCGCAGGCCTTCTTGATGATCGTGGCGCGCGGGTCGAAGTTCTTGTAGACCCGGTGGCCGAAGCCCATGAGGCGCTCGTTGCCGTTCTTCACGCCCTCGATGAAGGCGGGGATGTTCTCCTTGCTGCCGATGCGCTTGAGCATCCGCAGCACCGCCTCGTTGGCGCCACCGTGGAGCGGGCCGTAGAGGGCGCCGACGCCGGCCGCGACGGCCGAGTAGGGGTCGACCTGCGAGGAGCCGACGGAGCGGACCGCGTTGGTCGAGCAGTTCTGCTCGTGGTCGGCGTGCAGGATGAAGAGCACGTCGAGGGCCTTGACCAGGCGCGGGTCGGCCTCGAACTTCTGCTCGCTCATCTTGAAGAGCATCGAGAGGAAGTTGGCGGTGTAACCGAGGTCGTTGTCGGGGTAGACGAACGGCTTGCCCTGGGCGTGGCGGAACGACCACGCGCCGAGGGTCGGCATCTTCGCGATCATGCGGACGATCTGCATGTGGCGGTTGTCCGCGTCGCTGATGTTGCGGGCGTCGGGGTAGAACGTCGACAGCGCGCCGACCGAGGCCATCAGCATGCCCATGGGGTGGGCGTCGTAGCGGAAGCCGTGCATGAACGACTTGACGTTCTCGTGCACGAACGTGTGGTAGGTGATCTCGTGCACCCAGGCGTCGTACTCCTCCTTGGAGGGCAGCGAGCCGTGGATGAGGAGGTAGGCCACCTCGAGGAAGTTGGACTTCTCCGCCAGCTGCTCGATCGGGTAGCCCCGGTACTCGAGGATGCCCTTGTCGCCGTCGATGAACGTGACGGCCGAGCGGCACGAGGCGGTGTTCACGAAGCCGGGGTCATAGGTCGCCAGACCGGGCTCCTCCTCGGTGAGACGGATCTGTCCCAGGTCCTTGGCCGCGATCGTGTTGTCGGTGATCGCGATGTCGTACTTCTGACCGGTCCGGTTGTCGGTGACAGTCAGGGAATCCTTGGCCGCTACGTCGGTCACGTCGGCTCCTGTTCATACGTCTTTGTACGTCTGTGGGTCCGTCCAACTTAGCCGCGGTCCGCGAGCGAGCGCGAACCGGTGTCCACGAGCCGGGTCAGCGCCCGGCGACCCGGTCGGCCACCCGGGCGATCGCGCTGGTGCGCGCCAGGCCTGCGTCCTCGCGCCGGTCGGCGGCGCGGTAGAGGCGGTAGAGCGCGTGCACGCCGGCCCACCGCAACGGCTCCGGCTCCCACCTGCGGACCCGGTGCCCGGTCCACGGCAGCCGGGTGAGATCGGTGTCGTGGCCGAGCACGAGGTCGCGCAGGGTGCGTCCGGCGAGGTTGGTCGCCGTGAGCCCCGAGCCGACGTAGCCGCCGGCGTGACCGAGGCCGGTCGCGGGGTCGTACGCCACGCTGGCGCTCCAGTCGCGCGGCACGCCCAGCACGCCGCACCAGGCGTGGTCGAGCCCGACGCCGGCGAGCGAGGGGAAGAGCGACGTCAGCGTCGAGCGCAGCGACTCGACCGTCCAGTCCTGGGTGCGGCCGTCGACGTCGGTGCGCGAGCCGAAGCGGTAGGGGACGCCCCGCCCACCCATCGCGATGCGGCCGTCCGCGGTGCGCTGGGCGTAGCAGTAGGCGTGGGCCTCGTCGCCGAGCAGCTCCTGTCCCGACCAGCCGATCTCCTGCCACTGCGCAGGGGTCAGGGGCTCCGTGACGACGATCGCGGAGTTCATCGGCAGCCACTCGCGCCGGTGGCCGGCGAGCCCGGCGGTGAAGCCCTCCAGGCAGCGCAGCACCACGGGTGCGTGCAGCGTGCCGTGATCGGTGCGGACCGCTCCCGGCTCGACCGCGACCGCGCGGGTCGCCTCGTGGATGCGTACGCCGCGCTCGCGGACCACGCGTGCGAGTCCGGCCACCAGCCTCGCGGGCTGCACGCGCGCGCAGTCGGGGTCGAAGTGGCCGGCGACGGCGCCGGCGACCCGGATCCGCTCGGCCACCTGCCCGGCGGTGAGCTCGCCGCCGAGCCGCTGGCGCTGCGCCTCGGACCGTGCGACCGTCAGCACCCCGCTGCGCACGATGTCGGCGTCGATCCCCTCGCGGGCGGCGACGCCGATGACCTCGTCCACGGCGGCGCGCACCGCCGCGCGCAGCCGCGCCACACCGTCCTCGCCCGCCACGTCGGCGTACGCCCTGGCGCTGCCCGGCAGCTCGCTGGAGAGCCAGCCGCCGTTGCGCCCCGAGGCCCCGAAGCCGGCGAACTCGGCCTCGACGACGCGGATGTCGAGAGTGGGGTCGGCCTCGTGGAGGTAGTGGGCGGTCCACAGCCCGGTCAGGCCGCCGCCGACGATCGCCACGTCGCAGGTGGCGTCACCGCGCAACCGGTCCGTGGGCTCGGGCAGGCCGACCTGCTGCCACCAGAAGGAGACGCCGCCGTTGCGCACCGGGCCATCATGGCGGACCGCTCGCCCCCGACGTTTTGACCCTCCCGCGCGGAGCGCCGTACTCTTGCTGGTCGCGACTCCTGCCGCGTCCGCCCTCTCCGGGGGTGGGTGCAGATCCGACGTCATCCTCACTGGTGTGGGGAGCGAACCGGGCCGTGTTCGTCAGAAGTCGTGGCTCCACATCCGTTCCTCGATCGAGGAGCGGGTCCAACGAACCAGAACGGGACATAGCCGTGCGCACGTACAGCCCCAAGCCCGCTGACATCCAGCGTGAGTGGCTCGTCATCGACGCCACCGACGTGGTCCTGGGCCGCCTCGCCGTCCAGACCGCGAACCTCCTCCGCGGCAAGCACAAGCCGACCTTTGCTCCTCACATGGACATGGGCGACTTCGTCATCATCGTGAACGCCTCCAAGGTGTCGCTGTCGGGGACCAAGAAGACCACCAAGATGGCCTACCGCCACTCCGGCTACCCGGGCGGCCTCTCGGCCACCCCCTTCGGTGAGCTCCTCGAGAAGGACGCCCGCAAGGCCATCGAGAACGCCGTGTGGGGCATGCTCCCCAAGAACAAGCTCGGTCGCCAGATGCTGAAGAAGCTCAAGGTCTACCCCGGCCCCGACCACCCGCACCTGGCCCAGCAGGCCACTCCCTTCGAGATCACGCAGATCTCCCAGTGACGACTGAGGACTCACAGATGACTGAGAACACCACCGAGGTCGAGGAGACCTTCGAGACCGACTCCGAGGGCGTGGCCTACACGTCCGAGAGCGACGCGTCCGCCGACACCCCGGCCCGTCCGGCCACCATCGCCCCCGGCGCGGCCACCGGTCGTCGCAAGGAGGCCGTCGCCCGCGTCCGCATCGTCCCGGGCACCGGCGAGTGGACCATCAACGGCCGCACGCTCGACAACTACTTCCCCAACAAGCTGCACCAGCAGATCGCGAACGAGCCGTTCGTGGAGCTGCAGCTCGAGGGTCGCTTCGACGTGATCGCCCGCATCCACGGCGGCGGCAACGCCGGCCAGGCCGGCGCCCTGCGCCTCGGCGTGGCGCGCTCGCTCAACGCGATCGACATCGAGGCCAACCGCCCGGCGCTGAAGAAGGCCGGTCTGCTGACCCGCGACGCCCGCGTCGTGGAGCGCAAGAAGGCCGGTCTCAAGAAGGCCCGCAAGGCCTCGCAGTTCAGCAAGCGCTGATCTCCCAGGGTCTCGTTCCTTGACGCGACTCTTCGGCACGGACGGGGTCCGGGGCCTGGCGAACGCCGATCTCACGGCAGAGCTGGCCCTGGACCTCTCCGTCTGTGCCGCACACGTCCTGGCCGACCGCGGCGAGTTCGAGGGGCATCGCCCCCTCGCCGTGGTGGGCCGGGACACGCGCATCTCCGGGCAGTTCCTCGAGGCTGCGGTCGTCGCCGGCCTCGCCTCGGCGGGGGTCGACGTGCTCCTGCTCGGCGTGCTGCCCACCCCCGGCGTGGCCTACATGACCGACCGGCTCGGTGCCGACCTCGGCGTGATGCTCTCCGCCTCGCACAACCCCATGCCCGACAACGGCATCAAGTTCCTCGCCCGCGGCGGCCACAAGCTCGACGACGCGATCGAGATCGCGATCGAGCGCCGCATGGGTGAGCCGTGGGAGCGCCCCACCGGTGGTCGCGTCGGCCGGGTCACGGCCTACGACACCGCGGTCGCGGAGTACGCCGCCCACCTCGAGAGCACGATCACCCACCCGCTCGTCGGGCTGAAGGTCGTCCTCGACTGCGCCGAGGGCGCCGCGCACGCGGCCGGCCCGCGGGCGCTGGAGGACGCCGGCGCGACGGTCATCGCGATCCACGCCGACCCCGACGGCCTCAACATCAACGACGACTGCGGCTCGACCCACATGGGCTCGCTCCAGGCCGCGGTCCTCGAGCACGGCGCCCACGCCGGCTTCGCGCTCGACGGCGACGCCGACCGGTGCCTGGCGGTCGACGCCGACGGCAACATCGTCGACGGCGACCAGATCCTCGCGATCCTCGCTCTCTCGCTGCGCGACCAGGGCCGCCTGGCCAAGGACACCGTCGTCGCCACGGTGATGAGCAACCTGGGCTTCGTGCAGGCGCTGCGCGCCAACGACGTCGGCGTACGCCAGACGAAGGTAGGTGACCGCTACGTCCTCGAGGCGATGAAGGTCTCCGGCTACTCCCTCGGTGGGGAGCAGTCCGGCCACGTCATCCTCAGCGACCACGCCACCACCGGCGACGGCATCCTCACCACGCTCCACGTGATGGAGCGGATGGCCACCACCGGCCGCTCGCTCGCCGACCTCGCGTCGGTGATGACGCGGCTGCCCCAGGTGCTGCTCAACGTCGGCGGGGTCGACAAGTCCCGTGCCGACGAGGACGCCGTGCTTGCTGCCGCGGTGGCCGAGGAGGAGGCGGTGCTGGGCGACCGGGGCCGGATCCTGCTGCGCCCCTCGGGCACCGAGCCGATCGTGCGCGTGATGGTCGAGGCGCCCACCCACGACGAGGCGCAGGGCGTCGCGACGCGCCTCGCCGACGTGGTGAAGGCCCAGCTCACGCTCTGAGCGATATCGGGGTGACGGCCGTGCGGCCCGCCGCTACGGTCGCGGCGTGGCCGTCGACATCGAGCAGATCAACCCGCGCAACGAGGCTGCGCTCCGCGCCTGGTGGCAGGTGGGGCACGACGCCACCGCCGACCGTCCCGGCAAGCCGTGGCCGCTGTGGGAGCAGAGCCGGGTCTCGCTGCCCGCGCCCAACCCCGAGCGCGACGTGACCCTGCTCGCCGCCATCGACGGCCGCGAGATGGTGGGTGCCGGCATGGCGATCCTGCCCTCGCGCGACAACCTCCACCTCGCCGGCTTCGCCGTCTACGTCGACGTCGCGCGCCGGAGACAGGGGATCGGCTCGGCCCTCCTGGCCGAGGTCGAGGTCCTCGCCGCCGGGCACGGGCGTACGACGCTGACCGGCGAGGCCTACCTGCCGCCGGGCGGCACCGTGCCGGCCGAGGCCTTCGCAGCGGCGCACGGCTACGACGTCGCGAGCCGCGAGTCGATCAAGGAGCTGGCGATGGACGACTACCGCGAGGTCCGCGAGACGTTGACGCTCGATCCCGCCGGCTACCGGTTCGTCACCTTCGACACGGTCTGCCCCGACGAGCACGCGGAGTCGTTCGGCCGGCTGCTCGGCACCCTGCTGGCCGAGATCCCTCTGGGCGACCTCGACATCGCCGACTCCGAGTGGCCGGTCGACCGGCTCCGGGACGCCGAGCAACGGCAGGTGGACATCGGTCGCCACGTGCTGACCGCGCTCGCGATCGCCCCCGACGGCGAGGTCGCCGGCGTCTCCGACGTCCGGGTCGACGACAGCGACCACCAGCACGCGCAGGTCGGCATCACCCTGGTGGACCGAGCCCACCGCGGCCGTCGGCTGGGGCTCGCGCTCAAGCTCGCCAGCCACGACCTGGCACTGGCGTCGTACCCCACCCTGGTCACCGTCGACACCGCCAACGCCGAGGCCAACACCCACATGAACGCCGTCAACGAGACGCTCGGTTACCGCACGATCGAGAGGCTGCTCGAGCTGCAGAAGAGGCTGTGAGGCTCAGCGCGACTCGGCGGCGTCGTCGTAGCCCCGCCGGGAGGCCAGGATCTGGCCGAGGTGGGTCTCGGCCCAGTCGGTGAGGGTGGCGATCGGCTCCGTCAGCGACGCGCCGAGCGCGGTGAGCTCGTAGTCGACCCGTGGCGGCACCTGGGCGTGGACGGTGCGCGTGAGCAGGCCGTCGCGCTCCATGGCGCGCAGCGTCTGGGTGAGCACCTTCGGCGCGACGCCGCCGACGCGTGCACGGACCTCGCTGAAGCGCAGCGACCCGTCGCGCAGCGCGCCGATGACCAGCACGGTCCACTTGTCGCCGATGCGGTCGAGGACCACACGGGTGGGGCAGTCGGGGTCGAAGGCGTCGCCGCGATTCATGGTTACCACGAGGTACTTATAGCACGTTGAAGTGCTTGGTTACCAATGGTTACTGTCGCTCTCGTCATCCACCTACGACCGAAGGAACCCTCATGAAGATCGCCCTGTTCGGCGCCACCGGCATGGTCGGCTCGCGCATCGCGGCCGAGGCCACCGCCCGCGGCCACGAGGTCACCGCGCTGAGCCGCTCGACCGGCGGCGACCTGGCCGACGCCGACGCCGTACACACCGCAGCGCAGTCCCACGACGTCGTCGTCTCCGCCACCGGTCCCAGCCGCACTGACGAGTCGCACGAGCCCTGGCTCGCCGCCGTCTCCACCCTCATCGAGCAGGCGGGGGAGGCGCGCGTCCTCTTCGTCGGCGGCGCCGGCTCGCTGCTGACCCCCGACGGCACCCGGCTCCTCGACACCGACGGCTTCCCCGAGGAGTACAAGGCCGAGGCCACCTCCGGTGCCGCTGCCCTCGACCTCTTCCGCGCTGCGCCGGACTCGCTCGACTGGACCTTCGTAAGCCCCGCGCCGGTGATCGCCCCCGGCGAGCGCACCGGGTCGTACGCCACCGCGCTCGACACCCCGGCCGGCGACTTCATCAGCGCCGAGGACTACGCCGTCGCGCTCGTCGACGAGATCGAGCAGCCGCAGCACCGCCGCCAGCGCTTCACCGCCGCCACCGCCTGAGCCACGCCGGGCCCCGCTGACGCGGACGTCGTGGCGGGTGGTCGCCCGGACGACCACCCGCCATGACGTTGCGCCAGCGGAGCGGTGCGCGGGGCAGCACGCTGCGCGCGGAGGGCGTACGCCTCAGAGCTTGCGCAGCCGGACGTAGCGCACCGAATGGTCGGCGTCCTTGCGCAGCACCAGGTTGGCGCGCGAGCGGGTGGGGGCGACGTTCTGGACGAGGTTGGGCTCGTTGATCGAGTCCCAGATGCGGGTGGCCTGGTCGACGGCCTCGTCGTGCGAGAGCGCCGCGTACTTGCGGAAGTAGGACGCCGGGTCGCGGAAGGCGGTCTCGCGCAGGCGCAGGAAGCGGTCGACGTACCACCGCTTGATGTCGGCGAGCCCGGCGTCGACGTAGACGGAGAAGTCGAAGAAGTCGCTCACGGCCAGGCCGGTGCGGCCGTCCTCGCGCACCCGCGCGGGCTGGAGCACGTTGAGGCCCTCGACGATGACGATGTCGGGGCGCTTGACCACGACCCGCTCGTCGGGCAGCACGTCGTAGACGAGGTGGGAGTAGATCGGGGCCTCGACCTCGTCGCGCCCGGACTTGATGTCGATGACGAACTTGAGCAGCGCGCGGCGGTCGTAGGACTCCGGGAAGCCCTTGCGGTGCAGCAGGCCGCGGCGCTCGAGCTCGGCGTTGGGGAGCAGGAAGCCGTCGGTGGTGACGAGCGCGACGTTGGGGTGCTCGGGCCAGTGCGCCAGCATCTGCTGGAGCACGCGGGCGGTGGTGGACTTGCCGACGGCGACCGAGCCGGCGAGGCCGATCACGAACGGCGTACGCGGCGGGGTGACGCGGTGCAGGAACTCCTCCTGCTCGCGGTGGAGCCGGGAGTTGGCCGCGACGTAGAGGCTGAGCAGTCGCGACAGCGGCAGGTAGACCTGCTCGATCTCGCGCAGGTCGAGCTGGTCGCCGAGGCCGCGCAGGCGGGTGACCTCGTCGGGAGTCAGGCTGGTCTCGGTCGTGCCGGCGAGCTGGGCCCACGCGGCACGCTCGAGCTCGACGTAGGGGGAGACCTCACCCGCGTGGTTGCCGCCGTGGCCGGAGCCGCCGTGGTGCGGCTCCAGGACCTCGGACATGGGTGCGATTGTGGCACCGCGGCGGCGCGCAGCCGTGCAGCGCCCTGCCGATAGACTCCCCGGCCATGTGCGGAATCGTCGGATATGTAGGTGACAAGCCCGCCGAGGGCGTGGTGATCGAGGGCCTCAGGCGGCTGGAGTACCGGGGCTACGACTCCGCGGGGATCGCGCTGATCGAGGCGGGGACGATCGTGTCCGACAAGCGCGCCGGCAAGCTGGCCAACCTCGAGAAGGCCATCGCCGAGTCGCCGCTCCCGCAGGTCACCACCGGAATCGGCCACACCCGCTGGGCCACCCACGGGCCGCCGACCGACCGCAACGCCCACCCGCACCTCGGCCGCGCCCGCCGCGTCGCGCTCGTGCACAACGGCATCATCGAGAACTTCGCCGAGCTGCGAGGCCGCCTCGAGTCCGAGGGCGTCGAGATGGCCTCCGACACCGACACCGAGATCGCCGCGCACCTGCTCGAGGAGCAGCTGGAGACCGGCGTCGACCTGACCGTCGCGATGCAGAACGTGTGCCGCGGCCTCCGCGGCGCCTTCACCCTGGTCGCGATCGACGCCCAGGACCCCGACCGCGTCGTGGCCGCGCGCCGCAACTCGCCCCTGGTCGTCGGCATCGGCGAGGGCGAGAACTTCCTCGGCTCCGACGTCGCGGCCTTCATCGAGCACACCCGCGAGGCGATGGAGCTCGACCAGGACCAGGTCGTCACCATCACCCGCGAGGGCGTGAGCGTCTCCGGCTTCGACGGCACCCCGGCCGAGGGCCGCCGCTACCACGTCGACTGGGACCTGTCGGCCGCCGAGAAGGACGGCCACGACTGGTTCATGCGCAAGGAGATCTTCGAGCAGCCGCGCGCCGTGGCCGACTCGCTCCTGGGCCGCCGCGGCACCGACGGGTTGCTCCAGCTCGACGAGATGCGGCTGTCCGACCAGGACCTGCGCGACGTCGACAAGATCATCATCATCGCGGCCGGCACGTCGTTCTACGCCGGCATGGTGGCCAAGTACGCCATCGAGCACTGGTGCCGCATCCCGGTGGAGGTCGAGCTCGCGAGCGAGTTCCGCTACCGCGACCCGATCCTCACCAGCGACACCCTCGTCGTCGCGATCAGCCAGTCCGGCGAGACCGCCGACACCCTGCAGGCGATCCGCCACGCACGCGAGCAGCGCTCGAAGGTGCTCTCGATCTGCAACACCAACGGCTCGACCATCCCGCGCGAGTCCGACGGCGTGATCTACACCCACGCCGGCCCCGAGATCGGTGTCGCCTCGACCAAGGGCTTCCTGACCCAGCTCGTCGCCTGCTACCTGCTCGCGCTCTACCTCGCGCAGGTCAAGGGCACCCGCTTCGGCGACGAGATCTCGCAGGTCATGGACCAGCTCGACCAGATGCCCGACCACATCCAGACCGTCCTCGACAAGGCCGAGCAGGTCTACGGCCTGGCGCGCGACCACGTCGGCAGCCGCTCGGTGCTCTTCCTGGGCCGCCACGCGGGTTACCCGGTGGCGCTCGAGGGCGCGCTGAAGCTCAAGGAGATCGCCTACCTCCACGCCGAGGGCTTCGCTGCCGGCGAGCTCAAGCACGGGCCGATCGCGCTGGTCGAGGAGGGCCTGCCGATCCTGTGCGTCGTCCCGCCGCGCGGACGCGACCAGCTCCACGACAAGATGCTCAGCGGCATCCAGGAGGTGCGCGCCCGTGGCGCGCGCACCCTGTGCCTGGCCGAGGAGGGCGACACCACGATCGTCCCCTACGCCGACGTGCTGATCACGCTGCCGCAGGTGCCGGTGCTGCTCCAGCCGCTGGTCGCGGTGGTGCCGCTGCAGCTCTTCGCGTGCGAGCTCGCCACCCAGCTCGGCCACGACGTCGACCAGCCGCGCAACCTCGCCAAGTCCGTCACGGTCGAATAGTGCCCGTCATCGGCGTGGGCATCGACGTGGTCGACATCGACCGCTTCGTGCAGTCCCTCGAGCGCACCCCTGCCCTGCGCGACCGGCTCTTCACCGCGGACGAGGCCACGCGCCCGCCCGCGTCCCTGGCGGCGCGGTTCGCGGCGAAGGAGGCGATGGCCAAGGCCCTCGGCGCGCCGGTCGGGATGGCCTGGCACGACGCCGAGATCGTCTCGGAGGAGACCGGGCGCCCGCGCTTCGAGATCCGCGGGACGGTCGCCGCCCGCGCCGAGCAGCTCGGCGTCGCCCACGTCCACGTCTCGCTGTCCCACGACGCCGGCATCGCCTCGGCGGTCGTGGTGCTGGAGGGCTAGGGCCGTGCTGCGCGCCCACGCCGTGGAGGACGTACGCCGTGCCGAGGCCGCCGCGATGGCGCGCCTGACCGACGGCGCCCTGATGCAGCGTGCCGCTGCCGGGCTGGCCGCGGCGATCGTCGACGTGCTGGGCGGCGCCTACGGCCGTCGGTTGCTGCTGCTCGTCGGCCCGGGCGACAACGGGGGAGACGCGCTCTGGGCCGGCGCCCGCCTGGCCGCCCGCGGGGCGCAGGTCGAGGCGCTGCTGATGGCCGACCGCGCCCACGAGTCCGGTCTCCGCGCGCTGCGCGCAGCCGGCGGCCGGGCAACCAGCGAGCCCGCCGACCTCGACCTGTCCCCGTACCTGGTTGTCGACGGCATCGTCGGGATCGGCGGTCGCCCGGGCCTCGCGCCGGCGGCGGTCGCAGTCCTCGAGCGCTTCGCGGGCGTGCCCGTGGTGGCGGTCGACGTGCCGTCCGGCGTGGACGTCGACACCGGACGCGTCGACGGCCCGCACGTGCGGGCCGACGTCACCGTCACCTTCGGCACGCACAAGGTCGCGCACCTCGTCGACCCGGCGGCCACGGCGTGCGGCGCCCTGCACCTGGTCGACCTCGGCCTCGACCCCGACGAGCTCGGTGCGCCCGCCGTCGAGGCACTCCAGCCCGACGACGTGAGGTCGCTGCTGCCGCACCCCGACCGGGTCGCGCACAAGTACACCCGCGGCGTCGTCGGCGTACGCGCCGGCTCGGGCACCTACCCCGGCGCCGCGCTGCTGGCCGTCTCCGGCGCGAACACCGGCCTCGTCGGCATGGTCCGCTACGTCGGGCCCGAGGACATCGCCCCCACGGTGCGCAGCGCGCACCCGGAGGTCGTCGGCGCCGGCCGGGTGCAGGCGTGGGTCGTCGGTCCGGGCGGGGGAGACGACGCAGGCACGATGCTCGCCGAGGCGCGCGCCGACGGCGTACCCCTGGTCGTGGACGCCGACGCGCTGCGGCACGTCGACGGACCGCTGCCCGGCTCCGTCCTCACCCCGCACGCCGGCGAGCTGGCCGCGATGCTCGGCGTGGAGCGCGCCGAGGTCGAGGCCGCGCCGCTCGGCTTCGCGCGCGACGCCGCCCGCCGGTGGGACTGCGTCGTGCTGCTCAAGGGCCACCACACGCTCGTCGCCGATCCCGCCGGACGCGTCCGCGTCACCACCACAGGGGTGCCGTGGCTCGCCACCGCCGGCGCCGGCGACGTCCTCGCCGGGCTGGTCGGTGCACTGCTGGCGGCGGGACTCGAGGCGTACGACGCCGCGTCCGTCGGGTCGTGGGTGCACGGGGCCGCGGCGACCGCGGCCTCGGCCGGGGGGCCGCTGACCGCGAGCCGGGTCGCGGTCCAGATCCCTCGACTCGTGCGCGACGTCCTGTCCGGGCTGGGATGATCGGGGCATGAGCGATCCCGTGCCCCCGCGCGCCGAGATCGTGGTCGACCTCGCCGCGGTCCGCCACAACGTGCGGGTCCTCAAGGACGTCGTCGCCGGTGAGGCGCCGGTGCAGCTGATGGTCGTGGTCAAGGCCGACGGCTACGGCCACGGCATGGTGGAGGTCGCCGGGGCGGCGCGTGCGGCCGGGGCCGACTGGCTCGGCGTCGCGACGATCGACGAGGCGCTGGCCCTGCGTGCGGCGGGGGACCGCGGACCGCTGCTGTGCTGGCTCAGCGCCCCGGGCGACGACTTCGCCGGCGCCGTCGCCGCGGACGTCGAGGTCACTGCCTACTCGCGAGCGGAGCTGGAGGAGATCGCCGCCGTCGGCGGAGCGCGCGTGCAGCTCAAGGTCGACACCGGCCTCTCGCGCGGTGGTGCTCCGCGTGCGCTCTGGCAGGACCTGTTCGCCGTGGCGAGCGACCTCGAGCGCGAGGGCCGGATCACCGTCACGGGCATCTGGTCGCACCTCGCGGCCAGCGACGAGCCCGACCACCCCGCCAACGACGCCCAGGAGGACGCCTTCCGCGACGCGCTGGCCCTCGCCGCCTCTGCCGGGCTCGAACCCGGCGTACGGCACCTGGCCAACTCGGCCGCCGCGGTCCTGCGCCCCTCGGCCCGCTTCGACCTGGTCCGCTGCGGCATCGCGGCCTACGGCCTCGACCCGGCGCCCGGCGTCACCCCGGCGATCGGGCTGCGTCCGGCGATGACCGTGCGCGCCCGGCTGGTGATGAGCAAAGAGGTCGCCGCCGGCGACGGCGTGTCCTACGGGCACACCTGGCGGGCTGAGGAGGACACGACCGTCGGGCTGGTGCCCGCGGGCTACGGCGAGGGCGTCCCCCGCGCGGCGGGCAACACCGCCGAGGCCTGGGTGGACGGCGTACGCCGCCCCGTCCGCGGCCGCGTCTGCATGGACCAGCTCGTCGTCGACCTCGGCGGCGAGCTGCCGCCCCCGGGCACCGAGGTGGTGCTCTTCGGCCCCGGCGACCGCGGCGAGCCGACGGCCCAGGACTGGGCCGAGGCGGTCGACACCATCAACTACGAGATCGTCACGCGCATCGGCGGCAGGCTGGTCCGCCGCCACGTCGACAGCGACGCGACCCCAGGAGGACACGCCAGGTGAGCATCAAGGGACGCATCTTCGGCACCGTGGTCGGCGCTGCCGGCCTTGCCGCTGCTGCGGGCGCGGTCGGCATCGCCCGCCAGAACCGGATCATCGGCAACCGCGCCGCCGGCGAACGGGTCGAGTTCGGCGAGCTGCGCAGCCCCCGCCGGGTGGTCGTCAGCGACGACGCGGTCGACCTGCACGTCGAGATCGACGACCCGGCCGACTTCGGCGCGCCCGCCCCGGCCGACGACGACCTGACCCTCGTCTTCGTCCACGGCTACTCCCTCAACCTCGACTGCTGGCACTTCCAACGCGCGGCCTACCGCGGGCAGGTCCGCACGGTCTTCTACGACCAGCGCAGCCACGGCCGCTCGGGCCGGTCCGACGAGGACCACTGCACGATCGAGCAGCTCGGCCACGACCTGCGGCGCGTCATCGAGGACACCGTCCCCGGCCGCTGCGTCGTGGTGGGCCACTCGATGGGCGGCATGAGCGTGATCTCCCTCGCCGAGCACCACCCCGACCTCTTCGGCGACAAGGTCCTCGGCGCTGCTCTGATCTCCACCACGGCCGGCGGGCTGGACCCCGGTCGCATCCTTTTCCCGATGCTGCCGCTGGGCCTCGGCGGCCGGTTCGTCGGCCGGGCGGTCCGCACCCTCGACCGTGGCCACCGGGTCGTCGACCTGGCTCGCTCGTGGGGGCACGCCGTGGCCGACGTCTTCACCGACCGCTACGCCTTCGGGACCGACGAGGTCCCCGTCTCCTACGTCGAGTTCGTCTACTCGATGCTCAACGCGACGCCCTTCGCGGTGGTCGCCGACTTCTATCCCGCCTTCGCGACGCTCGACAACTTCGACCACCTCGAGGCGCTGAGCCGCGTGCCCACCGCGATCATCTGCGGCACCGAGGACAAGATCACCTCGGTCGGGCACAGCCGCAAGCTGCACAGCCGGATCCCGGGCTCCAGCCTGCTGGAGTGCGAGGGCGCGGGCCACATGGTGGTGCTCGAGCGCCACAAGGAGGTCACCGCCGAGCTCGACGACCTGATCTCGCTGGCCCAGGCGGGAGCGGCGCGATGAGCCTCGACGTACGCCGGGTGGGTCCCGAGGCCACGGCCGACGTGCTGGCTGTGGTGCAGGGTGCCTTCGGTGCCCGCCCGGTCCTCGACCCGCCCGCAGATGCGCTCGGGGAGGACGTCGACTCGATCGCCCGGATGCTGGCCCGCCGCGGCGGCCTGCTCGCGACCCTCGACGGAGAGCCGGTGGGCTGCGCGATCCTCGACGTGGCACCCGACGGGCTGGTGCTGCGGCGCTTCGGGGTGCTTCCGTCCGCCCAGGGCCGCGGCGTCGCGACGGCCCTCGTCGAGGCGGCCCGCGACGCTGCGCTCGGTCGCCCGGCCGTGGTCGTGGTGGCTCGCGAGGAGCTGCCGGTGACGGTTGCCTTCTGGGAGCGCCACGGCTTCGTCGAGACGAGCCGCTCCAGCCCCTACGTCACGCTCGCCCTGACCCTGCCGACCGAGTTCGACGCCCCGGACGCCGAGACGATGCGCGCGCTGGGGGAGCGGGTGGGACGCAGCCTCGCCGCAGGGGACCTCGTCGTGCTCACCGGCGAGCTGGGGGCGGGCAAGACCACCTTTACCCAGGGCCTGGGCACCGGCCTGCAGGTCCGCGGCGGCGTGACGTCCCCGACCTTCGTGATCTCGCGCGTCCACCCCTCGCTCGTCGGGGGCCCGGACCTCGTGCACGTCGACGCCTACCGGCTCGGTGGCCTCGACGAGCTCGACGACCTGGACCTCGACGCGTCGCTGGACGAGGCCGTCACCGTCGTCGAGTGGGGAGCCGGCCTCGCCGAGGCGCTGGCCGAGTCCCGGCTCGAGGTCGTCATCGAGCGGGCCGTGGGCGAGACGCCCGACGACGAGCTCGATCCGCGCCGCGTTTGCCTGCGCTGGGTCGCGGGCCAGTAACCTCGACGCCGTGCTCCTCGCCTTCGACACCGCGACCCCGCTGGTGACCGTCGCCCTCCACGACGGCGAGCGGGTGCTGGTCGAGCACTCGTCGTCAGTGCCGATGAAGCACGGCGAGCACCTCGCGCCGCTCATCGAGCGCGCCATGGCCGATGCCGGCATCGTGCGCCAGGACCTCACCGCCGTCGCCGTCGGCGTCGGTCCGGGCCCCTTCACGGGACTGCGCGTCGGCGTGGTCACCGCACGCACGCTCGGCTTCGTCCTCGACATCCCGGTCTACGGCGTGTGCTCCCTCGACGCGATCGCGCTCGAGGTCGTCGGCTCCGGTGCCGCCACCGGCAGCTTCCTCGTCGCCACCGACGCCCGGCGCAAGGAGGTCTACCTCGCCTCCTACGACGCCGACGGCCGTCGCCTGGAGGGCCCGGTCGTCAGCCGGCCCGCCGAGGTCGCCACCGACGCCCCGGTCGCCGGGGCGGGCCCGCTGCTCTACCCCGACCACTTCCCGCACGCCATCGCCCCGGACCGCCCGAGTGCCGGCTGGTTGGCAGCAGGAGTCAGCTCGGAGCTCGTAGGATTGCTCGATCCCGAACCCCTCTACCTGCGGCGCCCCGACGCGGTCGCGGGCGCACCCAGAAAGCCTGTCTCGTGATCCGTCCCGCATCCCTGGCCGACCTCCCGGCCCTCGTCGCCCTCGAGCAGGAGCTCTTCGGTGCCGACGCGTGGAGCGAGAGCCTGATCCGTGAGGAGATCGAGGGTCCCGGACGTCGGTTCGTGGTCACCGACGACCTCTCCGGCTACGCCGTGACGATGACGGCGGGCGACATCGTCGACCTGCTGCGCATCGGCGTCCGCCCCGGAGCCCGGCGCGGCGGCGTGGCCTCGCGACTGCTCGACGAGCTCCTCGTGGACACCGAGGACGCCTCCCGGATGCTGCTCGAGGTGAGCGTCACCAACGCCGAGGCGCTCGGCTTCTACGTCGCCCGTCAGTTCAGCGTCATCGACGTACGCCCCCACTACTACCGCGACGGGTCCGAGGCGCTGGTGATGTGCCGCTGGCTGCCCGGCGCCGCCCGCGCGCAGACGACGACCGCGCATGACTGACGAGCCGCTGGTCCTGGGGATCGAGACCTCCTGCGACGAGACCGGCGTCGGCATCGTGCGGGGCCACACGCTGCTCGCCGACACCGTCGCAAGCAGCGTCGAGGAGCACGCCCGCTTCGGCGGCGTCGTCCCGGAGGTCGCGAGCCGGGCCCACCTCGAGGCGATGGTCCCCACGATCGAGCGTGCCGCGGAGACGGCCGGGATCTCGTTGAGCGACATCGACGCGGTCGCCGTCACCAGCGGTCCCGGGCTGGCCGGGGCGCTGCTGGTCGGCGTCGCGAGCGCGAAGGCGCTCGCCCTCGGGCTGGGCAAGCCGATCTACGGCGTCAACCACCTCGCCGCGCACGTCGCGGTCGACCAGCTCGAGCACGGGCCGCTGCCCGAGCCGTGCCTGGCCATGCTCGTCTCCGGCGGCCACTCCAGCCTGCTCGAGGTCACCGACGTCACCGTCGGCGTCGAGCCGATGGGGTCCACCATCGACGACGCGGCCGGCGAGGCCTTCGACAAGGTCGCCCGCCTGCTGGGCCTGCCGTTCCCCGGCGGTCCCCACATCGACAAGCAGGCCCGCAGCGGCAACAGCGTGGCCATCGACTTCCCGCGTGGCCTCACCAGCCGCAAGGACCTCGAGCGCCACCGCTTCGACTTCTCCTTCTCCGGCCTCAAGACCGCCGTGGCGCGCTGGGTCGAGGCCCAGCAGCGGGCCGGCACGCCGATCGACGTCGCCGACGTGGCGGCGTCCTTCCAGGAGGCCGTCTGCGACGTGCTGACCCGCAAGGCCATCGACGCCGCCAACAGCCGCGGGATCGAGGACATCCTCATCGGCGGAGGGGTCGCGGCCAACAGCCGGCTGCGCGCCATGGCCGAGGAGCGCGCCGCGGCCGCGGGCATCCGCGTCCGGGTGCCGCGCCCCGGTCTCTGCACCGACAACGGCGCCATGGTCGCCGCTCTGGGTGCCGAGCTCGTCGCCCGAGGACGTACGCCCTCGCTGCTGGACCTCCCGGCCGACTCCTCGATGCCTATCACCACCGTCGTGGCCTGACCGCACCCGCAGGTCGGGGATGACGAAGGTCCCCGCCCGGGAGCGGGGACCTGCATCACGAACGCCTGAGGTGCACCGTCCTCAGTCGAGGACTCCGGGGGCGACGTCGTCGTCACCGAGCCAGTCCTGGTCGTAGACCAGGCGATCACGGTCGGTGGCACCGTCGCGGTCACCCTTGCGGCCGCCGCGACCCGCTGCGCCGGCGGCACCGGCCGTGCCGGCAGCACGGGAGCCGCTCGCGCCGCGCCCACCCGGACCGCTCGCGCCGCGCCCACCCGAGCGCGAGCCGGCGGACG
>CAFBMW010000006.1_pt1 | contig 154468 bp, 157 predicted proteins | sample 7269061 | NCBI WGS metagenome assembly CAFBMW01 (sample SAMEA6814074, study PRJEB35770) | uncultured Nocardioides sp. | biome: Freshwater; feature: Freshwater reservoir; material: water | place: Czech Republic | collected 2017-05-23 | depth 30m m | reverse complement strand
TCCTCGACGAGACGCTGAGCTACTCCGCGGCCCTCTTCGACACCTCCACCACCCAGGTCGCGAAGGGCCCGGGCTCGGTCGGCGACCACCACGTCGCCACGCCACCCGAGCCGGTGGACCACGACGACCCGCGCCGCCACGGCCCCGACTTCGCCGAGGCCCAGGGCCGCAAGATCGAGCGGCTTCTCGACGAGGCGGGCGTCACCGAGGGTTCCCGCGTGCTCGAGATCGGCACCGGCTGGGGCGAGCTCGCGATCCGCGCCGCCCGCCGCGGCGCCAGCGTCCACACGATCACGCTGTCGGTCGAGCAGCTCGAGCTCGCCGAGGAGCGCATCGCCGCCGCCGGGTTCTCCGACCGCGTCCACGTGCAGCTGATGGACTACCGCGCGCTCGCCGCCACCGGAGCGACGTACGACGCCGTGGTGTCCGTGGAGATGATCGAGGCCGTCGGCCACGAGTTCTGGGGCACCTACTTCAGCACCATCGACCAGGTGCTCGCCCCCGGCGGTCGCGTCTCCATCCAGGCGATCACGATGCCCCACGACCGGATGCTCGTCACCCGCGACAGCCACACGTGGATCAACAAGTACATCTTCCCCGGGGGCTTCCTCCCCAGCGTCGAGGTGATCGACGAGATCACCCGCGCCGAGACCACGATCCGCCTCGTCGACCAGCTCGAGATGGGCGACCACTACGCCGAGACGCTGCGCCGCTGGGACCGCCGCTTCCTCGCCCAGCGCGAAGCCGTGCTCGGCCTCGGTTTCGACGACATGTTCATGCGGGTGTGGCACTTCTACCTCGCCTACTCGCAGGCCGGCTTCGCCAGCGGCTACCTCAACGTCTCGCAGCTCACCTTCACCCGGGAGACCCCGTGACCCAGACCGCCTCCCCGACCACCGCATCGGTCCACCCGGCCGGCGTCGCCGATCGCCTCGCCGAGGCGGTCCGCCCCTTCATCGGCGGCGACCTGCCCGTGCGCCTCGAGGCATGGGACGGCTCCGTCGCGGGCCCCGAGGGCGCCCCGCTCGTGGTGCTGCGCTCCCCCGACGCGCTGCGCCGGCTGATGTGGCACCCGGGCGAGCTCGGCGCCGCCCAGGCCTACGTCACCGGTGAGCTCGACGTCCCCGAGCAGGACGGCTGGACCCTCGACTCCGCGCTGACGCACGCCTTCGCCGTGGGCGCCGAGCGCGGCCTGTCCGGCGTACGCCTCTCGCCGCGCGCGATGGTCGACGCGATCCGCACCGTCTCCGGCCTCGGCGCGCTGGGCCGTCCGCCCGCACCGCCGGCGTCGCAGGCGCGGATCAAGGGCCGTCTGCACAGCCTCGCCCGCGACCGGTCGTCGATCAGCCACCACTACGACCTCTCCAACGAGTTCTACTCCCTCATCCTCGAGCCGCAGATGGCCTACAGCTGCGGCTACCACGCCACGCCGGACACCCCGCTCGAGGACGCGCAGCGCGCCAAGCTCGACCTCGTCTGCACCAAGCTCGGCCTCGAGCCGGGAATGCGGATGCTCGACGTGGGCTGCGGGTGGGGCTCGCTGTCGCTGCACGCCGCCGAGCACTTCGGCGCCAAGGTGACGGGCGTGACGATCGCTGCGGAGCAGAAGAAGTTCATCGACGCCCGGATCGCCGAGCGCGGGCTGGAGGACCGGGTCGAGATCCGGCTCCAGGACTACCGCGAGGTCCCCGAGCGCGACCACTTCGACGCCGTCGGGTCGCTGGAGATGGGCGAGCACGTCGGTGCCCTCAACTACCCGACCTACGTCGAGGTCCTGCGCCGCGCGGTGCGGCCCGGCGGACGCGTGCTGATCCAGCAGATGTCGCGCCAGGGCGCCGGGGGCGGCAAGCACCCCGGTGGTGGCCCGTTCATCGAGTCCTTCATCGCCCCCGACATGACGATGCGTCCCGTCGGGGAGACGGTCGACCTCATCGAGTCCGGCGGCCTCGAGGTCCGCGACGTGCACGCGATGCGCGAGCACTACGTCCTCACGGTCCACGGCTGGCTCGAGCGCTTCGAGGCCAACATCGACCAGATCCGTGCCCTCGTGGGCGAGGAGGTCGTCCGCGTGTGGCGCCTCTACCTCGTCGGCGGCGCGCTGGCCTTCCGCGACGGCCGCATGGGCGTCGACCAGATCCTGTCCGTGCGCCCCGGCGCACCGCACACCCTCCCGGCGGTCCGCGGGTGGTGACCCAGAGCCTGGTCGCGCTGCTGGTGGCCCTCGTCGTCATGGGGGTCACCGCTGCGATCAGCAAGCGCGTCGACCGCGTCGCGGTGGTCGACGTCGCCTGGGGATCGGTCTTCGTGGCCGTCGCGCTGGTCCTGGCACTGGTGTGGCCCGACGCGCACTCGTGGCTGCTCGCGGTGCTCGTGACGCTGTGGGGCGGGCGCCTGGCCTGGCACATCGCGAAGCGCTCGAAGGGCCACGGCGAGGACCCGCGCTACGAGGAGATGCTCGGCGGCCCCGGCTGGCACGCCGGTGCGGGCAAGGTCCTGGTCCGCGTCTTCCTCACCCAGGCCGTCGTGGCGTGGGTCATCTCGTTCCCGCTCCACGTCGCCGCGGCGTACGACGTCCGCTGGTGGCCCGTGGTGTGGGTCGGTGTGGCGATCTGGGCCGTCGGCGTCTTCTTCGAGGTCGTGGGCGATGCGCAGCTCGCCGCCTACCGCGCGAAGCCGCGCGAGTCGCGACCGAAGGTGCTCGACACCGGCCTGTGGGGCTGGACGCGCCACCCCAACTACTTCGGCGACGCGTGCGTGTGGTGGGGCCTCTGGGCTGCCGGCGCGCTGTCGCTGGGCTGGGTGCAGGGCCTCGCGACGATCTTCGCGCCCATCGCCATGACGTACTTCATCCGCAACGTCACCGGCGCCAAGCTGCTGGAGAAGACGATGTCGAAGCGACCCGGCTGGGACGAGTACGCCGCCCGCGTCCCCCTGTTCGTCCCGCGCCCGCCGCGCCGCTGAGAGTCCCCCTCGCTTGCCCTGCGACTCTCCCGGCGACCCCGGAGGTGCCCGGCGCCGAGCCGCTCGGGAGAGAATCGCGCCGTGGCCGATCCCGATCCCCTCGATGCCGCTGTCGAGCGCATGCTCGCCGGCGACGAGGCGGCCTTCCGCCAGATCTACCGGGAGGTGCAGCCGCCGCTGCTGCGCTACCTCACGGTGCTGGTCGGCGTGGGGGACGCCGAGGACGTGGCCAGCGACGCATGGGCCCAGGCCTTCCGCGACCTCCACACCTTCAGCGGTGACGCCGACGGGTTCCGCGGGTGGGTCACCACGATCGGGCGCAACCGTGCCATCGACCACCTGAGGCGGAGCAACCGCCGGCCCTCCAGCGACGAGTCGGTCGACGACCTCGTCGACCTGCACGACCCCGCCAACGTCGAGGGCGACACCCTGGGCAGGGTCCAGTCCGAGGAGGCGCTGCGGCTGATCGCCTCACTGCCCAAGGACCAGGCGGAGGCCATCATGCTCCGCACCGTGCTGGGCTTCGACGCCCCGACCGCCGCCCGCATCCTCGGCAAGCGGCCGGGCGCGGTGCGGGCGGCCTCGCACCGCGGGCTGAAGCAGCTGGCCAAGAAACTTTCGGAGAACCCGTAACACCGCGCCCGCCCACGGCGCTGAACGGAGTGAGATGACCACGCCCGACCCCCTGTCCCGACGCGACGCCGAGCGCCTGCTCGACGACCCCGCGGCGGACAGCAGCGCCCTCGGTGCGGCACTCACGGCTGCGAGTGCTCCCGCCCGGTCCGCCGAGCTGCGCCGCGAGGACGCCACGGTCGCGGCCTTCCACCGCGCTCGACTGGACCCGGCCCCTGTCGCGTCCCCGGCCCGCCAGCGCAGCCGCGCCGCCACGCGTGCGGTCGTCGCCACCGGCGCGGTCGTCGCCCTCACCACCGGCGGGCTCGCGCTCGCCAACACCGCCCACCTGTCGCTGCCGCTGCTGCCCGACCGGGCCTCCGACCGTGCCTCCGAGGCCGTCAGCTCCGCGCCGGGGCGCGCGACCACGACCGGCACGAGCGGCGCCACCACCGACGGCACCGGCCCGTCGTCCAGCCCCGGCGGGACGCGCGGCTCCTCGGGCTCCGGGTCCGCCACCGCGACCGGCAACGGGTCGTCGTCGGTCGACCCGTCCGAGACCGGCTCGACCGGGACCCCGACGACCACGTCGTCCTCCACCCCGTCCTCAACCTCGACGCCCACCCCGAACCTCACCGGACTGTGCCGGGCCTACCAGGCGGCCGCCGGGGCGGGGAAGTCGCTCGAGAGCGCTGCCTTCCGCGCGCTGTCCGAGGCCGCCGGTGGCGCGGACCAGGTCGCCGCCTTCTGCGTCGCGCTCGTCGGGGAGCCGAAGCCGACCGGCAAGCCGACCGAGAAGCCGAGCCCGACGGGGAAGCCCACCGGGAAGCCGACCGACAAGCCCTCCCCGACCAACAAGCCGACCGACAAGCCGACCGGGAAGCCGACCGACAAGCCGACCGACAAGCCGACCGGGAAGCCGACCGACAAGCCGACTCCCACGGACAAGCCCACGCCCACCGCGCAGCCCACGCCGACCCAGCAGCCGACCCAGCAGCCCACGCCGGACAACGGCCAGGGCAACGGCAACGGCAACGGCCAGGGGAACGGCAACGGGAACGGCAACGGCCAGGGCAACGGCAACGGAGGCGGCGGCTGACAGGCACCCCTCCCACCAGATCTTCGGTTCTCTGAACCGGAGCGGCCGCGTTCCGCGGGGCCGACGTCGCACCCGTGTCTCGAGCTCCCGCCGAGGCACGGATCCCCCCAGGAAGCGGCAGGTCCCGAAACGCACCGCAGCGGCACGGCCCCGAGGGCCGTGCCGCTGCTCGGTCTTCGGGGGTCCGTCGGTGTCCCCGGGACCGTCTAGGTTGGCGGGATGGGCCGGGCGTACGAGCTCTCCGCACAGGAGGACACCAACCGTCGCGTGCTGCGGGCGCGCGACGAGATGGACCGTCGCTACGCCGAGCCCCTCGACGTGCCCACCCTCGCCGCGATCGCGCACCTGTCCCCGTCGCAGTTCGGCCGGGTGTTCAAGGACGTCTACGGCGAGACGCCCCACTGCTACCTCCAGCGCCGCCGCGTCGAGCGCGCGATGACGCTGCTGCGCCAGACCGACCGACCGGTCACCGACGTCGCGTGGGACGTCGGCTTCGCGAGCCTGGGCACCTTCAGCCGCACCTTCAGCACGATCGTCGGCTGCTCGCCGAGAGAGTTCCGCGCCCAGCACGCCCCGGTGGCCGTGCCGTCGTGCTTCATCGCGGCCTGGACCAGGCCGCGCGCCTCGGGGACAGTCGTTTAGGAGAAGCGCGCCAGGCCCCGCGCTGACTAGCGTCCTCGTCATGACCACCGACAACCACATCACCTCCCTCCACATCCGCAGCGTGCCGGTCCTCGACCAGGACGAGGCGCTCGACTTCTACACCTCCCACCTCGGCTTCGAGGTCCGCGACGACATCGACCTGGGCTTCATGCGCTGGCTCACCGTCGGCGTCCCCGGGCAGGACACCTCGCTGCTGCTCGAGCTCGTCGGCGGCCCGCAGCACGACGAGGCCACGTCGGCCCAGGTGCGCGACCTGGTCACCAAGGGCGCGCTCGGCGGGGTGTTCCTGCTCAGCTCCGACGTGCACGCGACGTACGCCGCTCTCTGAGACGCCGGCGTCGAGATCACCTCCGAGCCGGTCGAGCAGCCCTACGGCACCGACTTCGGCATCCGGGACCCGTTCGGCAACCACGTCCGGATCAACCAGCCGGCCGGCGCATGAGCTACCCGCCGCCGCTCTACGACGGCGACTCGGGCGAGGTGTCCGCGCACGTCGTGCGGGCCGGCATCGAGCCCGCCGTCGTCTACCCCAACGGCAACAAGGTGTTCTACCTCGCGCAGGGCACCGAGACGCAAGGCACGTTCGGCCTCTACCGCTGGGAGTTCGCCGGTCCCGAGAGCGGGCCGGGTGCGCACTTCCACCGCACGGTCACCGAGTCGTTCTACGTCCTCGAGGGGACGGTCACGATCTTCGACGGCACCGACTGGGTGAAGACCCGTGCCGGCGACTTCGCCCACGTGCCGGCGGGCGGGATCCACGGCTTCCGCAACTCCGACGGCCCGGCGAAGATGCTGCTCCACTTCGCGCCGGGAGCCCCGCGCGAGGCCTACTTCGAGGGCCTCGCCGCCGACATCGGCGACTTCGATGAGGACGCCTACGCCCGCTTCATGCGCGAGCACGACAACCACTGGCTCTGACGCCCGGCCAGTGGTGGACTGGCCGGGTGGACCCGGTCGACACAGCCTTCGACGTCACCCCGCGGCGGGACTTCCTCCCCCGCGGGGTGCGGCACCGGGCGGCGTACGACGGTCCGCTGGCGATCGCGGCGGGACAGGCCAGCTCGCAGCCCCGCACGGTCGACGCCATGCTCCGCCTGCTCGACGTACGCCCCGGGCAGCGGGTGCTGGACGTCGGGGCGGGGTCGGGCTGGACGACGGCGCTGCTCGCGCACCTCGTCGGCCCGACCGGGTCGGTGCTCGGGGTGGAGCTCGAGCCGGAGCTGGTCGCCTTCGGGACGGCCAACCTCGCGGCCACCGACCGGCCGTGGGCGAGCATCCGGCGCGCGACGCCCGGCGTGCTGGGCGACCCCGGCGGGGCGGCGTACGACCGGATCCTGGTCTCGGCCGAGCCCGACGAGCTGCCCCAGGATCTCGTCGAGCAGCTCACCGACGACGGGGTGCTGGTGATCCCGGTGGCGGGCACGATGCTGCGCGTCACCAACCCGGGCGCCGTGGTGGGCGAGCACGGGCACTACCGCTTCGTGCCGCTGCGCTGAGCCAGGCGGACCGGCAGCCCGGCCACCGTCTCCAGCGGTCCGCGCCGACCCGCGATCCGGAGGGCGGCGCCGAGGGCGAGCAGCACGGCGACGTGGGCGGCGTACGCCGAGGGTCCCGCGTCCTCCGGCCACACCCGGGGCGTACGCATCACGACGTGCAGGCTGTAGAGGGTGAGCGTGGCGGCGCCCGCTCCCAGGACGACGCCCAGCACAGCCGTCGCGGCGCGGGGCAGGAGGCGCTCGAGCAGCAGGCAGGCGGCGATGACGAGCACGGCGCTGCCGATGGTCTGGGCGAGGTCGAACGGTGTCGCCGAGTGCGGGGCGACCACCAGCAGCCACGACCAGTCCCCGTCGGGCGGGGTGACGCCGAACATGCCGCCCTCGTTCTCCGACGCGATCGCCGGGTCGACGAGGGCGCGCGAGACGCGGGTGGCCAGCACGGCCGTGCCGAGGCCGCCGAGGGCGAGCGCGCCGAGCAGGCGGGTGTCGCGCAGGTCGAGGCGGCCGAGGGCGAGGCCGGCGAGGAGGTAGGCCAGCCACGGCACGACCGGGTAGTAGCCGGTCAGGAGCAGCTCGCTCGCCAGCTGTCCCGGATCGGCCACCTGGGCGAACGTCGGGCTCTCGTAGCCGCGCTCGGGCAGGTGCGGTCGGACGAGGTGCGAGACCACCGGGGCGAGGACCACCCACGCGACGGTGAGCGGCACGAGCGTCCGCGCCCGGAGGTAGGTGAACGGGATGCCGAGGACGAACAGCACGCCGTAGTAGGTGAGGATCACCGCGATGCCGCTGTCGAGGCCGCCGAGCGCCAGTCCCAGCACGGCGACGAGCACCGCGCGGCCGAGGATGCCCAGCGAGCGCAGGGCCCGCGGGCTCCCCCGCAGCGGCTTGCGCGTCATCAGCGCGAGGCTCACCCCGGCGAGCACGGCGAAGAGCGCCGAGGCACGGCCGCCGGCCAGCCACTGCGCGGCCGCGAGCTCGCCGTCGGGGGTGCGTGCGTCGAGCACGTGGGTGGCGACCATGCCGAGGAGGGCGAGGCACCGGGCGACGTCGAGCCCGACGAGGCGGCCCTGGCGCGTCGCGGTCATGGCCCCCATCCTGCCGGGGGCCCGGCAACGCGCGTGCCGTGCTCAGCCGACGGGGCGCTCGACCTGGGCGGCGAGGTGGGTCGGCGCCTGGAGGCAGTAGGAGTCGGTGAGCAGCTCGGCGAGCTCGTCCCAGTCGATCCCGGCCCCGTCGTCGAGGACCATCCCGATCACGTTGCCGCCCCACCCGGAGCGGAAGTAGGGGTGACCCATGTGCTCGAACGCCGCGACCTCGTCCGGCTCGCCGCGGAAGGTGATCCGGAAGATCTGGTCCTCGCCGCCGAAGACGTGGGCCACCGTCGCGCCCCCGACCCGCCAGCGCGTGCCGGTCCACGCCGCCTCCTGCGCGCACCTCGGCAGCGCCCCGAGCACGGCGTCGATGCGCAGCACCCACTCCTCGGGCACCAGGGGTCGGTCAGCGAGGGCCACGGGACAGCCTGCCACCGAGGTCGGACAGCGCGCTCGCCCGTGGTGCCCCTGTTCTGCGTCATACGAACCCGCAGTCATGGGTGCGGGTTCGTATGACGCAGGTCCGACCTCGAGCCCTTGACCCAGCTCGCCAGCACCGCGACCGCCGGCAGGAGCACGCACACCACCCCCAGCGTCGCCGCGCCCTGCACCGACGTGACGAGCGAGACGACCACGGCGGCGACTGCGACGGCGACCAGCAGCGCCGACACCACGACGACCCCGGCCAGCAGCACCGGCCATCGGGGCGTCCGCGAGGGGCGTACGCCGAGCGCCGCGGTCGACAGGGACATCGCTGCGCCGGCGCCCCAGAGCCACCAGGCGGTCCGCCAGCGCCCGGGGTCCTCGAGCGTCCCGCAGGGGGCGACGTTGCAGGCACCACCGGAGACCAGCTCGGGCTGCGCTGGCGCCCACACGCTCGCCGCAGCCATCAGCGCGACGCCGGCGCCGAGCAGCAGCCACCACCCCCGAGAGCTCACACCACGGATCCTGCCACCGCGGCGTCATACGAACCCGCAGTCATGGGTGCGGGTTCGTATGACGCAAGCAGGGCCGGCAGCGCTCAGCCGGGCTCAGTAGGACTTCGGCAGCCCCAGCGAGTGCATCGCGACGAAGTTCAGGATCATCTCCCGGCTCACCGGCGCGATCCGACCCGCGCGCGCGGCGACGAGCAGCCCGGCCATGCCGTACTCCTGCGTGATGCCGTTGCCGCCGTGGGTCTGCACCGCGGCGTCGACGGCGTGCACGGCCGCCTCGGCAGCGGCGTACTTCGCCATGTTGGCCGCCTCGCCGGCCGCCATGTCGTCACCGGCGTCGACCAGCGCGGATGCCTTCTGCGTCATCAGTCGGGCCAGCTCGTTCTCGATGTGCGCCGTCGCGAGCGGGTGGGCGATCGCCTGGTGCGAGCCGATCGGGGCCTTGAAGACCGTGCGCTCCTTCGCGTACGCCGACGCCTTCTCGAGGGCGTGGCGCGCCAGCCCGGTCGAGAAGGAGGCCGCCATGATCCGCTCGGGGTTGAGGCCCGCGAAGAGCTGCACCAGGCCGCCGTCCTCGTCGCCGACGAGCGCGTCGGCGGGGAGGCGGACGTCGTCGATGAAGACCTGGAACTGCTTCTCCGGGCTGACGATCTCCATCGGGATGGCGGTGAACTCGAAGCCCGCGGAGTCGGTCGGCACCACGAACAGGCACGGCTTGAGCTTGCCGGTCCGCTCGTCCTCGGCGCGGGCGACGACGAGGACGTTCTCGGCCTCGTCGACGCCGGAGATGTAGATCTTCTGGCCCTTGAGCACCCACTCGTCGCCGTCGCGGCGGGCGGTGGTGGTGATGTTGTGGGAGTTGGTGCCGGCGTCGGGCTCGGTGATCGCGAAGGCCATGGTGGCGGTGCCGTCGCAGATCCCGGGCAGCCAGCGCTGCTTCTGCTCCTCCGTGCCGTAGCGCGCGATGACCGTCCCGCAGATCGCCGGGCTGACGACCATCATCAGCAGCGGGCAGCCCTGCGCAGCGAGCTCCTCGCAGACGGCTGCCACGTCGCCGATGCCGCCGCCCCCGCCGCCGTACTCCTCGGGGATGTTGACCCCGAGGTAGCCCGCCTTGGCGATCTCCATCCACAGCTCGGTGGTCTTCTCGCCGGAGCGGGCGCGCTCGACGAACCAGTCGCGGCCGTAGCCCTTGGCGAGCTTGGACACCTGGCGCCGCAGCTCCTGGCGCTCCTCGGTCTCGGTGAAGGTGGTCATGCGTGCTCCTCGGGTTGTTCGGTGGCCACGACTGCCAGGACTTCCCCGGACGCGACCTGCGCACCGGGCTCGACGTTGATCTCGGTGACCGTGCCGTCGTGCGGCGCGGTGACCGTGTGCTGCATCTTCATGGCCTCCAGGACGAGGACGGCGTCCCCGGCGGAGACGGTCGCGCCGACCTCGGCGACGACCTTCACGACCGTGCCGGGCATCGGCGCGAGCAGGGAACCGCTCGCCACCGCGTCGGCGGGGTCGGTGAAGCGGGGCACCTCGCGCAGCCGGACGGACCCAACGACTCCGTCGACCCAGACCTCACGCGTGCCGGTGCGCCGGTCGACGGCGATGAGTCCGTCCCACCGCCCGGCGACGCCGTCGACCTCGAGCCTGACATGGGTCGGCGAGACCTCCAGGACCGTCACGCCGTCGACGGCGAAGCCGTCGCGGGTCCCCCACCACTCGACCGGGTCGTGGTCCACGAAGGTCGTGCGCTGCGGCTGGCTGACGACGTTGCGCCAGGCGGCCGGGACGCCCTGCTGGACCGTACGCCGCTCCGCGTCCGCCGCGGCCAGCATCAGGGCGCCTGCCACCAGGTTCGCGCGGCCGCTGGGGGTTGAGTCCCCAGGAGACTCAGCGGAAATCGGACGCGACTCGAGCCACGTGGTCGTCATCTCCCCGGCCACGAAGACCGGGTCGCTAAGGATCTCGACCAACTGGTCGCGGTTGGTCGTGACCCCGTGGATGCGAGCGTGGCGCAGGGCCGCGACGAGCATCCGCACCGCCTGCTCGCGCGTCGGCGCCCACGCCATCACCTTGGCCAGCATCGCGTCGTAGAAGGTGGAGACCTCGTCCCCCGACGCGAAGCCGCTGTCGACCCGCACGCCAGCGCCGGAAAGCGGTCCGAACTCGACGTCCGACGGCAGGTCGAAGGTGACGAGCCCACCGCTCTGCGGCGTGTACGTCGCGTCCTCGGCGTAGAGGCGTACCTCGATCGCGTGCCCCTTCGCCGGCGTCCGCTGGACGTCGGGGACCTGGCCCTCGGTGACGGCGAGCTGGAGCTCGACCAGGTCGACCTCCTGCACGAGCTCGGTGACCGGGTGCTCGACCTGGAGACGGGTGTTCATCTCGAGGAAGAACCAGCGGTCGGCGGTGGGGTCGTAGAGGAACTCCACCGTCCCGGCGCCGCGGTAGCCGATGTCGGCGGCGAGCCGCTCGGCCGCCTCGCACATGGCGGCCTCGGTGGCGGCGGGGAGCCCCGGGGCCGGGGCCTCCTCGACCACCTTCTGGTGGCGCCGCTGGACCGAGCAGTCACGGGTGCCGAGGGCGACGGCTCGGTCCGCGGTCGCGACGACCTGCACCTCGACGTGGCGGCCGGCCTCGACGTACGGCTCCACGAAGACGGTGCCGTCACCGAAGGCCGACTCGGCCTCGGCGCGCGCGGCGCCGATCTCCGCCTCGAGCCGGTCGAGGGTGCGTACGACGCGCATGCCACGGCCTCCGCCCCCGGCGGACGCCTTGACCAGCAGCGGCAGGTCGGCCTCGGTCGGGTCGGCCGGCGCGGAGAGCACGGGGACACCCGCCTTCTCGGCGATCTCCTTGGCGCGGACCTTGTCGCCCATCGCCTCGATCGCCTCCGGCGACGGACCGACCCAGATCAGCCCGGCGGCCTCGACGGCACGAGCGAAGGCGGCGTTCTCGGAGAGAAAGCCGTACCCGGGGTGGACCGCGTCGGCCCCGGCACGCAGCGCGGCGCCCACGACTTCGTCTGCCCGGAGGTAGGTGTCGGCGGGCGCGCTCCCGGGCAGGCGTACGGCATGGTCCGCCTCGGCGACGAACGGCAGGCCCGCGTCCGCGTCGGAGTACACGGCCACCGTCTCGATGCCGAGCCGACGGCAGGTGGCGAACACGCGGCGGGCGATCTCGCCCCTGTTGGCGACCAGCAGTCTCTGGATCATGGGCGGAACACCCCGAATCGGTCGGCGCCCCGGATCGGCGCGTTGGCGATGACGCTGAGGCAGATCGCGAGCACCGTGCGGGTGTCGCGCGGGTCGATGACACCGTCGTCGTAGAGCATCCCGGAGAGGAAGTAGGGCAGGGACTGCTCCTCGACCGAGGCCTCGACGTAGTCCTTGACGCCCTTGAAGCCCTCGGCGTCGAAGACCTCGCCCTTGGACTCGGCGGACTGCTGGGCGACGATCTCGAGGACGCCGGCGAGCTGGGCCGGGCCCATGACGGCGGACTTCGCGCTGGGCCAGGTGAAGAGGAAGCGCGGGTCGAAGGCGCGGCCGTTCATCCCGTAGTTGCCGGCGCCGTAGGACGCGCCCATGATCACGCTCAGGTGCGGCACGGTCGAGTTGGAGACCGCGTTGATCATCATCGCGCCGTGCTTGATGATCCCGCCCTGCTCGTAGTCCTTGCCAACCATGTAGCCGGTCGTGTTGTGCAGGAACAGCAGCGGGGTGTGCGAGGAGTTGGCGAGCTGGATGAACTGCGTCGCCTTCTGCGCCTCCTCGGAGAACAGGACCCCCTGCGCGTTGGCCAGGATCCCGATCGGCCGGCCGTGCAGCTCGGCCCACCCGGTGACCAGCGAGGTGCCGTAGAGCGGCTTGAACTCGTCGAAGGGCCGACCGTTGCGCTCGCTCGTGCCGTCGACGATCCGCACGATGACCTCGCGGGGGTCGAACGGCTCCTTGAGGTCGGTCGGGATGAGGTCGAGGAGGCCCTCGGGGTCGGCGTCGGGCTCGGCCCAACCTTCGGTGGTCGAGTAGCGGCCGTGAGGGACGAGCGGCCGCGTATCGAGACCTCGGCCATCAGTGGGTCTCGATACGGGCTCGTTCCTCGCCCTACTCGACCAGCGAGAGGGGCGCCGGTTGAGCCGGGCCACGATCCGCCGCCCGATCCGGATCGCGTCGTGCTCGTCCTCGGCGAGGTAGTCGGCGAGCCCCGACACGCGGGCGTGCATCTCCGCACCGCCCAGCGACTCGTCGTCGGACTCCTCGCCCGTGGCCATCTTCACCAGGGGCGGGCCGCCGAGGAACACCTTGGCCCCGCCGCGCACGAAGACGGTGTAGTCGCTCATGCCCGGGACGTACGCCCCACCGGCGGTGGAGTTGCCGAAGACGAGCGCGATCGTGGGCTGGCGTCGCGCCGAGGCCCGCGTGAGGTCCCGGAAGAGCCTCCCGCCGGGGATGAAGATCTCCTTCTGCGTCGGCAGGTCCGCACCGCCCGACTCGACGAGCGAGATCGTCGGGAGGTCGTTCTCCTCGGCGATCTGCGAGGCCCGGAAGATCTTCTTCACCGTCCAGGGGTTGCTCGCGCCGCCCTTCACGGTGGGGTCGTTGGCGCTGATCATGCACTCCACGCCCTCCACCACGCCGATGCCGGTGACCACCGAGGCGCCGACGGTGAAGTCCGACCCCCACGCGGCCAGCGGCGAGAGCTCGAGGAAGGCCGACCCCGGGTCGAGGAGCAGCTCGATCCGCTCGCGCGCGGTCAGCTTGCCGCGCGCGTGGTGGCGGTCGACGTACTTCTCCCCGCCGCCCGCGACGGCCACCGCGTGCTGGGCGTCGAGGTCGGCGAGCTTCTCGACCATAGCCTCGCGGTTGCCGGGTCTCGATACGCCTCCTCGTCCCTCGTCGGCTACTCGACCACCGAGGGCGGTCATGCCTCGACCACCGCCTTCATCCGCTCCAGCGTCGTACGCATCCCCTTGCGGTTGGTGCGTCCGCGCAGCGCGCCGAGGAGGGTCCAGTAGACGCGCGTGAAGAGCGACGGCTCCATCCGGAAGTACTCGGTCACCAGCGTCCCGCCGTCCTTCGGCTCGAGCCGGTAGCCCCAGTTGTTGACCGTCACCGCGTCGGTGCCGACGGAGAACTCGAAGACCCTCTTGGGCTCGCAGGCGGTGACGCGGCACGGCGACCAGTACGTCGGGCCCACGCCGTTGCGCTTCACGTGACCGGCGAAGTAGGCCCCCACCTCGGGACCGGTGGACCCGCGGGTCCACCTGGCCTCGAACGTCTCGGGGCTGAACTCCCCGATCCGGGTCACGTCGCTGACGAGGTCCCAGACCTCGGCGGGCGGGGCGTCCATCCAGACGGAGACCTCGTCACCCAGGGACGGCAGCTTGATCATCATCTCTCCATTTCGCTGGTTGAGGAGGGACGAAGTCCCGTCCCGAAACCGGTCATGACGCATAACCCATCAGCTTGGCCGTCAGGTCGCGCAGCACCTCGTCGGCGCCGCCCCCGATCGGCAGGATCCGGGCGTCGCGGTAGTGCCGCTCCACCTCGGTCCCGTGCATGTATCCGGAGCCGCCGAACACCTGGACCGCCCGGTCGCAGACGTACGACGCGCAGTCGACCGCCGTCTGCTTGGCCAGGCACGCCTCGGCGACGACGAACTCGCCTGCGACGTGGCGTGCGGCGACGGCGTGCGTGTAGGCGCGCGCGACCTCGACCTGGCGGCGCATCTCGACCAGCGTGTGCTGGACGGTCTGGTTGTCGACCAGCGGACGGCCGAACGTCGTCCGCTCGCGGGCGTACGCCGCGGCGAGGTCGAGCGAGCGCGCCGCGATGCCGTAGCCGTGCACCGCCAGCGCGATCCGCTCCACGACGAACTGCTCGGCGATCTGCCCGAACCCGGCACCTTCGTCGCCGACGAGGTTGGCCACCGGGACGCGTACGTCGACGAAGGACAGCTCGGCGGTGTCGGAGCAGTGCCAGCCCATCTTGCGCAGCGCGCGGTCGACGGTGAAACCGGGCGTTCCCTTCTCGATGACCAGCAGCGAGATCCCGCCGTGGCCGGGGCCACCGGTCCGGACGGCGGCGGTGACGAAGTCGGCCCGCACGCCCGAGGTGATGAAGGTCTTGGCGCCGTTGACGACGTAGTGGTCACCGACCCGTTCGGCGCGGGTGGCGATCCGCGCGACGTCGGAGCCGCCGCCCGGCTCGGTGATCGCGAGCGAGCCGATGAGGTCTCCGGCCAGCGTGGGGCGGACGAACCTCTCGATCAGGTCGGCGTTGCCGCTCGCCGCGATGTGCGGCAGCGCTATTCCTGCGGTGAAGAGGCCGGCCATCAGGCCGCTGGACGCACCGGCGTCGAACATCGCCTCCTGCATCGCGACCGAGTCGAGCAGGTCACCACCACTGCCACCGACCTCCTCGGCGAAGCCGACGCCGATCAGCCCCAGCTCGCCGGCCGTGCGGTGCAGCGCGCGCGGGATCTCGCCCGCGTCCTCCCAGTCCTGGAGGTGCGGCACGACCTCACGGCGTACGAACTCGGCGGCGGTCGCGCGCAGCGCCTCCCTCTCCCCCTCGCTGGTCGAGGAAGGACGAAGTCCGGTCACGAGACCCGGGTCGGTCATACGAGGCTCTCCTCGATCGAGACGAGCCGCGAGCGCAGCCACTCGCCGAGGCCCTTGGCCTGCGGGTCGAAGCGGGTCGAGGCGGCCACGCCCTGGCCGAGCAGGCCGTGGACGACGAGGTTGACCGCGCCGAGCTGCGGCAGCAGCCACACGTCGACGTCGAGGTCGGCGGCCTCGGGCAGCAGGGTGCCGATGCCACGCGGCGACATCACCTTGAACAGCCACTGCACGCGGGCGTCGTACGTCTCGCGGTCGGCGCCGTCGTGCGCGACCCAGAGGCCGATGTTGGCATCGCCGCCCTTATCGCCCGAGCGGGCGTGGACGAACGTGCCGAGCGGGAGGCGGCGGGTCAGCGAGTCGGTGCGGGCGGGGTACGGCGACGGGCGTGCGCCGGGCGCCTCCCGCGCGGGCGTGGAGGACGGCGGGTCGCCGACCACCTCGCGGCGGCCGTCGGCGTGGACGACGGTGTGCGTCACGTCGGTGCGGTCGACGTACGCCGCCCGGTAGACGCCGTAGGGGGTCGCCGCGGCGGGCGGAGCCGTCATGGTGAAGCCGGGGTAGGAGCCGAGCGCGAGCTCGACCGCGGCGGAGGTGAAGGCGCGGCCGACCGGGTCGGGCGAAGGGTCCTTGACGGTGCACCGCAGCAGGGTCGAGGCCGACTCCTCGGTGTCGGCGTCGACCGGCGGGACGCGTACGTCGGACCAGGTGACCTCGGCCGCGGTCAGGCGAGGTGTGAGCTGGTCCTTCACCCACGCCGCCTTGGCCTCGACGTCGAGGCCGGTCAGCACGAGCTCGAGGCTGTTGCGCCATCCGCCGAGCTCGTTGACGCAGACCTTCAGGCGCTCGGGCGGCGCCTCGCCGACGACGCCGCTGATCGCGACGCGGTCCTCGGACTCCTGCTCGAGGCGCACCGAGTCGAGGTGGACGGTGACGTCGGGGCCGAGGTAGCGGGTGGACTGGATCTCGTAGACGAGCTGCGCGGTGACGGTGTCGAGGGTGACCGCGCCGCCGGTGTCGGCGTGCCTGGTGATGACGCTCGAGCCGTCAGCGGCGACCTCGGCGATCGGGAACTCGAGCGGCCGCTGCCGGTCGGGCAGGGTCAGGAAGCCGCTGAAGTTGCCGCCCGTCGCCTGGGTGCCGCACTCGATGACGTGACCGGCGACGACCGCGCCCGCCAGCTCGTCGTACGACTCCTGCGACCAGCCGTGGTGCGCGACCGCCGGGCCGACGACGAGCGAGGCGTCGGTGACGCGGCCGGTGACCACGACGTCGGCGCCGGCGGTCAGTGCCGCGGCAATGCCGAAGCCGCCGAGGTAGGCGTTGGCGGTGAGGGCGTTCTCGAAGGCGAGGTGGCGTACGTCGTCGCCCTCCACGTGGGCGACCTGCGGGTCGAGCCCGAGCCCACGGGCGACCTCGCGGACCTTGTCGGCGAGGCCGGCGGGGTTGAGGCCGCCGGCGTTGGCGACGATCCTCACCTTCTTCTCCAGGGCCAGTCCGAGGCAGTCCTCGAGCTGGCGGACGAAGGTGCGGGCGTAGCCCAGGGTCGGGTCCTTGAGCTGGTCCCGGCCGAGGATGAGCATCGTGAGCTCGGCGAGGTAGTCGCCGGTGAGGACGTCGAGCTCGCCTCCCTCGAGCATCTCGCGCATCGCGCTGAGACGGTCGCCGTAGAAGCCGGAGCAGTTGCCGATCCTCACGCTTCCGCTGGTCGAGGAAGGACGAAGTCCTGTCACGAGACCCTCGCTCATCGGGGCGCCCGTCCCGCGCCCGGCTGGCCGGCGAAGGCCTGGGCGATGTCGAGCCAGCGGTCGGCGTCGGCGCCGGTGGCGACGAGGTCGGTGTCGGCGCGGTGGACGCGCTGGGTGACGAGGCGGCAGAAGTCGCCCGCGCTGCCGGTCACGGTCTGCGCCGCGTCCTCCGGTCCCCAGCTCCAGACGTCGCCCGAGGGCGCGACGAGGTCGATGCGGAACTCCTCGGCCGGGGCGTCGAGACCGTGGACGGAGTGGGCGAAGTTGCGGGTGCGTACGCCGAGGTGGGCGACGTGGCGGATCCGGTCGGTGTCCTCGACGTCCACGCCCAGGCCCTCGTGCACGTCGAGGCTGTGCGCCCACGTCTCCATCAGGCGCGCGGTGGCCATCGACGTGGCCGACATCGGCGGGCCGAACCACGGCATCTTCTCGCCCCTCGGCATCGCGACCAGCGCGGCGCGGAGGTCGGCGCGGGCGCGGCGCCAGCGGCCGAGCAGGTCGTCGTCCTGGGCGAGCAGCAGCGCCTGGGCGTCGACGTACCCCTCCGGGTCGTCGATCGCCCCGAGGACGACCGCGTCCCACGCGTCCTTGTCGGTCGCGGCCTTGACCGCGACCTCGTCGGTCCAGGCGAGGTGGGCGACCTGCGTCGCGACGTCCCAGCCGGGCGCGGGGGTCGACGTGCGCCAGCCGTCCGTGTCGAGATCGGCGACGAGCGCCTCGAGCCGGTCGCCCTCCGCGCCGAGGTCGTCGAGCACCTGCGTCAGCACGTCGGTCATGTCGGGGTCCCTGCCAGTTCCTTGTCGAGCACGTCGGCCCACTCCCGGAGGATGCGGCGACGGCGGGCGGAGTCGTCGGTGATGGTGGCGGCCAGGCCCAGCCCGCGGACCAGGTCGAGGGTGGCCTGCACCAGCTCGCGCACGCCGGGGCGCGACTCGTCGGCGCCGAGCGCGGTGACGGTCAGGCGGTGGGTCTCGCGACCCACGCGCTGCTCCAGCGGGGAGACCGCCGCGAGGAGCGCCTCGTCGGTGCGGGCCGCGACCCACAGCTCGAGCGCCGCGGTGAAGACCGGTGAGGCGAAGTGGTCGCCGAGCATCTCCACGACCGCGCGCGTACGCCGCTTGCCGGTCGGCAGCTGCGCCACCGCGTCGGCCAGCTCCGCGCCGCGCAGCTCGGTGAGGTGCTCGACAGCGGCGACGACGAGGTCGTTCTTCGTCGGGAAGTGGTGGAGCTGCGCCCCGCGGCTCACGCCCGCCCGCTCGGAGACGAGCGTGGTCGAGGTGCCGGTGAAGCCGCGCTCGACCAGCAGCTCCACCGTCGCCTCCAGCAGCCGCGCCCGCATCGCACGCGTCCGGTCCGCCTGCGGGACGCGGGTCGTCTGGGCCTGGGAGGTCACGGGGCCAGCCTGCCGTCGTACAAACAAACAGTCAAGCCTGACTTTTTATGAGACCTGCGCCGATCGCGGACGGCAGCAGGTGGGGGAAGTCCTGCGCGATCGGGCCGTTGCAACGGCAGGTCCGCGCGGGAGTCACCGGTTGAGCGGTGACTCCCCCAATCGGCCGCTCACACAGCAGCGACCGTCAGCACCACACGCGCCCGCTCCTCGGGAGCGAGCCAGCGCCGCCGGGCGCGGCGCAGCCGCCAGGTCGACCAGGCGAGGAAGGGCAGCGCGAGCACGGCCGGCAGCCAGGCCCACGGGCCGGTGGAGACGGTGGTGAAGACCATCCCGGTGAGGGTGGTGACGAGGGAGAGCTTCCCGGCGTAGCCGGCCATCGCCGCGTGCGGCGCGGGCGTGGCGCGGGGCGAGGAGAGGTCGGCGGAGTAGGGCGAGCGCACCGACCACGACATGACGATCGCGAGCACCTGCACGAGCACGACGAGCCAGCACGCCGCGACGCTGACGCCGACCACGAGCGGCGGCGGGCCGTTGCGCAGCAGCGCCATCACGACGGTCGTCGCGGACACGGCTGCCATGCACTCGAGGACGACGAGGGCGCGTACGTCGAACACGTCGCCCGCGCCGACCGGAAGGGTCTCGCGCCAGACCATGCCCTTGCCGTCGAGGCACCAGGCGTTGACCCCGAAGAGCAGCGCGGCGCCGCTGGCGGTCAGGCCGGGCAGGAGCATCACCGAGCTCCACTGCAGCCCGGCGACGAGCGCGACCAGGCCGGGACCGAGGCCCAGCACGACCAGCCCCCGGCGCATGCCGACCGAGCGCCACACCGACCCCCGGTCGAGGCGGTGCAGCAGCGCCCGCTCGGGCGATCCCCACCGCGGCTCGGGTGCGTGCCGTGCCTCGTGCACACCGGACTGGACGCGCAGCTCCTCGCGCGGCGGCAGCCCGAGGGCCCACGCGGCGGGCCGGGCGCCGAGGGCGACGGCGGCGACGAAGACACCCAGCAGCACCACGACGACCAGCGGCCAGGACGAGGTCTGCGCGGTCTCGGCGATCCACGTCGTCGGCAACGACCGGACGAGCGGTCCGAGCCCCCCGACCAGGTGCAGGCCGGCGAGCGCGACGACGACCACGCCGGAGACGACGCGGACGGTGACGACGCCGTGGGGCGTACGCCGTACGCCCTCCGCCGCCCAGCCGAGCGCCTGACCGAGCGCGGTGGCGGCCAGCACCCACGCCAGCACGACCACCTGCGCGCCGAGCAGCCGGTCGGGCGGCGTGACGAGCGCGGTGACCGCGAGCAGCGCCCACATCTGGACCAGCCAGGCGAGGTTGAGCGGGGCGAGCAGCAGCGCGCCCAGGTGCTCGGTCACGGGACTGACGGGATGGATCGCGGCCTCGCTGCGCGAGAGCAGCTCGCGACCCCCGCCGCTGCTCATCGAGGAGCTGACCGCCAGCAGCAGGACGCCGATGAAGGCCCCACCGAGGTTGTCGCGCAGGGTGTCGACCGCGCGGGTGAGGGCGGGCTGGTCGAGGGCGGCCACGTCGAAGGCCGCCGGCGCCAGCGCGAAGACGAGCGTCAGGCCGAGGCCGACGATCGCGCCGAAGGCGGCGGCAGCGGGTCGGCGTACGGTCCCGGCGCGGAAGCCGACGAGGTGCGCGGTGTCGCGGGCGGCGTCGGCCCAGCCGTCGCGGCGGGGCTCAGTCGAGGAGCGCACGGTAGGCCTCGCCGGTGAGGTCGGCCGCCTCCATCGCGGCGACCCGGTTGCCGCCGCGGAGCACGACGGCGTCGCCGCAGGCCTCGAGGGCGAGGTCGCGCAGGTGGGTGGAGAGCAGGACGCAGGCGCCGCGGGCGCGGGCGTCGGCGACGACCTCGAGGGTCGCCTCGACGCCGAGGGGGTCGACGCCGTCGAAGGGCTCGTCGAGCAGCAGCACGGCGGGCTCGTGGAGGGCGGCCAGGACGACGCTGAGCCGGCGGCTCATGCCGTGGCTGAAGCCCCCGACCACGCGGTGGGCGACGTCGCCGAGCTCGAAGCGCTCGAGCAGGTCGCGCCCGCGCTCCTCCCACGCGTCCATCCGGCGCAGCCGGGCGCTGAGCTGCAGGTGCTCCCAGGGAGTGGCGCGCGGCACCAGCCCGCCGACGTCGGGGCAGTAGCCCACGACGCGCTTCACGCCGAGGGCGTCGGTGGCGGCGTCGCGGCCGGCGACGGTGACCACGCCGGCGGTCGGCGGCACGACCCCGGCCAGGACCTTCATCGTCGTCGACTTGCCGGCGCCGTTGCGCCCGAGCAGGGCGGTGGCGCGACCGCTGTCGGCGGTGAGGTCGACACCCGAGACGGCCTCGACGTCACCGAAGCGGACGTGGAGGTCGCGTACGACGACCGCGGGGGGCTGGGTCACCGACCCATCCTCCCCGACCGACGGCCTCCGTGCGGGTGCTTTGCGAGAGCCGGCGGCCGCTGTAACGCCGGGTTGGTGCTTGTACCCACCTGGATATATCCGGGTGGGTACAGCTCCTAACCCGGCGTTACAGCGGGGCGTCGGTCCGACTCAGGCGGGGAAGCCCTCGCCCCTCGCCGCCAGGTCGCGGAGGTACGCCGTCGGGCGGAAGCGCTCGCCGTAGGCGTCAGCCAGCTCGTCGGCGCGGGCCAGGAAGGCGTCCAGGCCGATCGGGCCGACGCCGTGGCCGGTCTCGTCCAGCGCCTGCCACCCGGTCATGAACTGCGCCGCGCCACCGGTGAGCGCCGGGAAGCCGATGCCCATGATCGAGCCGATGTTGGCCGCGGCGGCGGACGTGATGACGCCCTCCTCGAAGCACTTCGCGGTCTCGATCGCCTCGATGAAGAGCATCCGGTCGCGCACGTCGCGGATCGGGGGCTGCTGCTCCGCGACGGGGAACGTCTCGGCGAGCCCGGGCCACAGCGCCGTACGCCGCCCGTTGTCGTCGTAGTCGTAGAAGCCCGCGCCCTTGAGCCGCGACGGCCGGCCGAGGCCGATCATCGTCTCGATCACCGACCCGGCGGGGTAGTCGCCGAGGTCGACGCCCTCGCGCTCGGCGGCGTCCTCGGTCGCCTTGCGGATCTTGGCCATCAGCTCCATGTTGAGCTCGTCGCTGATCTGCAGCGGCCCGACGGGGAAGCCGGCAGACGTCGCCGCGCGCTCCAGCGAGACCGGGTGCACGCCCTCGGCGAGCATCGCGAGGCCCTCGTTGATCTGGGTGCCGATGACACGCGAGGTGTAGAAGCCGCGCGAGTCGTTGACCACGATCGGCGTCTTGCGGATCTGCTGCACGACGTCGTACGCCTTGGCGAGCGCGAGGTCGGAGGTCTCCGCGCCGCGGATGATCTCGACCAGCGGCATCTTGTCGACGGGGCTGAAGAAGTGCAGGCCGATGAAGTCGGCCGGGCGCTCGATGCCCGTGGCGAGCTCGGTGATCGGCAGGGTCGAGGTGTTGGAGCACAGCAGCGCGTCCGGGTCGACGTACGGCGTCACCTCGGCGAACACCTTCGCCTTGAGCGTCGGGTCCTCGAAGACGGCCTCGATCACCAGGTCGCAGCCGGCGAGGTCCTCGGGCGAGGCGGTCGGGGTGATCCGATCGAGCAGGTCGGCGGCCTTGGCCTCGGTCAGCTTGCCCCGCGAGATCCCCTTGGCGTTGAGCTTCTCGGTGTAGGCCTTGCCCTTCTCGGCCGCCTCGAGCGTGACGTCCTTGAGCACGACCTGCATGCCGGCGCGGGCGCAGGAGTAGGCGATGCCGGCGCCCATCATCCCGGCGCCGAGGACGCCGACCTTGGTGGCCTGCCACCGCTCGATGCCCTGCGGGCGCAGCGAGCCGGAGTTGATGGCCTGGAGGTCGAAGAAGAAGGCCTGGATCATGTTCTTGGCCTGCTGGTTGACCACCAGGTTGGTGAAGTAGCGGCTCTCGATGCGCGAGGCGGTGTCGAAGTCGACCTGCGCGCCCTCGACCGCGGCGCTCATGATCGCGCGCGGCGCGGGGTAGATCGCACCCTTGGTCTGCTTGCGCAGCAGCGCGGGGAAGGCCGGCAGGAACTGCGCCAGCGCGGGGGTCTTCGGGGTGCCGCCGGGCATCTTGTAGCCCGCGCGGTCCCACGGGTTCGTCGCCGCGTCAGCGTCGTCCTTGTGGGCGAGCACCCAGGCCTTCGCCGCCGGCACGAGCTCCTCGCGGGTCTGCACGAGCTCGTCGACGAGGCCCTTGGCCAGGGCCCCCTGCGGGTCGAACTGGGTGCCGGGCATCAGCACGTCCATCAGCGCGGACTGGAGACCGAGCATGCGTACGACGCGGGTGACCCCGCCGCCGCCGGGCAGCAGGCCGAGCGTCGACTCGGGCAGCCCGATCTTCACCGAGCGGTCGTCGACGGCGATGCGGCGGTTGGCCGCGAGCGCGATCTCGAGGCCGCCACCGAGGGCGGCGCCGTTGATCGCAGCGACCACGGGCCGCGGGAAGGTCTCGAGGCGGCGCAGGCTGGACTTGACCGCCTCGCCCATCGCGAAGATCTCGTCGGCGTCGTCCGGCGTCGCCTTCATCATGTTCTTGAGGTTGCCGCCGGCGAAGAAGGTCTTCTTCGCGCTCGCCAGGACCACGCCGGCGACGTCGTCGACCTCGTCGTGGAGCCGCTGGACGGCTGCCTCCATCGACGACTGGTAGAGCTCGTTCATGGTGTTGGCGCTGGCGGTCGGGTCGTCGAGGGTCAGGGTGACGATGCCGTCGGCGTCGCGGTCGTAGCGGACCGCGGTCTGGGTGTCAGTGTCAGTGGACGTCATGTGGGGTTCTCTCACTCGCTGGTCGAGTAGGTACGGAGGGGAGTCGGTGGTCGAGTGGGCCGAGGAACGAGGCCTGTATCGAGACCATCGAGACCTGGTTCTCGGCGGGGGTTGCTTGTCATCTGATCGGGTCTCGGTACAGCGCCGTCACGGCTTCGTTCCTCAGCCGTGGGCGCCACTCGACCACCATCGGATCGCGAAGATCGTGGGTGCTCGTCGTGGCGCTCCGCGCCTAGACGAGCTCCACGATCGTGGCGATGCCCATGCCGCCGCCGACGCAGAGCGTGGCCAGGCCGCGCTTGAGGTCGCGGCGGGCGAGCTCGTCGACGAGGGTGCCGAGGATCATCGCGCCGGTGGCGCCGAGGGGGTGGCCCATCGCGATGGCGCCGCCGTTGACGTTGGTGACCTCGTGGCTGATGCCCATGTCGCGCATGAAGCGCATCGCGACGGCGGCGAAGGCCTCGTTGATCTCCCACAGGTCGATGTCGTCGACCTCGAGACCCGCCCGGGACAGCGCCTTGCGCGCGGCGGGGGCCGGGCCGGTGAGCATGATCGTGGGGTCGGCGCCCGAGACGGCGGTGGAGATGATCCGCGCCCGAGGGGTCAGGCCGAGCGACGTACCGATCTCCTCGGTGCCGATCGCCATGACGGCCGCGCCGTCGACGATGCCCGAGGAGTTGCCGGCGTGGTGGACGTGGTCGATCGCGGGGACCCAGTGGTACTTCTCGAGCGCCACGTCGTCGAAGCCCGCGTCGCGGCCGATCTGGGCGAAGGACGGCTTGAGGCCGGCGAGGCCCTCGACGGAGGTGTCGGGGCGCACGGTCTCGTCGCGGTCGAGCACGGTGACGCCGCTGAGGTCCTTGACCGGCACGACGGCACCGTCGAAGTAGCCGTTGGCCCACGCCTTCGCGGCGCGGTGGTGGGACTCGGCGGCGTACGCGTCGACGTCCTGGCGGTTCCAGCCCTCGATGGTGGCGATCAGGTCGGCGCCGATGCCCTGGGGCACGAAGCCGGTCTGGAGCGCGGTGGCGGGGTCCATCGCCCAGGCGCCGCCGTCGCTGCCCATCGGCACGCGGCTCATGGACTCGACGCCGCCGGCGATGACGAGGTCCTCGAAGCCCGAGCGCACGCGCTGCGCGGCCTGGTTGACGGCCTCGAGGCCCGAGGCGCAGAAGCGGTTCAGCTGCACGCCGGCGACGGTCTCGGGGTAGCCGGCCTTCAGGGCGGCGGTCTTGGCGATGTCGCCGCCCTGGTCGCCGATGGGGGTCACGACACCGAGCACGACGTCGTCGACGCGGGCCGGGTCGAGCGTGGGGTTGCGGGTCTTGAGCTCGTCGAGGAGTCCGACGACCAGGTCCACCGGCTTGACCTCGTGGAGCGAACCGACGGCCTTGCCGCGGCCGCGAGGTGTGCGGATGTGGTCGTAGACGAATGCTTCTGCCATGCCAGCGATTGTGACACCATTACTGTCACAGTCCAACAGGTGTGTCCCGGGTCACGCAGGACGGGGCGGTCGGCAGGAGAGGATGGGCGCGTGGACACCGAGCTGCTGACGCTGGACGAGCTGACCGAGCGCACCGGCGTGAGCGCGCGCAACGTGCGCTTCTACGCCTCGCGCGGCCTGGTCCCCTCCCCCGTGCGCCGCGGCCGCTCGGGCTACTACGGCCCCGACCACGTCGCGCGGCTCGAGCTGGTCCGCGAGCTCCAGGGCCACGGCTTCACGCTGTCGGCGATCGAGAAGTACGTCGAGCAGATCCCCGACACCGCCACCCCCTCCGACATCGCGCGCCACCTGTCCCTCCTCGCCCCGGTCACCGGCGACCGCGACGTCGACGTGCCGGCCGGCCTCTCCGGCATGGGCATCTCCCCGGAGGCGGCCGCAGCCGTGTCGCAGGTGTACGCCGCCCACGGCCGGCAGGTCGCCCAGGAGCTGTCGGAGATCGTGCGCACGATGGTGTGGCCGCAGTTCCGGGAGCGGGGCGGGACGGCCGAGGAGCTGCGCGAGTTCGTCCACCGGCTCAAGCCCCTGACGATCGCTGGCCTGGTCATGGCCTACGAGCAGGCGATCGACGAGAGCCAGGCGGCGTACGACGGCAAGCGTCCGCACTGAGCCCGCCCCGCCCGACGGGGTGACCGGACTGGGTGCGCACTGGGAAACTTGGATGGTGCCCGACCCCTCCACCCCCGCCGGCGCGGCGCAGCGATGACCGGCGCCGCCGTCTACCTCATCCTCGGACTGTCGCTGTTGCTCGCGACCGTCCTGCCGCACGCCACCCGGCGTGTGGCCCTGTCACCTCCCATGGTGCTCGTCGGCGTCGGCCTGGCCATCGGGCTGCTGCCGCTCGCGGACGACGTGAGCCTCCAGCCCGAGGACAACCGCGAGCTGATCACCCACGTCGCCGAGTTCACCGTCCTGGTCTCCCTGATGGGGGTGGGTCTGGCGATCGACCGCGTGCTCGAGCTGCGGTCGTGGCGGTCGTGGCGCACCTGGTCCCCGGTCTGGCGGATGCTGCTGGTCGCCATGCCCCTGACGATCCTTGGCACGATGCTGCTCGGGTGGTGGGTCGCCGGGCTCGCACCCGCGGTCGCGCTCCTGCTGGGGGCGGTCCTCGCGCCGACCGACCCGGTCCTGGCCTCCGACGTGCAGGTCGGTGAGCCGCTGACCGACGACGTCGACCGGCCCGACGACGGCGGCGACGCGGAGGAGGACGACGACATCCGGTTCTCCCTCACCGCCGAGGCGGGCCTCAACGACGGCCTGGCCTTCCCGTTCGTGCACCTCGCGCTGCTCCTCCTGGCCGGTGGCTTCGGCCTCGCCGAGGCCGGGACCTGGCTCGGGTGGTACCTCGTCGGCAAGATCGCCGTCGGCCTCGCCGTGGGCCTCGGGGCCGGCTGGCTGCTGGGCCGCCAGGCGTTCCACGTGCGCAACGAGGACCTCCGGCTGGCCAACGCGGGCGAGCCCCTGCTCGCGGTCGCCGCGCTGCTGGCGTCGTACGGCGCCGCGGAGCTCGTCGGCGGCTACGGCTTCCTGGCCGTCTTCGCGTGCGCGATGCGCCTGCGTGCCTCCGACCGCGGCAACTCCTACCACCGCGCGATGCACGGCGTGGTCGAGCGCCTCGAGCGCCTCATGACGTTGCTGGTCCTGCTCGTGCTGGGCATGGCGATGACGCGCGGGCTGCTCGAGCACCTCGACTGGCGAGGCGTCGTCGTGGCCCTGGCGCTCGTGCTGGTCGTGCGGCCGCTGGCCGGCTACCTCGCCCTGGCCGTGCTGGCCCGCGACGAGAAGGAGGAGGGTGGCCTGGACCGCGGGGAGATCGCCGCGGTGGCCTTCTTCGGGGTGCGCGGCGTGGGCTCGGTGTTCTACCTCGGCTACGCGGTGACGCATGAGCACGTGCCCGACGAGCCGTGGCTGTGGTCCACCGTCGCCTTCACGATCATCGTGTCGGTGATCCTGCACGGCGTCACCGCGACGCCGGCGATGTCGCGCCTCGACGCGCGCCGGAAGGCATCCGCACAGGCACGATGACGTGCTCGTGGGGACCGGGCTGAGAGGGTGGGTCCATGTCCACAGTTCTCGTCACCGGTGCGACCGGCTTCATCGGTCGCCGCCTGGTCCCCGCCCTGGTCGAGGCCGGCCACGACGTCCGCGCCATGACCCGCCGCCCCGAGGCGTACGACGGCGAGGGCACGCCGGTCGGTGCCGACGTCTCCGACCCCGACTCCCTGCGCCCCGCGCTGGAGGGCGTCGACGTGGCGATCTACCTCGTCCACTCCCTCGACGACCCCGACTTCGAGCGCAAGGACGCCGACGCCGCCCGCAACTTCAGCGCCGCCGCGGCAGCGGCCGGTGTCAGCCAGATCGTCTACATGGGCGGTCTCGGCGACGACGACGGGGAGCTGTCGGCCCACCTGCGCTCGCGGCGCGAGGTCGAGGGGCTTCTCGGCACCGACGGCGTGCCCGTCACCGTGCTGCGCGCCGCGATCGTCGTGGGCCACGGCGGCATCTCCTGGGAGCTCACCCGCCAGCTGGTGAAGAACCTGCCGGCGATGGTGGTGCCCAAGTGGGTCGGCACCCGCACCCAGCCGATCGCCATCGACGACGTGGTCCGCTACCTGTCCGGCGTGGTTGGCAAGGAGGAGGCGCTCGACCGGGTCTTCGAGATCGGCGGGCCGGACCAGCTGACCTACCGCGAGATGCTGCAGGGCGTGGCGCTCGCGATGAACGGCCGCAAGCTCCCGATCGTCGTCGTCCCGCTGCTGACCCCCGGCCTGTCCTCGCGCTGGCTGGCGCTGGTCACCGACGTCGACGTCACCACCGGGCGCAACCTCATCGACTCGATGTCCACCGAGGTCCTCGTGCGCGACACCTCGATCCGCCAGGTCGTGCCCGGCGAGCCGCTGACCTACGCCGAGTCCGTACGCCGCGCGCTGGCCGAGCGGGCCGAGGCGGGCCTGGAGAAGTAGGCCCGGAGAAGTAGGCCTAGAAGAGCAGCGGCAGCAGGAAGAGCATCGACAGCGACCACGTGATGTGGGTCAGGATCGGTGCCAGCACGCCGCCGCTGGCGCGCCGCTCGAGCCCGCACACCACACCGAGCACGATGGCCGCGAAGCCGAGCATGACGTTGCCCGTGGCCAGCGTCGCGACGACGTACGCCAGCGTGGTCCACAGCACGGGGTGGCGCGGGATCGCGGCGTACATCGCGCCGCGGAAGAACAGCTCCTCGGCGATGCCGTTGAAGAACGTGATGACCGCCAGGACGGTCAGCGAGCCCTCGTCGGCGTAGGCCAGCACCGAGCTGACGTAGTCGGCGAGCGGGTCGATCTCGCGCACCACCAGCGAGCCGAGGACGAAGACCCCGACGAGCAGCAGGCCCAGCAGGATCGGCGCCAGGATCGGCCTGATGAAGACCTCGCCGCCGGAGATCCGGCCGAGGTGGAGCCGGCCGGACAGGAACGCGCCGGCGGCCCAGATGCCCGCGAGCAGGACCGCGGCGACGTAGAACGTGTTGCCGCCCGGCTCGAGGCGCAGCGACCAGCCCAGCACGATCGCGCCGACCAGCACCACGATGGCGGCGACGACCTGCCGGCGCCGGAAGGCCTCCGGAGTGTCGCGCTGGTCGCGCGGGACCACGTCCCACAGCGAGCGTCGGATGAAGGTGCGCATGACCGCCAGCCTAGGAGCCCGCCAACAACTCGCGGACCCGCGGGATCACTTCTTCGCCGTAGAGCCGCACCGACTCGAGGCGCTCGGCGTGCGGGAGCGCGCCCACGGAGTACTTGAGCTGGAAGCGGGAGAGGCCCAGCGTTCGCGCGGCCCAGGCGATCTTCTGCGCGACCGTCTCGGGCGACCCGACGAACATCGCCCCCTGCGGACCAGCGGCCTGCTCGAAGGCGATCCGGCTGTACGGTCCCCAGCCGCGCTCGCGGCCCAGGCGGGTGTAGAGGTCAGCCTGGTGGGGGTAGAGCTGCTCGCGTGCCTCGTCGTCCGTGGCGGCGATGTGCCCGGGCGAGTGCATCCCGATCGGCAGCTCGGCGTGGCCGTACTGCTCCAGCGCGCGACGGTAGAGGTCGGAGAACTGGACGAAGGCGGCGGGCGACCCGCCGATGACGGCCAGCACCAGGGGCATGCCGTACTTCGCCGCTCGTACGACGGACTCCGGGGTGCCGCCGACGGCGATCCACGCGGGCACCTTGCCCGCGGCGGTGGTCGGGTAGACCTGCTTGCCCTCGAGCGGCGCGCGGATGCTGCCCTGCCACGTCACCGGCTGCTCGTGCTGGAGCGCGGAGAAGAGGTCGAGCTTCTCGGCGAAGAGCCGGTCGTAGTCCCCCAGGTCGAGGCCGAAGAGGCCGAAGGACTCGATGAAGGAGCCGCGTCCGAGCTGGACCTCGGCACGGCCGTTCGACACGGCGTCGAGGGTGGCGAAGCGCTGGTAGACCCGGATCGGGTCGTCGGAGGACAGCACGGTCACGCCGGTGCCGAGGCGGATCCGCTCGGTCTGGCCGGCGATCGCGGCGAGCACGACGTCGGGCGCGGAGACGGCGTAGTCGGCGCGGTGGTGCTCGCCGAGGCCGATGTAGTCCACCCCGACCCGGTCGGCCAGCACCGCCTCCGCGACCACCTCGCGCAGCGTCTCGGCGTGGTTGCCGGGCGCGCCGTCGAGCGGGGCGTCGCCGAACGTGTCGAGGCCGAGCGAGATCTGCTCGCGGGTGCCGAGGACGGAGTGGTCGAAGTCGGGCATGTCGCTCCTTCGTTGACTGGTTGAAGGGTCAACGATGCGCGGAGGCCTGGCATTCCACCACACCAGCACTCGCTGGTTGAGGTGCGAGCGCAGCGAGCCTCAACCACGCCGTCAGACGCAGGTTTCGAGGCTCGTCGCTGGAGCTCCTCGCACCTCAACCAGCGAAGCGGCTCGCGCGAAGGGGTCAGCGACGTCCGCTGAACGACGCCGCGCTGTGGCCGCCGCTGTTGCGGGACTGGCCGCCCTGGCCGCCACCCTGGCCGCCACCGGAGCGACGACGCTGGCCGCCGCCACCGCCCTGGCCGCCACCCTGGCCGCCACCGGAACGACGACGCTGGCCGCCACCGGTGGAGCCGCCGGCGGAGCTGCCCGGGGTCTCGCTGGTGTAGCTGGTGGGGTTGCCGCGACGCGACCGACCGCCGGTCTCGCCGGTGGCGCGGGCGCGCTTGCGCTGGGCGTTGGCGCCGGTCGAGCGACCGCCGCCGCCACCGCGGCCACCCGTGGAGGTCGGCACCTCGACGACGAGGCCGCCGGGCGTGCTGCGCTCGCCGGGGGCGAGCTGCTCGAGCATCGCGTGACCGGGTCCGCTGATCTTGGTGGTGGTCGGCTTGATGCCGGCCTGACGGGTCAGGTCGCGCACGTCGCGCTGCTGCTCGTCGGTCATCAGGGTGATCACGGTGCCCTCGGCACCGGCGCGAGCCGTACGCCCCGAGCGGTGCAGGTAGGCCTTGTGCTCGGTGGGCGGGTCGGCGTGGATCACGAGCGCCACGTCGTCGACGTGGATGCCGCGCGCGGCGATGTCGGTCGCGACCAGCGTGGTGGCCTTGCCGGAGTGGAACATCTCCATGTTGCGCGTGCGCGCGTTCTGGCTGAGGTTGCCGTGGAGGTCGACCGAGGGCACGCCGGACTTGTTGAGCTGGCGGGCCAGCGCCTTGGCGCCGTGCTTGGTGCGGGTGAAGACCACGGTGCGGCCGGGGGCGCTCGTCAGGTCGACGAGCACCGGCACGCGCTGGTCGCGCGAGACGTGGAGCACGTGGTGCGACATGGTCGAGACCGGCGACTGCGCGGAGTCGGCCTCGTGGGTCGCGGGGTTGGTGAGGTAGCGCTTGACCAGGACGTCGATCGCCTTGTCGAGCGTGGCGGAGAACAGCATCCGCTGGCCCGTGCGGGGCGTCTTGTCCATGATCCGGCGCACGCCGGGCAGGAAGCCCAGGTCGGCCATGTGGTCGGCCTCGTCGAGGATGGTGACCTCGACGGCGGAGAGGTCGGCGTAGCCCTGGCCCATCAGGTCCTCGAGGCGACCGGGGCAGGCAATGACGATGTCGACGCCCTTCTTGAGCGCGGTGGTCTGCGGGCCCTGGCCCACGCCGCCGTAGACGACGACGGTCGACAGGCCGGAGGCCTTGGCCAGCGGCAGCAGCGAGGCGTGGATCTGGCCGACGAGCTCGCGCGTCGGGGCCAGGATCAGCGCGCGCGGCTTGCGCGGCATCGCCGGCAGCTTGCTCGCGTCGAGGCGGGCGACCAGCGGGAGCAGGAAGCCGTACGTCTTGCCGGAGCCGGTGCGGCCGCGGCCGAGCACGTCGCGCCCGGCGAGGCTGTCCGGCAGCGTCGCGGCCTGGATCGGGGTCGGGGTGGTGATGCCCTGCTGCTCGAGGATCTTGGCGAGCGAGGAGGGCACGCCGAGTTCGGCGAAGTTCATGTGAGTTGCTTTCGGTTGGCGTCTCGCCACCGTGAGCCGCTGCGTCGTTCTCGACGGGATGTGCGGCGTACGTGCCTCAGTGTGAGGAAGGGTCCCGCCGCGAGCGTGTCGGGCGAGCCTGCGCCCGGGGCAAGACCGGCCGGGCGTCTGAGTGGTCAACGGTAGCGGTACGCGTGGTGTTCCGTTGAATCCGCCGCGGTGTGATCCTCGTCAGACGCCCGGGCCGCTCACGCGCAGCAGGCCTCCCCGGCCGGCTCCGGGGCGACCTGAGCGGGCGCGTCGTCGGTGATCGTGTAGACCTCCCAGCGCTCGCCGTCCGGGGTGCCCTGCACCCAGAACTTGTCCTGCTTGGCGTAGCAGCAGGTGGTGTCGCGCTCCTCGGTCGTGGCGAATCCGGCCGCGGCGAGGCGGGTCAGCTCGCTGTCGACGGTGTCGACGTCGGAGACCTCGACACCGAGGTGGTTGATGCTGCCGCCGTGCCCGGCGTTCTCGATCAGCACCAGCTTGAGCGGTGGCTCGGCGACCGCGAAGTTGGCGTAGCCGGGACGGATCTTGTGGGGCTCGGTGCCGAAGAGCGTGGAGTAGAAGGCGATCGACGTCTCGAGGTCGTCGACGTTGAGGGCGAGCTGCAGGCGGGACATGGGTGGGTCCTTCCGTAGATATCGATGACTGTCGATATCCGAGATTGCCGCATTCATCGATGTCTGTCAATATTGATCTGTGTCGAAGTCTCAGTTGACCCTGACCCCCGTCGAGACGGCTGCGTGCTGCTCGCCCCTGATGCGCGAACCGATCTCGGCCGACCAGGCCGAGAGGCTGGCGCCGTTGCTCAAGGCGCTCGCCGACCCGGTGCGCCTGCGCCTGGTCTCGATCGTGGCCGCCAGCGAGGGCGGCGAGGCCTGCGTGTGCGACCTCAACGACGCCTTCGACCTGTCGCAGCCCACCATCAGCCACCACCTCAAGGTGCTGCACGACGTCGGCCTGCTCGACCGCAGCAAGAGGGGCGTGTGGGTCTACTACGCCGTGCGCCGCGAGGTGCTCGCCGACGTCGCGACGCTCATCGGGGGCAACGCGTGAGCGCGCGCGGCGGCGAGGTCGTCGACAAGCTGTCGACCCTCGACCGGTTCCTCCCGCTGTGGATCGGCCTGGCCATGGTCGCCGGCCTCCTGCTCGGACGTACGGTCCCGGGGCTCGACGACGTGCTGTCGGCGGTCGAGATCGACGGCATCTCCCTGCCGATCGCCATCGGCCTGCTGGTGATGATGTACCCCGTCCTGGCCAAGGTGCGCTACGACCGGCTCGACTCGGTCACCTCGGACCGAAGGATGCTGCTGTCGTCCCTGGTGCTCAACTGGGTGCTCGGTCCGGCACTGATGTTCGCCCTCGCCTGGCTGATGCTCCCGGACCTGCCGGAGTACCGCACCGGGCTCATCATCGTCGGGCTCGCGCGCTGCATCGCCATGGTCATCATCTGGAACGACCTGGCCTGTGGCGACCGGGAGGCCGCTGCAGTCCTCGTGGCGCTGAACTCCGTCTTCCAGGTAATCGCCTTCGCCGGCCTCGGCTGGTTCTACCTCGAGGCGCTGCCGACCTGGCTCGGCCTGCAGGGCGCGGCGCTCGACGTGTCGGCCTGGCAGATCGCCAAGTCCGTGCTTGTCTTCCTCGGCGTCCCGCTGTTGCTCGGCTGGCTCTCGCGCACCTACGGCGAGCGCCTCAAGGGCCGGGACTGGTACGAGTCGAGGTTCCTGCCCCGCGTCGGGCCCTGGGCACTGATCGGGCTGCTCTTCACGATCGTGGTCCTCTTCGCGCTCCAGGGCGAGCAGGTCACCAGCCGCCCGCTCGACGTCGCCCGGATCGCGCTGCCCCTCCTGGTCTACTTCGCCCTCATGTGGGGCGGCGGCTTCCTGCTGGGACGCGCGCTCGGCATGACGTACGAGCGCACCACGACGTTGGCCTTCACCGCCGCCGGCAACAACTTCGAACTCGCGATCGCAGTGGCGATCGCCACCTTCGGCGTCACCTCCGGACAGGCGTTGGCCGGCGTCGTCGGCCCCCTGATCGAGGTGCCCGTCCTCGTGGGGCTCGTCTACGTCAGCCTCGCGCTGCGCGACCGCTTTCCGCACGCCGCTGTGCCGGGCGACCCGGCCCCCAACCCGACCACCGACTCCCAGGAGACCGTCCGATGAGCACCCCCACCGTCCTCTTCGTCTGCGTCCACAACGCCGGCCGCTCGCAGATGGCCGCCGGCTGGTTGCGCCACCTCGCCGGGGAACGCATCGAGGTCCTCTCGGCCGGCTCGGCCCCTGCCGACTCGATCAACCCCGCGGCCGTCGAGGCGATGGCCGAGGTCGGCATCGACATCGCCGGCCAGCAGCCCAAGCTGCTCAGCGACGCCGCCGTCGAGAAGTCGGACGTGGTCATCACGATGGGCTGCGGCGACGCCTGCCCGTTCTACCCCGGCACCCGCTACGAGGACTGGAAGCTCGACGACCCCGCCGGGCAGGGCATCGAGGCGGTGCGCCCGATCCGCGACGAGATCAAGGGCCGCGTCGAGGAGCTCATCGCCTCGCTCGCCTGAGCGCGGGGCGTACGTTGCCCCTCATGCTTCCTGACCACGTCGACATCGCCGTCGTCGGCGGCGGTCAGGCGGGACTGGCCACCGCGTTCTACCTCCGGCGCGCGGGACTGGCGCCGGGCCGGGACTTCGTCGTCCTCGACGCGGCGGACCGGCCCGGTGGAGCGTGGCCGCGGACCTGGGAGGGGCTGCGCCTGTTCTCCCCCGCCGGGTTCTCCTCACTCCCCGGCTGGATGATGCCGCCGTGGGACGACGCCACCCGCGGCTATCCGCCGCGGGACCACGTCGTCGACTACCTCACCTGCTACGAGCAGCGCTACGACCTGTGCGTGGTGCGACCGCACCGCGTCGCCTCCGTCACCCGCGAGGACGACCGGCCCGACGGCCGGCTGCTCGTCCGCACCGACCACCACACCGTGGCGGCGCGCGCCGTGGTGTCGGCCACCGGCACGTGGGAACGGCCCTTCTGGCCGCGCTACCCCGGCATGGCGGACTTCGCGGGCCGCCAGCTCCACGCCGCCGACTACCGCACGCCGGCCGACTTCGCCGGGCAGCACGTCGTGGTGGTCGGGGGCGGCAACTCCGCCGCCCAGGTGCTGGCCGAGGTGTCGACCGTCGCGACGACGACGTGGGTCACGACCCGCGCGCCCCGCTTCCTGCCCGACGACGTCGACGGCCGCGTCCTGTTCGCCACCGCACGGGCGCGGATCGAGGCGCTGGAGCAGGGACGCAAGCACGCCGGGGTGGGCGGCCTCGGCGACATCGTGATGGTCGCCAGCGTCAAGGACGCCCGTGAGCGCGGTGTGCTGGAGGCGCGGGCGATGTTCACTGCCCTCGACGGCGACGGCGTCGTCTGGCCCGACGGCACCCGCCAGGACTGCGACGCGGTGATCTGGTGCACCGGCTTCCGCCCGGCGCTCCAGCACCTGCGACCGCTCGGCCTCCGCACCCACGACGGCCGGATCCCCGTCGGCGGGCCATCGGGCGCGGCGGCGCTTGCCGAGCCCCGGTTGCACCTCGTCGGCTACGGCGACTGGACCGGTCCCGCCTCGGCCACGCTCGCCGGCGTCGGTCCGTCGGCGCGCGCCACGGCCGCCGCGATCACGGGCCGCTGACCGGCGCTGGCCGGCGTACGTCGCTCAGGCGCTCTCGCGGCGCACCAGCACCGGCGGGACGATCACGCGCATCGGGTGACCCTCCTCGACGCCGTCGATCCGCTCGAGCAGCAGCCGGGTGCCCCGGGCGGCCATCTCCTCGACCGGCTGGCGCACGGTGGTGAGGGTCGGCGTGGTGCGCTCGGCGACGCCGAGGTCGTCGAAGCCGACGACGGCGACGTCGTCGGGCACCCGGCGACCCAGGCCGGCCAGGACCCGCAGCGCGCCCGAGGCCATCAGGTCGGAGGCGACGACGAGGCCGTCGAGGTCGGGGTGTCGCTCGAGCAGGGCGCGCGCGGCGTCCTCGCCGCCGCCCTCGGTGAAGTCGCCGTGCTCGACGGCGTCGGCCTGGAGCCCGGCCGCGGCCATCGCCTGCCGCCAGCCCTCGAGGCGGTCGACACCCGCGGTCATGTCGGCGGGACCGGCGATCGTTCCGATGCGCCGGCACCCGCGCGCGATGAGCACCTCGGTGGCCTCGCGCTCGCCGGCGGTGTTGTCGACGTCGACGTAGGTCACCCGGTCGCCACCGGTCCACGGCCGTCCGCCGAAGACGCAGGGCAGGCCGAGGTCCGCGAGGTGCTCGGCGAGGCGGTCGTCGCGGTGGTGGGAGGTGACCACGGCGCCGTCGACGTGGCGGTTGGTGAGGTAGCGCAGGGTGCGCGCGGTCGAGGCGCCGGGGCGCGCGAGCAGCAGCACGAGCTGGATGTCGCGCTCGGCGAGCACCCGGTTGACCCCGCGCAGCGTGCCGGCGAAGAAGGGGTCGGAGAAGACCCGGTCGTCGGGCTCGGGCACGACCACTGCGATGGAGTCCGTACGCCGCGTGACCAGGCTCCGCGCGGCCGGGTTGGGGACGTAGCCCAGCGTCTGCACCGCGTCGTCGACCGCGGACTGGGCGCGGGCGCTGACCCGCTGGCCGCCGTTGATGGCCCGTGAGGCGGTGGCGCGCGAGACGCCGGCGACCCGGGCCACGTCGTCCAGGGTGGGCGAACCCGGGCGGATCGGGGTGCGCGGCGTGTCCACGCCGACACGCTAGTGGGCCGGGTGGCTTTCCCCGGGTACCCGGGGATCGCGACGAGGGAGGGGACCCTCAGGACCAGCGGAGCACGCCGTCGTCGAGCTTCGCCCGCCGCAGCGCGAGGGCGTCGTGGAGGTAGTTCTGCTTGAGCGCCCAGGGCGCGCGGGTGCCCTGGCGCGGGAGCGTGTGCACCACCCGCTGGACGTACCCGGCATCGAAGTCCATCAGCGGGACCTCCTCGACGGACGGGTCGCGCTCGGGCACCACGGTGCGCGTGCCGGTGGACCGCATCCGCAACAGCACGCGGACGACGTACTCCGCGACGAGGTCGGCCTTGAGCGTCCACGACGCGTTGGTGTAGCCGATGGTGAAGGCGAAGTTCGGCACCCCGGACAGCATCATCGCGCGGTAGGCCATGGTGCCCGCGGGGTCGACGACCTCGCCGTCCACGCTCAGCGTGGCGCCACCGAAGATCCGGAGGTTGAGGCCGGTGGCGGTGACGACGATGTCGGCGTCGAGGTGCGCGCCCGACTCGAGCTCGAGGCCGGTCTCGGTGAAGGTGCGGATCCGGTCGGTCACCACCTCGGCACGACCGCGCTTGAGCGCGTGGAACAGGTCGCCGTCGGGCACCAGGCACATCCGCTGGTCCCACGGGTCGTAGGTCGGGTTGAAGTGGGTGTCGACGGCGTAGCCCGGCGGCAGCAGCGCGACGTTGGCCTTGCGCACCAGGCCGCGCACGAGCGCGGGGCGTCGGCGGCTGAGCTGGTAGAGGGCGGACTGGACCGCGACGTTCTTCCACCTCGTCACGGCGTACGACGTCCGCTCGCCGGCCAGCGAGGTGAGCCGTCGCTTGAAGGCGTCGTTGCCGGGCACGGGGAGGATGTAGGTCGGCGAGCGCTGGAGCATCGTGACGTGCCCGGCTCCGCCCTCGACCATCGCGGGGACGAGGGTGACGGCGGTGGCGCCGGAGCCGATCACGACCACTTTCTTGCCCTCGTAGTCGAGGTCCTCGGGCCAGTGCTGCGGGTGCACGACCTGGCCGCCGAAGCGCTCCTGGCCCTCGAAGTGCGGCGTGTGGCCCTCGTCGTAGTCGTAGTAGCCGCTGCACGCCCAGAGGAAGTCGGCGGTGACCTCACAGGTCTCCCCGTCCACCTCGGCCCGCACGGTCCACCGCGCGGTGGTCGAGTCCCAGTCGGCCGAGGTCACGTGGTGCCCGTGGCGGATGTGCTCGTCGACGCCGAACTCGCGGGCGGTGTCGCGCAGGTAGGCCAGGATCGAGGCGCCGTCGGCCAGCGCGACGTCCCCGCGCCAGGGGCGGAAGCGGTAGCCGAGGGTGTGCATGTCGGAGTCCGAGCGGACGCCGGGATAGCGGAAGAGGTCCCAGGTGCCGCCGCTGGCCTCGCGACGCTCGAGCACGGCGTACGTCGTCCCCGGCAGGTCCTTGGCGAGGTGGGCGGCCGCGCCGATCCCGGACAGGCCGGCGCCGATGATCAGCACGTCCACGTGGTCGCTCATGCGGCCAGCGTAGGCGAGCCGACGCGGGTTGTAACTATGAGTTACAACTCAGCCGCGGCGGCGACCGGGCGAGGTCGGAGGTCGCGGGCCATCGCCGCGAGGCCCAGCACCGGGCCCGGCAGCAGGATCCAGGCGACCTGCGGCCCGAGGTCGCCGACGAGCGCCGCGGTCAGCGCGATGGCACCGATCGTCAGCGCGAAGCCGAGACCGTTCTGGATCGCGAGCGCGCTGCCCACCAGGTGGGGCGGGCAGGCGCGCGCGGACAGCGCGGAGAACTGCGCGGAGTCGGCCACCACCGCCACTCCCCAGAACACCAGCACCGCCAGGACGACCGGGACCGGTGCCGGCTCGAGCAGGGGGAAGACCAGGCAGACCGCCCCCGACGCGGCCAGGGCCGTCGCCGCGACGCGGACGCCGCCGACCCGCCGGGCCCAGATCCCACCGAGCACGGAGCCGACCGCGCCCGCCGCGATCACGACGAAGGTCGTCGCGCTCACCTCGCCCGCGCCGCCGTCGAGCAGCGGGACGAGGAGCAGCGGCACCAGGGTCCAGAAGGCGTACAGCTCCCACATGTGGCCGAAGTAGCCCAGTGCGGCACCCCTGTACGCCGGGACACGGAAGGCCTGGAGCACCGCACCGGGCCGCAGCCCGACCGCACCGGCGCGCGGCAGGTGGGGGCCGTCGCCGAGCAGGAGCACCGCGGCACCAGCGAACAGGGCGAGGACCGACGAGGACAGCACGACGGCCTGCCACTGCCACCCCACGCCGACTGCGGAGACGAGGTGGGGCAGCGCCGTGCCGAGGGTCAGCATGCCGACGAGCAGCCCGAGGGCCTCGCCGGCGCGGTCGGGCGCCCACGACACGACGAGCTTCATCCCGAGCGGGTAGATGCCGGCCAGGCAGAGCCCGGTCGCGAAGCGCCACGCGGCACCGGAGGCCGTGTCGTCGGCCAGCAGCGCGAAGCCGGCGTTGCTCGTCGCGCCCAGCACGCAGGCGACGGCGAAGATCCGGCTGGCGGCGAAGCGGTCGGCGAGGCTGGTGACCGCAGCCAGCAGGGTGCCCGTCGCGAAGCCGGCCTGCACCGCGACGGTGAGGCGTCCGAGGTCGGCGTCGGTGAGGCCCCACGGGCCGCGGAGGTCGGCGGCCGCCGCGTTGGCGCTGAACCACAGCGACGTGCCGAGGAGCTGCGCGAGGACCACGACCGCCACCGCGACGGGGGCGCGTACGGTCCGGCGCTCCTCCATGCGGGCCAGCGTGCCAGACCGGGCGGTCAGGCCCGGGCGTACAGCTCGACGAACCTGCCGAGCAGGCGCACCGGCTCGGTCACCATCGCCTCGCGCGCCGCGGCCTTGAGCGACTCGCGCTCGTGCGGGGCGTAGTAGCCGTGGGCGCTGTAGGCGTCGATCCGGTCGCAGATCGCGACGGCGTCGAGCTCGGGGTGGAACTGCGTGGCGTAGACGTTGCGACCGATCCGGAACGCGTGGACCGGGCACGTGTCGGTCGAGGCCAGCAGCACCGCGCCGTCGGGCAGCCGCGACACCGCCTCCTTGTGGCCCAGGTAGGCCGCGAACTCGTGGGGCAGCGCGCCGAAGAGGGGGTCGGCCCGACCCTCGTCGGTGAGGCGCACCGGCAGCGCACCGATCGGCTCGCCGTAGGTCCGGTCGACGACCCCGCCGGCCAGGGTGCCGAGCACGCCGATGCCGTAGCAGGCGCCGAGGAACGGGACGTCCGCCGCGACGACACGCTCGGCGAGGGCGTGCAGCTCGGCCTCCGCGCGGCGCTGCACGGCGGACTTCGCGTCCTGCGCATCCGACATGTTGAACGGCCCGCCACCCAGGATGACCCCGGAGTAGTCGTCGAGGTCGACGTGGCCGAGAGGCCGGGCCTCGAGGCGTACGCGGACCAGCTCGTCGGGGTGCAGGCCGCACCCGGCGAGCACGGCGTCGTACTCCTGCTGGGCGACGTCGTCCTCGGCGCGGGTGCCGAGGAAGAGGAAGGGCTTCACGGTCTCGATACAACACCGTCACGGCTTCGTTCCTCAGCCGTGGGTGCCACTCGACCACCATCAGCCTGAGGCGAGCTCGTCCCTCGCTCCCTCAGGCTTGCACGGCTGCGCCGGCGGCCAGCAGCGCGTCCACGTCGTCGATGCCCCAGGCCGCGAGCGCCTCGCGGGTGTGCTCGCCGGGGCGTGCGGGTCGGCTGCCCAACGTCGCCCCGGTTCGGGAGAAGCGCGGGGCCGGCGCCGGCTGGGTGACGCCGTCGCGCTCGACGTAGGTCCCCCGGGCCGCCAGGTGCGGGTGCTGCGGTGCCTCGGTGAGGGGTACGACGGCCGCGACGCACGCGTCGGTGCCGTCGAAGACCTCGCTCCACTCCGCCTGCGTCCGCTCCCGGAAACGCCGGACCAGGGCACCGCGGATGGTCGCATGGTTCGCCGGGTCGTCGCGGTCGGGCAGCTCGACGCCGATGCGCGCGACCAGCTCGGCCCAGAACTGCGGCTCGAGGGCGCCGACGCTCATGTGCTGCCCGTCGGCGGTCTCGTAGAGGTCGTACCACGGCGTGCCGCCGTCGAGGAGCCCCGAGCGCCGCCGGTCCGTGGTGGCCCCGAGGGCAGCGAAGGTCCATGCCATTGCATTGAGGTGGGCGGTGCCGTCGACGATCGCGGCGTCGACGACCTGCCCCTGCCCGCTCGTGCGTGCCTCGAGGAGGGCGGCGAGGACGCCGATGACGAGGTAGGTCGACCCGCCGCCGAAGTCGCCCAGCAGGTTGCCCGGGAAGTGCGGCCGGTCGCGGTCCTGCCCGAGGCCGTGGAGGGCACCAGCGGTGGCGACGTAGTTCATGTCGTGGCCCGCGACGTGGCTCCACGGACCGTCCTGGCCCCAGCCGGTCATCCGGGCGTAGACCAGCCGCGGGTTGCGGGCCAGGCACTCGTCGGGCCCGAGGCCGAGCCGCTCGAGGGTGCCCGGTCGCATCCCCTCGACGAGGACGTCGGCGCTCTCGACCAGGTCGAGCACGGTCGCCACGGCGTCGGGGTGCTTGAGGTCCAGCGCGACGCTGGGGCGGCCGCGGTTGAGCACGTCGTGCTCGCCGATGCTGAACGCGCCACCGCCCGGACGGTCGATGCGGACCACGTCGGCGCCGAGGTCGGCCAGGAGCATGCAGGCGTGCGGGCCGGGCCCGATGCCGGCGACCTCGACCACCTTCACGCCCCGCAACGGTCCGGTCCCCTGCCCCAGCGCGTACGTCATGCGGCCGATCATGACACCGGTGCTGTCAGGGTCGCGAGGGCTGTGCCGGAGCAGCTTCCGCGACGTCTGGGACCCTTTCCTCCATGGGTAGCGTCGACAACTGCCGCGCGTGTGGCTACGACTGGGGTGAGCCACCCTGGGGCGAGGACGGGAAGAGCCCGAACTTCGACATCTGTCCGTGCTGCCAGGTCGAGGCCGGCTACGAGGACTCCTCTCCCGAGGGAGCCCGTCGCTACCGCGCGGAGTGGATCGCCAAGGGCGCGCCCTGGTCCGACCCCGACGAGCCCCACGACGGCCTCAGCACCGAGGAGCGCCTCACCCACGTCCCGCCCGGCTACGAGTGAGGGCGCTGAGGTTCTACGCCGAGGCGCGCGAGATCGCGGAGCAGGACGAGCGCAACGCCACTGCGTGACCCGCCCTCAGCCTCGCGCCACCTCGTCGAGCGCGCGGCCGAGGTCGGCACACAGGTCCTCGGGGTCCTCGAGGCCGATCGAGAGACGCAGCACGTCGGCGTCCGGCTTCGCCTCCGCGGCGACCGGGCGGTGGGTGAGCGCCGCGGGGTGCTGGACGAGCGAGTCGACGCCGCCGAGGGAGACGGCATGGGTGAACAGCCGCACCGACTCGGTCACCCGCGAGGCAGCGGCGTACCCGCCCTCGACGCGGAACGCGAGCATCGCACCCGGGCCGCGCATCTGGCGGCCGACCAGTCCGAGCGGGTCGCACTCGGCGAGGCCGGGCCAGCGCACCTCGCGCACCGCCGGGTGCGAGGCGAGCCAGGCGGCGACCTTGCCGGCACCCTCCTGCTGCGCGCGCACGCGCAGCGGCAGCGTGGCCAGGCCGCGGTGGAGGAGGTAGGCGCCCAGCGGGTGGAGCAGCGCGCCGGTCACGGCACGGACGCGGCGCAGCGCGGCCGCCCATTCCTCGGAGCAGGCGACGACACCGCCCATCGCGTCACCGTGGCCGCCGAGGTACTTCGTGGCGCTGTGGAGCACCAGCGCGGCGCCGTGGTCGGCGGGGTTCTGCAGCACCGGGGTGGCGAACGTGTTGTCGACCAGCACCGGCACGTCCCCGGCCGCGGCGACGACCGCGTCGAGGTCGACGAGCTCGAGCGTCGGGTTGGCCGGCGTCTCCAGCACGACGAGGCAGGTGTCGGGTCGGACGGCGCCGGCCACCTCGTGCGGTGCGCAGTAGGTCGTCTCGACGCCGAGCATCCCCGAGGCGAGCAGGTGGTCGGTGCCGCCGTAGAGCGGGCGGACGGCGACGACGTGACGGCCCGGGCCCTCGGCGACGGCGGCGAGCACCGATCCGGTGACGGCGGCCATCCCGGTCGAGAAGGCGACTGCCGCCTCGGTGTGCTCCAGGCCGGCCAGCGCCTCCTCGAAGCGCGCCGCGGTCGGGTTCCACAGCCGCTGGTAGACCATGCCGCCCTCGGCCGGGTGCCCGCCGGTCGCCATCGACTCGTACGACTCGCCCCCCGCGTCGATGCTGGGCAGCGGGTTGGTGGTGGACAGGTCGAGCGGGAGCGCATGGACGCCGAGCGCCCCGAGGTCGGCGCGGCCGGCGTGCACGGCGAGGGTGTCGAGGCTGGTCATGGCGTCACCGTCGCGGAATCCTCGATGCAGGGCAATACACTCCGAACAACTGCCCCGGATGGGGCATTCACGCCGAAGATCACGAGGAAAGCACCATGCCCGCTGCACCCCCGTCCGTGGATCCTGCGCCCCTCGACGCGCTCGACCGGCGCCTGCTCACCGAGCTCGCGGCGGACGGCCGGGTCACCAACGCCGCACTCGCCAAGCGCCTCGGCATCGCGGAGTCGACCTGCCTGCAGCGGGTGCGGTCCCTGCGGGAGCGAGGGGTCGTGCGAGGCGTCCACGCCGACGTCGACCTCGCGGCGCTCGGCTTCCCGATCCAGGCGGTGATCAAGGTGCGGCTCGGCAGCCACAACCGCGACCACGTCGCGAGCTTCCACCAGGTGCTGGCCCACGTGCCTGGCGTGCTGCGGATCCTGCACGTCGGCGGCGAGGACGACTACCTGCTCCACGTCGCCGTCTCCTCGACCACGCAGCTGCGCGACCTCGTCCTCGAGCACCTCAACGTGCACCCCGTCGTCCGCCACACCGAGACCCAGCTGGTCTTCGAGGAGATCGCCGGCGCGGGCGTGCTGTGACGAGACCGGCATTGCAACTCGTTGCATAGGTCGGGCACCATGTCCCCATGGCCCTCGAGCACGCCCTCCTCGTCGCGCTCAGCGAGCGACCCGCGAGCGGCCTCGAGCTCACCCACCGCTTCGAGAAGTCGCTCGGCTTCTTCTGGCACGCCACCCACCAGCAGATCTACCGCGTGCTGGCCCGGATGGAGGCCGACGGCTGGGTGACGGTCGAGGTCGTCGAGCAGGAGGGCCGCCCGGACAAGCGCGTGCACACGCCGTCCGAGGCCGGGCGCCGGGTGCTGGCCGAGTGGCTGGCCGAGCCGATGCCGATGGAGACCTTCCGCAGCGAGGTGGCCGTCAAGCTGCGCGGGGCGTCGTACGGCGACCGCGCGCGGCTGGCTGCGCACCTGCTCGACCTGCGCTCCGACCACGCGACGCGCCTGGCGCACTACGAGCAGATGGAGCGCGAGCAGTTCCCCGACCCCGACGGCCTCGCCGGCGCGGCGCTCGACCAGTGGCTGGTCCTGCGCGGGGGCATCCGGATGGAGCGCTTCTGGATCGACTGGTTCACCGACTACCTGCAGGCCCACGAGGGTTTCGAGGCTCGCTCCGCTCGCACCTCAACCACCGAGAGAGATCACTCATGACGCACCCCACCTACCCCCACCTCCTCGAGCCGATCACCCTCGGCGCCGGCCCGGACGCGCTCACGTTGCGCAACCGCGTCGTCATGGGCTCGATGCACACCGGTCTCGAGGACCATCCGTGGGACATCGACAAGCTCACGGCCTTCTTCACCGAGCGCGCGCGCGGCGGCGTCGGCCTGATCATCACCGGCGGCTACGCCCCGACGAAGCGCGGCTGGCTCAAGCCCTTCGCCTCCGAGATGACCAACCGCCTCCACGCGATCCGCCACCAGCGGATCACCGGCGCGGTGCACGAGGCGGGCGGGGCGATCGCGCTGCAGGTGCTGCACGCCGGGCGCTACGGCTACCACCCGCTCTCGCAGAGCGCCTCGGACAAGAAGTCGCCGATCACGCCCTTCAAGCCGCACGCGATGTCGAGCAAGGAGGTCGACCACACCGCGACCGCCTTCGCCAAGAGCGTCGCGCTGGCCCGCAAGGCCGGCTACGACGCTGTCGAGATCATGGGCTCCGAGGGCTACCTCATCAACCAGTTCCTCGCCGCGCGCACCAACGACCGCGACGACGAGTGGGGCGGCTCGGCCGCGCGCCGCATGCACTTCCCCGTCGAGGTCGTACGCCGCTCGCGCGAGCTCGTCGGCGACGACTTCCCCATCGTCTACCGGATCTCCCTGCTCGACCTCGTCGAGGGCGGGCAGACCTGGGAGGAGACCGCCGAGCTGGCGCTGCACCTGCAGGCCGCCGGAGTCACGGTCTTCAACACCGGCATCGGCTGGCACGAGGCCCGGGTCCCGACGATCATCACGCAGGTGCCGCGCGGGGCCTGGCGGTCGTACACCGCGCGCCTCAAGCAGGTCGTCGACGTGCCGGTCTGCGCGTCGAACCGGATCAACACCCCCGAGCTCGCCGAGGAGATCCTCGCCGCCGGCGAGGCCGACCTCGTGTCGATGGCGCGCCCGCTGCTCGCCGACCCGGCCTTCGTCGCCAAGGCGATGGACGAGCGCGCCGACGAGATCAACACCTGCATCGCCTGCAACCAGGCCTGCCTCGACCACGTCTTCGACAACCAGCGCGCCTCCTGCCTGGTCAACCCGCGCGCCTGCCACGAGACCGAGCTGCTGCTGACCCCGACGATGCGCAAGCAGACCGTCGCGGTCGTCGGCGCCGGCCCGGCCGGACTGGCCGCCGCGACCAGCGCGGCCGAGCGCGGCTTCGCCGTCACGCTCTTCGAGAAGTCCCCCGCGCTCGGCGGGCAGTTCCGCCTCGCGATGGCGGTGCCGGGCAAGGAGGACTTCGCGGAGACGCTGCGCTACTTCACCCGTCGCCTCGAGGTCCTCGGTGTCGACGTACGCCTCTCGACCGAGGCCTCGGCCGACGACCTCGCCGGTTTCGACCAGGTCGTCGTCGCGACGGGCGTCGAGCCCCGGATGCCGGACATCCCCGGCATCGACCACGCATCCGTCGCGTCGTACGCCGAGGTGCTGAGCGGCGCGGTCGTGCCGGGCAGGCGGGTCGCGGTGATCGGCGCCGGCGGCATCGGCGTCGACGTCAGCGTCTTCCTCACCCACGAGCACGAGGACCTCGACGACTGGATGGCCCACTGGGGCGTCGGCGACCCGGCACTGCACGTCGGCGGGCTGACCGAGGCCAAGCCGCGCACGCCGGCGCGCGAGGTCACCCTCATCCAGCGCAAGGCAACGCCGATCGGCATCGGCCTCGCCAAGACCTCGGGCTGGGCGCACCGTGCGGTGCTGAAGCAGTCGGGCGTCACCCAGGTCCGCGGCGCGACCTACGACCGCATCGACGACGCCGGCCTGCACATCACCGTCGACGGCGCGAGCCACGTCGTGGAGTGCGACACCGTCGTGGTGTGCGCCGGGCAGGACTCGGTGCGTGGGCTCTACGACGCCCTCGACCGCGAGGCCCACCTGATCGGCGGAGCCGATGTGGCCGCCGAGCTCGACGCCAAGCGTGCGATCAAGCAGGGCACCGAGGTCGTCGCCGCCCTGTGAGGGTGGGCGCGCGTGCGGACCCGATACGTTGGGGCGCGCTCGCGATCCCTTCGTCGCGACCCTGATCGTGAGGAACACCGTGTCGGCTCACCCGCCCCCGTGGGCAGCGTCCTACGCCCCCGGCGTGCCCCTCCACCTCGACTACGGCGACACCACCGTGCTCGACCTCTGGGAGGCCGCGGCACGGGACCACGCCGACCGGCCCGCGCTGGATTTCCTGGGCCGGGTCTCGGCCTACGCCGACGTCGACGCCGAGGTGCGCCGCGTGGCGGGCGGCCTGCACGCGCTCGGCGTACGTCCCGGCGACAACGTCGCCCTGGTGATGCCGAACTGCCCGCAGAACCTCATCGCCTTCTTCGCGGTGCTGCGCCTCGGCGCGACGGTGGTGGAGCACAACCCGCTCTACACCGCCGCCGAGCTGCGCCACCCCTTCGTCGACCACGGCGCCCGGGTGGCGATCGTGTGGGACAAGGTGGTGCCCGTCATCGACGGGCTCGTCGCGGACACCCCGCTGGAGCACGTGGTCGCCGTCGACATGACCACGCGGCTGCCGTGGAGCAAGCGGCTGGCGCTGCGCCTGCCCGTCGCGAAGGCCCGCGCGGCGCGCGACCTGCTGACGGCGCCCGCGCCGCAGGTCATGCAGTGGTCGGAGCTGGCCTCCGCGGCCCCGCTGGACGAGTCGCACCCGCGCCCCGACAAGGACGCCGTCGCGCTGCTGCTCTACACCTCCGGCACGACCGGCGTGCCGAAGGGCGTGCCGCTGCTGCACCGCAACCTCGTCGCCAACGTGGTCCAGGGCCGCGCCTGGGTGTCGGGCCTGCGGGAGGGCGAGGAGTCCTTCCTGGTCGCGCTGCCGCTGTTCCACGCCTACGGCGTGACGGTGAGCGTGCTGCTCGGCGTGGCGCTCGCCGCCAAGCTGGTCCTGCTCCCCAAGCCCGAGATCGGGCTGATCATGGACGCGGTCGCGCGGGAGGTGCCGAGCTTCGTGCCCGCCGTGCCGCCGCTCTACGAGCGCATCGTCGACGAGGCGGAGCGCCGCGGGGTCTCGATCGCCGGCATCCGCTACGCGCTGTCCGGCGCGATGCCGCTGCCCGCCGCTCTCGTGGAGCGGTGGGAGTCCGCCACCGGTGGGCTGCTCGTCGAGGGCTACGGGCTGACCGAGACGTCGCCGGTGATCGTCGGCAACCCGATGTCGCGCGAGCGCCGTCCCGGCGCCATCGGCGTGCCCTTCCCCGACGTGGAGATCCGCGTCGCCGATCCCGAGGACCTCGACCGCGAGGTCCCGCAGGGCGAGCGCGGCGAGCTGCTGGTGCGCGGCCCGCAGGTCTTCGCCGGCTACCGCGGCCTGCCCGAGGAGACCGCCGCGGCTTTCCACGACGGGTGGTTCCGCACCGGCGACGTGGTGACGATGTCGCCCGACGGGTTCCTGACGATCGTGGACCGGATCAAGGAGATCATCATCACCGGCGGGTTCAACGTCTACCCGTCCGAGGTGGAGGCCGTGATCCGCACCCACGCCGGCGTCGTCGACGTCGCCGTGGTCGGCCTCCCGCACGAGGACGGTGGCGAGGAGGTCGTCGCAGCCGTGGTGCTCGTCGAGGGCGTCCCGGTCCAGCCGGACGAGCTGCGCGCGCACACCCGCGAGGGCCTCACGCCCTACAAGGTGCCGCGCCGCGTGGTCTTCGTCGACGAGCTGCCGACCAACCCGATGGGCAAGGTCCTGCGTCGCGAGGTGGCGAGCCGGATCCGCGAGTCCTGAGCGGTCAGCCGACCGGGGCCGGCACCGGCACCCGGCCTCCGGCGCGACCCGGCAGCCACCGCACGGCGCCCGCGGTCTCGGCCGACGAGCCGTAGACGAGCAGCGCCAGGAACACGCCGTACACCGGCAGGTGCCCGACCATCTCGGTCTGCCCGAAGAGCAGCAGGGTGGCGTTGAAGGGCACCATCGCGACGAGCACGGCGACCTGCGGGAAGGCCCCGGAGATCACCAGCAGGCCGAAGAGCAGCTCGGTCGCGCCGGCGATCGCCACGAAGGTCTCCGGCGAGATGCTGATCCCGACGAGCGAGAAGACATCGAGGGCCGGATAGGTCTCGAGGGTGTCGATGGCCATCGCGGGGTTGGTCAGCTTCTCCGAGAAGGCCAGCACGATCAGCGCCGTGCCGACACCGAGGCGCAGCCACAGCAGCGCCCAGCGCAGGTGGGCACGCGACGGGTGGGCGGCGCCGTGGGCGTCGGGCCCGGGAGGTACGACGACGAGGAAGGCCGCGACCGCCGCGAGGTTCGCGCTCTCCCCCAGTGCCGTCCACCCCGCGACCACGGTGAGGGCCGGGGCCAGGCCCAGCACCAGCGCAGCCGCCGTACGCAGCTGCCAGCCGGTGACCAGCCAGATCCCGAGGCCCGCCTCGACGAGCAGCAGCGCGTTGCCGCTGATGCCGTCGAGGTGGTCGATCGAGGGGGTGATGAAGGCGCCCGTCGCGCCGAGCGCGAGCAGTGCGACGCCGAGGTGGATGCCGAGCAGGCGGGGGATCCACGGCACCAGCCCGCCGAGGCGGCCGAGGAACGGCAGCTCGGGACCGTCGAACCGCAGCGCGACCAGGCGCCACAGCAGCGCGACCGCGACGACGGCACCGGTCAGCACGAGCGGCAGCGGCGAGAAGAAGAAGGACCAATCGCCCGCGGCCTGCGACTCCACGAACCAGCGTTCGTGGGTGGGCAGGGCAGGCGTCATGGCGACGAGCGGGAGGGTCATGGCTCCAGCCTCGGTGCGCAGGCCCGCCGCCGTGAGCGGGCGTTGGTCCACTCATCGCCGGGACCTAGGTCCCGACCCGCCGGTCCCGGGGCACGCAGGCCCCATGATGGAGCCATGACCTCCCACGACGTGACCGCGACCGGTGTCGACGACGGGGCGCTCCGCTCGCTCCGCGGGTGGAACCTCGCCCTCGCGGTGCTCCACCTCGCTCAAGCGGTCGCCGTGGTGGTGCTGGCGACCGACTTCGCGATCACCATCACCCAGTCGCTGCCGACGGGTCCGCCCGGCAGCGCGATCGCGTCTCCCGAGGGCCTGCTCGACCTGCCCGTCGGGATCGCGATCGCGACCTTCCTGGTGCTCGCCGGCCTCGACCACCTGCTGACGGCGACGGTCCTGCGCAGCACCTACGAGCGCGACCTGCGCCGGGGGATCAACCGCTTCCGGTGGGTGGAGTACTCGTTCAGCGCGACGATCATGGTCGTCCTGATCGCGCTGTACGCCGGCGTCGTGGACGTCGCGGCGCTGATCGGGATCATCGGCGCCAACGTGGCCATGATCCTCTTCGGCTGGCTCCAGGAGTCGGCCAACCCGCCCGGCGGCACCGGCACCACGCGGACGATGAAGCCCTTCTGGTTCGGGTGCGTCGCCGGCGCCGCGCCGTGGGTCGCCATCGGGCTCAACCTCCTCGCGGCCGAGGAGGTCCCCGGCTTCGTGGTCGGGATCTTCGTGTCGCTCTTCGTCTTCTTCAACAGCTTCGCGCTCAACCAGTGGTTGCAGTACCGCGGCGTCGGGCCCTGGCGCAGCTACGCGTTCGGGGAGCGTGCCTACCTCGTCCTGAGCCTCGTCGCGAAGTCGGCGCTGGCCTGGCAGATCTTCGGCGGGTCCCTGGCCTCGTAGCCCCTCAGGACAGCCCCTCGGGACAGCCCCTCAGGTCCGCGGCGGGAGCAGCTTCGACGGTCCCGTGGCCGTAGCCTCACCGCGGGCGACGGCACTGTCGTGGCTGTCGCGGGCGCGCTGGAGCAGCGCCATCAGCTCCTGCTCGTTGCGGGCCTTCTGACGGTACTTCGGGCCCAGCGCGATGATCTGGTCGCGCTCGGCGAGCAGCAGCCCGTAGATCCGCTCCCGCTCGGCGGCGTCGGTGGTGTACTCGGAGTCGAGGTAGTCCTCGGCGTGGCGCCGCGCGTTGTTGATCGCGTTGCGCGCCCGGCCCGCCGGGCTGACCAGCGAGGCGACCACCGTGACGGTGAGGACGCCGAGGATGACGCTCAGCGACACCGACGTGCTGATCTCGGTCACCGGGATCGGCTCACCGTCGTTGATGAACGGGATGTTGTTCTCGTGCAGCGCGTGCAGGATGAGCTTGACCCCGATGAAGGCCAGGATCGCCGCCAGCCCGTAGGAGAGGTAGATCAGCCGGTCGAGCAGGCCCTCGATGAGGAAGAAGAGCTGGCGCAGCCCGAGGAGAGAGAACGCCACGGCGGTGAAGACCAGGTAGGTGTTCTGCGTGAGCCCGAAGATCGCCGGGATCGAGTCGAGCGCGAAGAGGATGTCGGTGCCGCCGATCGCCACCATCACGAGCAGCATCGGCGTCATCGCCCGCTTGCCGTCCACCACCGTGAAGAGCCGGTCACCGTCGTAGTGGTCGGTGGTGTGCATGAACCTGCGCGCCAGGCGTACGACGACGTTGTCCGCGCTCTCGGACTCACCGTGGTCGGACTTCAGCATGTTGCCCGCGGTGAGGATCAGGACCAGGCCGAAGAGGTAGAAGACCCACGCGAAGGAGTTGATCAGCGCGGCGCCGAGGAAGATGAAGCCGGTGCGCGCCACCAGGGCGAAGGCGATCCCGAAGAGCAGCACCTTCTGCTGGTCCTCGCGGGGGACGCGGAAGCTCGACATGATGATGAGGAAGACGAACAGGTTGTCCACCGAGAGCGCCTTCTCGGTGATGTAGCCGGCGAAGTACTCACCACCGGGCGTCGGCCCGCCGAACACCAGGACGCCGAAGCCGAACAGGATGGCGATCCCGACGTAGAGCGCCGACCAGATCGCCGCCTCGCGCAGCGTCGGCACGTGGGCCTTGCGGACGTGGAAGTAGAAGTCGAAGACCAGCAGGCCCACGATGAACGCGATCGTCAGGCCCCACACCAGGGGAGAAACCTCCATCACGTGCCCCCGTCAGCGCTGGAGCGCGTGCGGCCGGCGCGGGTCACGACCGTCGCCGCCCCGGCGCGCCGGGACGGGGCGTATGCGGCGGGCGTTGCCCCGCGGCGCCCAGCGCCGCGTCGACGGCAGCATCCGCATCCCCAGGAGCCCGAGGACCAGGGCACAGGCGATGACGCCGCCCGGGTCGCCGTACGAGCTGAGGCTCCACCATGTCCATTGCGCGTCGTCCATCCCACACCTCCGCGTCCCCGGCTCACGCCGGACTCCCGGAGGTCTTCCCCACCGCTGTTGCTCGAGCGGCCGACGCACCGGGGCGGACAGGGCCGACCGGGGTGACGATGTCGTCGAGGACGGGGTACTCCCCTCTGCTGTCCATGATCCGCGCCGCGCTGCCCCCGGTCAACAGCCGGTTCGGCAGGGCGTCGTACGCCGTCCCGGCGCGGCCTACCCGGCGCCGACGAGCAGCATCGTGGTGGCGAAGACCAGCCCCGACGCGATGAGGGTGACGAGCGTGTAGCCGAGGATGTCGCGGATCTTCAGCCCGGAGATGGCCAGCACCGGCAGCGCCCAGAAGGGCTGGATCATGTTGGTCCACTGGTCGCCGTAGGCGATCGCCATGATCGTCACCGAGGGGTCGACGCCGAGGCGGGCCCCGGCGTCGAGCATCACCGGTCCCTGCACGGCGAACTGCCCGCCGCCCGACGGCACGAAGAAGTTCACCAGCCCGGCCGAGAGGAAGGCCAGCAGGCCGAAGGTCGAGGGGCCGGCGGTGTCGACCAGGAAGTCGGAGAGCACGGTGATGAGGCCGGAGGTGGCCATGATCCCCATGATCCCGGCGTAGAGGGGGAACTGGAGCAGGATCTCGCCGACGTTGGACGCGGCGTTCTTCACCAGGGCGATCAGCTCGAGCGGACTGCGCACCAGCAGGAAGATCAGCGCCAGGAAGGTCCAGTTCACGATGTCGAGGGTGGCCGTGCCGCCGTCGGAGTAGTGGATCACCAGGTAGGCGACCAGGGCGAGGCCGACGAGCGTCGTGAGCACCCGGCTGGCGTCGACCCGGTCGGCCGGGGTGACGACCTCGTCGATCACCACGTCGTCGCCGAAGTGGGCATTCTCGTCGAGCTCGATGACCGGGTCGCCGCCCCGGGGCGCGACCAGCGCCAGGCCGATGCCCACCGCCACGATGGTGGCGACGATCGCGACCAGGTTCCACCAGGCGAAGGTGGTCTCGCTGATCGGGATGGTCTCGCCGAGCTGCTCGGCGATGAAGGAGCCCTCGGTGGCGGCCGTCAGGGTGCCGGAGCCGGAGTAGCCCATGTGCCAGATGACGTAGCCGGAGTAGCCCGCCGCGACGAGCAGCGGGAAGTGCAGGCGCAGCCCCTTCTCCTTGCCCTGCTTGGCGACCTCGACGGCCAGCAGCACGCCGACCACGAGGCCGAGGCCCCAGGTGATGAGCGAGGCGACGGCGGCGACGACGAAGACGAAGAGGTAGCCCTGCAGCGCTGTCTTCGGCAGGCTGCCGATCTTGGCGAGCAGCCGCCGCACCGGCTGCGTGTTGGCGAGCGTGTGGCCCAGCAGCAGGATCAGCGCCATCTGGGTCATGAAGGCCAGCAGCCCGGACAGGCCCTCGCCCCAGCCGCGGGTGATGTCGACCGGCCCGGCGTCGGTCAGGAGCAGCGCCATGATCGCCACGACGAAGGTCAGCACGATGGCGAAGACCAGGGCGCTGGGGATGAAGCGCTCGACGACGGAGTTGACCGGTCGCATCACCCCCGCGAGCCCGGAGGATCGTGGCTTGGAGCTGGTGGTGGACATGACGGGATCTCCTCACCCTGGGGGACACGGCTCGGGCCACCATTCGGTGCCGTGCGGTGGATGTCAAGGCTCTCCGTACGCTCCGCCCTGCGAGGATCGGCGGATGAACCGTCGCGCCCTCGTCCGCCGCCCCAGCCCCCGCCTCGCCGAGGGCCTGCTGACCCACATCGACCGCGTCCCGGTCGACGTCGACCTCGCAGTGCAGCAGTGGGAGGCCTACGTCGCCGCCCTCCGGGGCGAGGGCTGGGAGACCATCGAGGTCCCGCCCGCACCCGAGTGCCCGGACTCGGTCTTCGTCGAGGACACCGTGGTGGTGTACGACGACCTGGCCGTCATCGCGCGTCCCGGTGCGGACGAGCGCCGCGCCGAGGTCACCGGCACCGAGCAGGTCCTGCGCGACCTCGGCCTCCGCATCGCCCACGTCGAAGCGCCCGGCACCCTCGACGGAGGCGACGTGCTCAAGCACGACGGCACGGTCTGGGTCGGTCTCGGCGGCCGGACGAACCAGAGCGGCGTCGATCAGCTGGCTGCCCACCTCGCACCCCTGGGCGCCAGGGTGGTCGCCGTACCGCTGACGAAGGCCCTGCACCTCAAGTCGGCCGTCACCGCCCTGCCCGACGGCACCGTCGTGGGCTGGGAGGAGGTCGTCGACGACCCGGACGTCTGGTCGTCCTTCCTCGCGGTCCCCGAGGAGCCGGGGTCGCACGTCGTGCTGCTCGACGGGTGGACGGTGCTGATGTCGGCGAGCGCGCCCCGCACCCGCGCGCTCTACGAGGAGCGTGGGCTGCGCGTGGTCGCCGTCGACGTCACGGAGTTCGAGAAGCTCGAGGGCTGCGTGACGTGCCTGTCCGTACGCCTGCGCGGCTGAGGGGCCGGCGCCTCGTCGGGGGTCCGGCACCGGCGGGCCGGGTCGTGCGACCCGGCCCGCCGGGCAACCCCTGCCGATGTGGTCGGACCACTGTTCACGGATCCCGGTCGCCGCGCAGGTCGAGCCTGCGGAGCCCGGCCGCCCCAGGGGTGAGGCGGGGATCCGAGGCTAGCCGAGGCCCCGAGCCTCGGCATCGGCGTTTCCCGGCGGGCGTCCCGCGTCCGCCACCCTCAGTCCTCGATGACGTCCAGGCCCTGTTCGCGCAGCTTCGCGAGGCTCTCGAGCATGGCCGCCAGCGCCTCGGGCGGGTGCTCCTGCCAGTCCTCGACCTCGCGCAGGACCCGCAGCGGGGCCTTGGTCCGGTAGGACTCGGTCGGGTTGCCGGGGAAGCGCTTGTCGGTGACGTTCGGGTCGTCCTCGAACGGCCCCGTCGGCTCGACGACGTAGACGTGGCCGCGTCCGTCCTCACCGGCCAGCGCCGTCGCCAGCTGGGCACCCCACGCCGCCGTGCTCTCGAGCGTCGTGAAGTAGAGGTGGTTCGAGATCCGGCCCTCCTGGAAGTTCGACGAGTGGCCCGCCACGAGCTCGTCGCCGGGCCTGAGCTCGACCCTGGTGCCGTGGAGGTAGGGCCCCGGCACGTGGTCGTGGTGGTCGTACGTCACCGGTGTCCGCGCCCCCATGCTCGTGAGGCTACGACCCGGACGGCACGCCGGTCGAGGGCGACGCCTCGGATCCGGCACCAAGTCCATGGGTGACCCGAGCCTGAGCCCGAGCCCACGCGTGACAGCATCCGCGTGTCCCTGGGTGGCGGCTCCCTACGTCCGCCTGGTGAAGCGGACCTTGCCGTGCTTGTCGAGATGGTGCTGGAAGGCCGCGTCGTGGACGCGGCGGTGGTGCGGAGGGCAGAGCAACCGACCCTTCTCGACGCTCGTCCCTCCGTTGCGCGACCAGGGCACCTCGTCGTGGTGGGCCTCCGTCATGGCGGGTGGTGCGTCGCAGCCGTCCGCGGTGCAGCCGCCGTCGCGGATCCCCATCGCGATCCGTTGGGCCTCGGTGTGGAACCGTCGCCTGCGACCGACATCGAGTGGGACGCTCGGCCCGCCAAGCACCACCGGGACGATCCCTGCGCGGCAGGCCAGCCGGCGCGCCTCGCCAGCGCTGATCCGACCACCGGTGTCGAGCGAGGCGGCCCTCAACCCGCCCAACAGCGTCTCGAGCTCCATCGTCACGACGACAGTGGCCGCGAGACCGCCGGCCTTCGGGACTGACCTGCGCGGACGGCTCTCCACGTAGTCGACGAACGCCAGTCCCATCCTGTGTCGGGCGTAACGGGGTGTCCGAGGGTCGGGGTCTTTCTCGGCAGCCCGCCGACGCGTCCGGGCGACGCGGGCCTTCAAGTCCTTGGCGAGCATCGCCCCGTGGAGCGAGGGGACGGTGAAGCGGCCGTGGCATGTCCCGCGCCCGTCGTCGACCAGGGTGAACGACGCGGCAGCCAGGGCATCCGCCTCCTCTGCCTCCAGCCGACGCGCCTCGTCGGCATCGGCAGCAGCGGGGTCGACCACCTCCAGCACGCGGCGCCCGAGGATCCGGAGTGCCTTCGCGTCGTGCTCACCGGCCTTCTCCAGCAGGAACCGCGTCGCCGCCTCCGGCACCCCCTCCTCCACCACGTCGGGGAGCGCGTCGACCGCCTCGGTGACGACACGCGCCTGGTCGGTCCGCACGTCGCCGGCGACCAGCGCCCGGCTGACCTCCTCGTGGTCCTCCAGTGATCTGGCCAGCCGAGCGGTGCGGTGCGCCTCGACGCGGGTGGTGCGGGTCGCGTGGGACCACCAGTTGGTCGTCGACGTCGCTCCCGTGTCGAGGCCCGCGCCCACGGCCTCGGCCTGCCGCAGCACCCGCATGAGCAACGCGTCGAGCTGGCCGCGAACCCGCGTCAATGCCAGGAGCGCGTGCTCCGCGTCACGGGTCGACATCGACCACATCGGTCGATCCACGATCTCTGCAAGATCGGCCTCCAGCCACCGCGCGAAGGCCACCACCTGGTGGTCGTCGAAGTGCGCGATCGCTGTCATGGGAGAACTCTTCCAGAGGGCACCGACATCGGGTTCGACCACGTGCGGTGGTCGGGCCGACCCGCAACCGGGTCTCAGGCAGCCCCGTCAGACGACGCGCGTCAGGCACACTGCACGGGTGTCCGACCCGCTGCGCACCCTGCTCGCCGCGCCGCCCGACCTCCCGGTCACCGCGGGGCTGGCGCCACTCGTCGAGGCGCTGCGCACGCACGGGGTCGCGGTGGTCCAGGCGCCGCCGGGCACCGGCAAGACGACCCTGGTCCCGCCTGCGGTCGCCGGGGTCGTGCAGGGCAGGGTCGTCGTCACGCAGCCCAGCCGCATCGCCGCCCGTGCTGCTGCCCGGCGGTTGGCGCACCTGCTCGGCGAGACGGTCGGCGAGACCGTCGGATACGCGGTGCGTGGCGACCGCCGCAGCAGTCGGCGTACGCGCGTCGAGGTCGTCACGACCGGCCTGCTGCTCCGGCGCATCCAGCACGATCCCGAGCTGGCCGGCGTCGGGGCCGTCGTGCTCGACGAGGTGCACGAGCGCCACCTCGACGCCGACCTGACCCTGGCGCTGCTCATCGACATCCGGGCCAACCTGCGCGAGGACCTGGCCCTCGTGGCGATGTCGGCAACCATCGAGGCCGAACGCACGGCCGCCCTGCTCGGTGGCGGTGAGGACGGCAGTGAGGACGGCGGTGGCGCTCCGGTGATCCGCGTCCCGGGGGCCCTGCACCCGGTCGAGACGGTCTGGTGCCCGCTGCCTGCGGGGGTGCGCCGCACCGATGACCGCGGGATCACGCCGGCGTTCCACGACCACGTCGCGGCGTCCGTGCGTCGTGCGCTGCTCGGGCACGAGGGGGACGTCCTGGTCTTCGTGCCGGGCGTCGGGGAGGTCGAGGCGACCGTACGCCGCCTGGCCGGCGTGGACGCCGCCGTGCACGCCCTGCACGGGCGCCTGTCCGGCGCCGAGCAGGACCGGGCGCTGAGCGAGGGCCCGCGTCGGCGGGTGATCGTCTCGACCGCGGTCGCCGAGTCGTCGCTGACGGTGCCCGGAGTGCGCGTCGTGGTGGATGCCGGGTTCTCCCGCGAGCCCCGCACCGACCACCGCCGCGGACTGGCGTCCCTGGTCACCGTCGCGGTCAGCCGGGCCGCGGCCGAGCAGCGGGCGGGACGGGCCGGGCGGCTGGGGCCGGGCACGGTGCTGCGGTGCTGGTCCGAGGTGGAGCACGCGCACCTGGCACCTCACCCCGAGCCCGAGATCGCCACCGCCGACCTGACGGCCTTCGCCCTCGAGGTGGGGTGCTGGGGCAGTGACGTCCGCGACCTGGCGCTGCTCGACCAGCCCCCGGCGCACGCACTGTCGGCGGCCCAGGACGTGCTGGTGGGCCTGGGGGCGATGGCCGAGGACGGGGGGATCACCCCGCGGGGCCGGGTGATCTCCGGCGTGCCGGTCGACCCCCGGCTGGCGCGAGCCCTGATCGACGGCGCCGGCCTGGTGGGGCCGAGGCGAGCCGCGGAGGTGGTCGCGATGCTGAGCGAGGACGTACGCGCTCCGGGCGGCGACCTGGTCGCCGCCCTCCGGACGCTGCGGGCCGACAAGCGGGCAGGATCGTGGCGCAGCCAGGTCACCCGGCTCGAGGAGCTCGTGACGGAGCGGGACGACCGGGCACCGGGGTCGGACCACGCCCGCGCACTCACCGACGACGTGGCCGTGGGACTGGTGGTCGCCCTGGCGCACCCGGACCGGATCGCCCGCAAGCGCTCCGGCACCTCGGCCTACCTGATGGCGTCCGGGACCGGCGCGGCGCTCGACCCGCGCGACCCCGGTCCGCTGGCCGGGCTGGAGTGGCTCGCCGTCGGTGACGCCCAGCGACGGCCCGGGCAGCGCGAGGCGCAGATCCGGGCGGCGGCACCCCTCACCGAGGACCTCGCGCTGGAGGCCGCGGGCTCGCTGTGGACCGAGGTGGACGAGGTCACCTGGACCGATGGCAGGGTGCTGGCCCGTCGACGGACGCTGCTGGGCGCGATCGAGCTCAGCTCCGTCCCGCTCGGCGACCCGCCCGCGCAGGCCGTGAGCGACGCGATCCGTGGGGCGATCGCGAGCGAGGGCATCGCCCTCCTCTCCTGGACGGACGCGGCCACGGCGCTGCGCGCCCGCCTCGACTTCCTCCACCGCGCGCTCGGAGACCCGTGGCCCGACGTGGGCGACGCAGCACTGACAGAGGGCCTCGACTCCTGGCTCGGACCGCAGCTGGCACGGGTCCGCACGGACCGGGACCTCCGACGCATCGACGTGACCGCCGCCCTGCGGGCGATGGTGCCGTGGCCGGAGGCGGGGCGGCTCGACGACCTGGCGCCGGAACGCGTCGAGGTGCCGAGCGGGTCGAGCGTGCGGATCGACTACTCCCACGACCAGCCGGTGCTCGCCGTGCGCCTGCAGGAGGTCTTCGGCTGGACCGCGGTGCCGGTCCTGGCCGGCGGCCGCGTCCCGCTCCTGCTGCACCTGCTCTCCCCCGCGCGGCGCCCGGCCGCCGTCACCGCGGACCTGGAGTCGTTCTGGGACAACGGCTACCCGGGGGTCCGTGCCGACCTGCGCGGGCGCTATCCCAGGCACGCCTGGCCCGAGGACCCACGCAACGCTCCCGCCACCTCCCGGACGAACCGGCCTCGCCGCGGCTGAGGGCCGTCGTACAGTCGCGGCATGTCCCGCCTGCCCCTCCCCGGTCACCACCTGCTGGCCGCGGCCGGCGTCCGCTCGCGGGCGCGGCACCGCGCGGACCCCGGCGACCTGGCTCACCCCAGCGGCCCTCCCTCCACGCGCGCCGCGCTCGTCGAGCTCGGGTCCGCGCTCGACGGCGTACGCCTGCTGGGTGCGCTGCCGCGGCTGTCCTCGGCGCCACGGGGCGACGGCCACCTCGTCGTCGACATCCCCGGCTGGCGCGCACCCGAGATGTCCGGTGCGCCCCTGCGTGCCTACCTCCGACGCCTGGGGTACGACGCCCGCGGCTGGGGCTTCGGCACCAACACCGGTGACCCCCGGCGCGACGTGGCTCGCCTGTCGGAGCGGCTGCTGCAGCTGGTCGAGGCGAAGGGCGAGCCCGCCTCCCTGGTCGGGTGGAGCCTCGGCGGCGTCATCGCGCGAGAGGTCGCGCGCCGTCACCCTGACGCCGTACGCCGCGTCATCACCTACGGCACGCCCGTCACCGGCGGGCCGCGGCACACCACCGTCGCCCGGGCCTACCGGGGCGGCCCGGACCCCGACGCGCAGCGGGTCGCCGAGCGCCTCGACCCGACGGCGCCGATCCCGGTGCCGCTGACGATCCTGTTCTCGAAGCGCGACGGGATCGTGTCGTGGCAGGCCTGCCTCGACCACACCTCGCCCGACGCCGAGCACGTCGAGGTGTCGTCGACCCACATCGGGATGGGCATCGACCCCGACGTGTGGGCCGTCGTCGCCGACCGGCTCGCGCGCGCCTGAGTCAGTCGCGAGGGGTGAGCTCGACGTGGCCGATGGCCAGCCGACCGCTCACCGTCTCGTCCGTCATGCCGGCGCTGCGCAGGAGGCCGATGATGGCGGCGTTGTCCGCCGTCATCTCGGCGCGGAACCGCTTGACCCCCACCTCGATCGCGCGCGCGGTCAGCACCCGCAGCAGGGCCGCGCCGAGCCCGCGACCCTGCCACGAGTCCGCGACGGTGACGGCCAGCTCGGCGTCGTCGGGCGCGGAGCTGTAGCGGATGAAGCGCGCGACTCCGATGATGTAGGTGTCGTCGTCCGGGGCGTGCGCGACGTAGGCCTCGTGGTCGACGTGGTCGACGGCCGTGAAGTAGGTCGCCTGGCTGTCGGTCAGCCGCGGGGTGCCGGTCATGAAGCGCTGGTACTGCGACGCCTCGCTCATCAGCGCGAACGCCCGCTGCAGCTCGACCGCGTCGCTCGCCCTGATCTGCCGGACCAGGACCAGGTCACCGCTGCGGAGCCGGACCTCGGCCTCGTCCATCGCCGCTACCGGGCCAGCGGAGGGAGCGTCACGACCTGACCGGCGTAGGAGAGCCCGGCGCCGAAGGCGATCAGCAGCGCGGTGTCACCGGCCGACGCCTCGTCCTGGCGCAGCATGGCCTCCATCGCGAGCGGCACCGACGCGGCGGAGGTGTTGCCGGAGTCGACGACGTCGGTCGCGACCGCCACGGTGTCGGGGAGCTTGATGTTGCGCGCGAGCGTCTGGGTGATGCGCAGGTTGGCCTGGTGCGGGATGAAGGCGTCGAGCTCGTCGACGGACACCCCGGCCAGCCGCAGCGCCTCGTGCGCGACCTCGGCCATCGCGAAGGGCGCCCAGCGGAAGACGGCGGTGCCCTCCATCTGGACGACAGGGTGGTCCGCGTCGGTGTGGCTGCGAAGGCCCATGCAGCTCGGGGTCTGGGTGATCACGTGCGCCTGCGAACCGTCGGAGCCCCACGCGGTCGGACCGATCCCGGCGGACTCGGACGGTCCCACCACCACTGCGCCTGCGCCGTCGGCGAAGATGAAGGCGGTGCCGCGGTCGGTCGGGTCCATGAAGCGGCTGAGCTGCTCGACGCCGATGACCAGCACGTGCTTCTCCGCGCCCGAGCGCACCATCGACGCCGCGAGGTTGAGGGCGTGGCAGAAGCCCGCGCAGCCGGCGGAGATGTCGAAGGCCGCCGCGGTGATGCCCAGCGCGGTCGCGACCTGCGGCGCGGAGGCGGGCGTGTGCTCGGGGTGGGTGGACGTCGCGACGATCACGCACCCGACCTCGGCGGCATCCACGCCGGCCGCCGCGAGCGCCTTCTCGGCCGCCGAGATCGACATCCCGATCAGCGTCTCGCCCTCACCGGCGAAGCGGCGTGTGCGGATGCCCGACCGCGTCTGGATCCACTCGTCGTTGGAGTCGAGGACCTCGCAGATCTCGTCGTTGGTGACGAGGCGCTCCGGCCGGTGGACCCCGAGTCCGAGCATCGCTGCGTGGGTGAGGTCGGTCGGCTGCTGGATCGTCATGGGGCGAGCATAGGCATGACGGTGCTCACAGCAGCAGGGCAGGAGTGCGCTCGTCGCGCTCCCCGCCGAAGAACCGGTCGAGCACGCGGTCGAACACCGGGTCGTCGGGCGCGGCGAGCGCGAAGAGCGTCATCGAGGACCGCAGCTTCATCGCGTCCGTGCTGCCGAGGACCCGCTCGGCGGACACCCCCTCGAGCCCCAGCAGGGCGTCGCAGCACTGGTGGAGCCGCGGACCGAGCACGTCGTGGGCGAGGTAGGCACGGGCCTCGGCCAGGTCTGCGACGGCGTACGCCTGCGCGGTGGGGCTGTGCCCGAGGCCGGCGACCTGCGGGAAGACGAACCACATCCAGTGGCTGGTCTTCCTGCCCGCGCGCAGCTCGGCGAGCGCGCGGTCGTGGGTCCCGCGGTCGTCCTGGGCGCGGACGAACCGCTCGAGGTCGGCGGCCACGTCGCTCAGACGGGGGCGGGGTCGGTCTCCGGGGCGGGAGCACCCGGCTCCTGGCCGGGATCGATCGGGCTCACGTCGGGGTCCCCGGACGGGACGACCTCGGGCTCGGTGGACGGCTCCATGGGTGTGGTGGTCATGCCCTCCGGTCTACGCCCCACCACCGGCGACCCGCAATGCCCGGCCCACCCCGATGGTGGGGTCGCCAGTAGGTTGGCGGCGTGCCCGACGCCCCCTCGCGCGCCGCCCAGCTCGGCGCGGTCGCCTTCCTGCTGCGACCGACGTACATCGCGACCGAGGTCGTCACCGCCGCTGCCACGACCGGCGGCTACAGCTTCGTGGCCGACTCGGTGAGCAAGCTCGGCGAGGTCGGCTGCTCGGAGGGCTACTGCTCACCGCGCCACGCGGTGATGAACGGGTCCTTCATGGGCTACGGCGTGCTGCTCGCCGGCGGTGCGCTGCTGCTCGCCAAGCCCCTCGGACCGTGGGTGACGGGGCTGCTCGTCGTCTCGGGGGCGAGCTCGTACGCCACGGGGCTGGCGCCGCTCGACCAGGACGCCACGCTGCACGCGATCGCTGCGTCACCGCTGTTCCTCGCCCAGCCCCTGGCGCTGATGGGGCTCGGCCACCGCATCCGGCACGACCAGCCGCGGCTGGCCAAGGCCCTGCTCGCGACGGGGATCGTCACCGCTGCGGCCGCTGTGGGCTTCATCGTGTCCGGCGACGAGCAGGCCGCCGGGGCGCTGGAGCGGCTGGCGCTGTGGCCGGTGCTCTTCGGGCTCGGTGCCTTCGCGTGGGGCCACCGACCCCGCCGCGGCGCCTGACGCTGCGCGCGGGCTCGGTTCACCTCAGGTCAGCGAGGGCGCTGACGGCGCTCCTGCACCTTGGCCACGGCACTCTTGATCTTGGCCTGGTTGTGCGGCTTGCGAACCTCGTCGTAGACCTTCTTGGCGACTGCGAAGGCGCCGGCCTTCTTCATGATTCCCATGCCTCCACCGTGCCAGCGAGCGCCAAACAGGCGTCCCGCCTCACTCGTGCAGCGTCAGGTGCAGCCACGGGCGGGACAGGCGGAAGGCGCGACCGGTGACCACGCGCGGGCTGATCTCGACGACGTTGTACTTCAACGTGCCGACCCACGGGCGCAGCGGGAGGTTCTCCGCGCGGTGCTCCTCGTGCTCGTCGAGGATCCGGGCCGAGCCTCGTACGACGACGCTGCGGGCGTGGTCCTCGTCGTAGCGGTCGATCTCGAGGGCCACCTCGGAGCCCATCGCCACCGCCAGGAGCTTGTCGCCGCCGGCGCTGCGGAAGAGCAGCGTGTCGTGGTCGACGGCGTAGTTGATCGGCGTGATGTGGACCTCGTCGACCATCCGGAAGGCGAGGCGGGCGAACTCCTCCTCGCGCAGCATCGCCCAGCACTCGTCGGGGCTGAGCCGGGTCACGACCTCGTCGTCCACCTCGTCCTTCACCTCGTCGTCCATGGTGATCACTCCTTCGCGTGCGGGTCTCCTGCCTCGACGCTAGGCCGCGACCGCGGTGGCGGGCAGGGCAGAAGGTCCCGCAGAAGTCGCACCCATCCGTGACCCGGGTCACTCCGAACACCTGCAAAGCCGTCCGGTCCCGGCGGCACCGACGAAGGGTTCGACCCATGCGCCTCCCCTCCATCCGCCGCCCGTCCCCGTCCATGGCCGTGTCGGTCATGGCCCTGCTGGTGGCCTCGACCGGCACGTCGTACGCCGCCGGCCTGATCGGCTCGGACGACGTCAAGAACAACTCCCTGACGACCATGGACATCAAGGACAAGTCGCTCAAGGGCCGTGACATCAAGAACGACGTGATCGGGTCCAACAAGATCCGCAACGGCTCGCTGAAGTCCCGCGACTTCAGGGCCGGCGAGCTCCCGGCCGGCCCCCAGGGCCCCGCGGGCGTCGGCCGGTGGGCCCTCGTCGACGCGACCGGCGCGATCATCGCTCAGTCCGGCGGCTTCTCCGTGACCGCGGGCTACCCCGCGGCTCCCGCCGCCGCCAACGGCAACGTCTACATCAACGCCGGCGAGAACCTCGCCAACAACGCGGTCATCGCCACGATCGCGCTCCAGAACACCGCCGACCTCAACGGCGACGCGATCCTCAACGGCCGCGCCCCCGGCGCGGACGCCAACCCGGAGTTCTCCGGCGAGATCTCGGCGGCCGTCTGCACGCCCGGCATCGTGAACTGCGCGCCTCCCGGCACCGGCAACCCGAACCACCTCGTGGTGAGCCCGCGCAACAGCGACGGCAGCTTCACCACCGACGGCGCCCGCAAGCGCTTCTACGTCGTCGTCACCGGCGACTCCACCGACCGCGGCTGATCACAGGGGCCGGTCGCACGGCGCGGACGGGGTCCCGTGGGGGGATCCCGTCCACCGCCGCGACACCGACCGGTCACCGAGGTGCGGCACACTGACCCGGTGACCACGAAGATCTCTGTCGCCGGGCTCGGCTACGTCGGCCTCTCCATGTCGGTGCTGCTCGCGCGGCACAACACCGTCGTCGGCCTCGACCTCGACGCCGAGCGCATCGCGCGGCTCGAGGCCGGTGAGAGCCCGATCCACGACGACGACATCTCGCGCTTCCTCGCCACCGAGGACCTCGACCTGGCCTTCACCACCGACGCCGAGGTCGCCCACGCCGGCGCCGACTTCGTGGTGATCGCGACGCCGACCAACTACGACCCCGTCACCAACTACTTCGACACCAGCTCGATCGAGGCGGTGATGCGCGACGTCCTGCGGATCAACCCCACGGCGACGATGGTCGTGAAGTCGACCGTGCCGGTGGGCTACGTCGAGGACGTGCGCGAGCGGCTGGGCACCGACGCGGTGATCTTCTCCCCCGAGTTCCTCCGCGAGGGCCGGGCGCTGCACGACAACCTGCACCCCGCACGGATCGTGGTGGGCGAGGACTCCGAGCGAGCGCGCGGCTTCGCCGAGCTCCTCGTCAAGGGCGCCGACGCCGACGACGTGCCCGTGCTCTTCACCGAGCCCACCGAGGCCGAGGCGATCAAGCTCTTCGCCAACACCTACCTCGCGATGCGGGTCGCCTACTTCAACGAGCTCGACTCCTTCGCCCTCTCGCGTGGCCTCGACTCGCGGGCGATCATCGACGGCGTCGGCCTCGACCCGCGCATCGGCACGCACTACAACAACCCGTCGTTCGGCTACGGCGGCTACTGCCTGCCCAAGGACACCAAGCAGCTGCTGGCCAACTACAGCGACGTCCCGCAGACGCTGATCTCGGCCATCGTCGACGCCAACACCACCCGCAAGGACTTCATCGCCTTCGACATCCTCGACCGCCACCCGCGGGTCGTGGGCATTCACCGGCTGCTGATGAAGGCCGGCTCGGACAACTTCCGCGAGTCGTCGGTGCAGGGGATCATGAAGCGCCTCAAGGGCAAGGGCGTCGAGGTGATCGTCTACGAGCCCGAGCTCGGCGAGGACTCGTGGTTCGGCTCCGAGGTCACCGACGACCTGGCGTCCTTCAAGGAGCGCGCCGACGTGATCGTGGCCAACCGGATGGCCGACGAGCTGCGCGACGTGGTCGACAAGGTCTACACCCGGGATCTCTTCGGCGCCGACTGAGCCACCTCATCGCTGGTGCGTGGGTCTCGATACGCCGCTCGCTGGCGCTCGCGTGCTACTCGACCACCGAGTTCTCCTCGCTGGGGCTCGCGTGCTACTCGACCACCGAGTTCTCCTCGCTGGTCGAGTAGCCGAGCGAGGAACGAGCGAGGCGTATCGAGACCTACCGACGCCGGCCGAACAAACCCCGCCTGCCGTCGGGCTCGGGATCGGCGTCGGCGTCGGCGTCCGGCGCGCGGACCACGGAGGCGTCGGCGGCCTTCCGCAGCGCCTTGCGCAGCCGGTTCTCCGACTTGTCCGGGTCCATCGCCGGACGGGCGCCCAGGGTGAAGCGCTCCACGACCCGCAGGTCGACCGGCACGAAGCCCACGTCGGTCGCCGGGTAGGCCTTCACCCCGAAGGACTCCTCCAGCAGCGCCTCGCGGTCGTCGCCGTCGCCGGCCAGGCGGGCGACGCGGGCCAGCGCCGAGGTGCGCTCGAGGCGCGCTGCCGCGCCCGAGTCGTACGCCAGCACGCGGGCGCCGTGGTGGGTGCGCTCGAGGTCGTCGAGCAGGGCCGCCAGCGCCGCGGGGAGCGGGGCGAGCGTGACATCGGGCAGCGTCAGCACGAACTCGGCGTCCGAGGTCGCGGGCGCGGTCTCGACGAGGCGTACGCGCGGCTCGTGGAGGTAGGAGCGGTGCACCAGCCGTGTCTCCAGCACCGGGTCCTCGACCGGCTGGACGCGCTCGTCGTGGACGGAGCCCCACGGCCCGACGACGGTGACGCGGAGGTCGGGCACGTCGCCGTCGAGCAGCGAGTCGACGACGCGGATCGTCTCGTCGGCGGGCCCGGCGTGCAGCACGACCTCGAGGTAGGGCACCTGGTAGGCGCGGCCGTGGCGGTTGCGCTTGGGGCGCATCGTCGGCACGAGGTCCGCGAGGTAGGGGTCGTTGAAGCGGTTGACCTGCTCGGCGCGACGCAGGACCTGCGAGCGGCCGAGGTGCCAGCTGCGGGCCTCGCGGTCGACGACGAAGACGCCGCCGGCCTGGGCCAGCGAGTGGCCCAGGTGCATGTCCTCGCCGAGGCGCAGCGTGCGGTCGAAGCCGTCGGAGTCGAGGTAGAGCGCCTTGGTGACCGAGCCGGTCATGCCGATGTGGAAGCGCTGGGCGCGCGGGCCTGCGGTGCGCAGGTCGTCGGTCTTGGCCCAGTAGTCCTCGACCCACTGGTGCGGCTCGTGCTCCTGGCCGGGGAAGAGGTCGCCGGCCTCGCCCGCGGCCACGCGGTCGCGCACCACGGCGGGGTCGGTGGCGACCAGGCCGGCCGGGTCGACGAAGAGCTTGTGGCCGCCGGGGACGGCGTAGTCGACGAGGTGGTGCCAGCGGGCGTGCGCCTCGACCTCCTCGCGGTAGGCCAGCATGTCGGCGTCGTACCAGTGCAGCACGTCGCCGTCGGCGGCCATCGCGCCGAGGTGGCAGGCGTTGGCGCGGCCCCAGCCCTCCTCGACCCGGATCAGCCGGGTGTGCTCGGGACGGAGCTCGGGCAGCTCCTGCGCCGGGGAGCTCTGGTCGTCGACGACGAGCACCTCGAGCAGGTGCGAGGGGTAGGACTGTGCCGCGAGCCCGGCCAGGACGTAGGGCAGCGTGTGCTGGTAGTTGAAGGTCGGCACCACGACGGTCACCGACAGCGTCGGCTCCCAGTCGCCGAGCGTCGCGGGGGTCAGCGACCCCCAGTCGTTGTGCCGCACCACCGGCTGCCGCGCCATGTCCTAGCTCCCCCCGTCAGGCCGGTCGAGCGGATCGACCTCCAGCGCCAGGCTGGGCCGGAACCCCTTCCACTCCGAGGCCACGATGTCAGGTCGGCGGAACTCCTCGTCGTCCCGGGCCCAGGTGTGTCCCGCGCCGGTGCGCCGCAGGACGTAGCCCAGGCCGTGGGTGCGGTAGATCCGACCGCCCGCCGCCTCGACCCCGGCGAGCAGCTGCGCGTCGACGAACTTGCGCACCCGGCGGAAGTCGCCGAGCGAGCGCAGCAGGCCGCGGTCGAGCAGCAGCGTGCCGCCGGCCACGAAGCGGGCGAAGAGCTCCGAGGGGTGCTTGCGGCGCACGGTGAGGTCCTCGCGCTCCGCGTTGGCGTGGAGGTAGACGAACTCCGACGGCATCCCGACCACGTCGGCGCCGGAGAAGCGCCGCGCCATCAGCAGGTCGTGCACGGCGTCGGGTGAGTACCAGTCGTCGTCGTCGACCTTGAGCAGCACGTCGCTCGAAGCCGCCCTCGACGCGGCGGTCAGCACGTCGCCGAAGAACGCCGACTCCTCGAAGGTCAGCACCTGGTGCGGACGGTCGCCGAGCACCCGGCGTACGGCGTCGCGGTCGGGCTCGAAGCCGTGCGCGGCCAGCACGAGCTCGACCTCGGCACCCCGCTGGCGAGCCACCTGCCGCAGCGCGAACTCGAGCATGTCGGGGCGCTTGGTCGACAGCAGCGCGCTGACCGGAGGCAGCGCGACGTGGCGTACGCCGGCGCGCGAGGCCAGCGCCGAGCGCCAGGCCAGCGTGGAGTGGTGGTCGAAGGCGGCGCGGCGCACGGCGAGGCTGTGCTCCTCGCGGCGCAGCGCGTCGTCGAGGTCGACGTCTGCGTCGAGCGCCGCCGCCAGCGCGGGTGCCACGTCGAGCACGCCCTCGGTCATGACCGGGACGCCCGAGATCGCGAGCGCGAGCAGGTCGGCGGTCGGGGTGTCCGCGGTGAGGCGTACGCCCTGGAAGCCGCGCGCGGCCTCCACGACGCCCTCGGTGACGGGCCCGGCGCTGATGCGCGAGAGGTCGACGACCGGGTGGTCCCAGTCCTTGCGGAAGCCGATCGGGTTGAAGACCCGCTCGTCGACCGGCTCGGGACCGGGGTCGGTGACGACGGTCGGTGCGCGGTCGATGACGTGGTGGGGAACGACACTCTGCTGGGAGGTGGCACGGCGACGGGCGACGACGACGTCCGGCGGCACGTCGCGCTCGGCGTCACCGGCGCCGGCGACGTCGGGCAGCAGCACGCTGCGGGCGTCGAGGCCGGGCGCGGCGGGGCGACCGGCGTACCCCACGACGAGCCCGCCGTGGGTGGTGTCGCCCTGGCCGGCAGCCTGGCGGGCCATCTCCATCACGACCAGCTGGGCGCGCGCGCCCGAGGCGAAGCGGGCGACGGTGAGCACGCCGCGGTCACCGGCCTCGCGGGCGGCGAGGTGCACCAGCGGCGGCCACTCCGGACGCGGCACCAGCACCCACGGCGTCGGGGCGTCGGTGAGCCAGCACGCGATCGCCTTGCACTGGCCCAGCAGCGGCACGGCGCTCGCCATCCGCCGCAGCCTGGCGCGGTCGGCGGCGACCACGAGCACCGAGCCCCAGCCCTTGCGCGGTCCGCCGAGGGCCGACAGCGTGACGATCTGCGGCTCGATGCCGGGGACGTCCTCGATGCCGTGCAGCGCCTCGAGCGCCAGGGCGTCGGAGTCGTCGACGAGCACCAGGGTCGGGCCCGGGAGCCGGAGGTCCCGGAGCGGGTGGTGGGCGGGCTGCTGGGAGGTGGGGCTCACGGTCGCGCGCCCTCCTTCGGCGCTCGGTGCTTCAGGGACGACGGCAGCGAGTGCTGCACCAGGGGACGCGGCTGGCGCCAGAGCCAGTCGCGGCTGACGTGGTCGATGATGTGCACGCCCTCGGGCGCGGTCACCTTCACCAGCCCGCCGAGCGCCTCGGGGTCGCCGTGGCGGATCGCCTCGTCGACCTCGAACTCGCGCAGCTTGCGGTAGAGCCGGGTGTTGGTGAAGTCGACGCCGTCGCGCCGCCAGTGGGCGTACTCGTCGGCGTCGAGCCACTTGACCTCGAGCACGAGCCCCTGCTGGAGCACGATCCGCTCGACCCCGGCGGGGAACTCGCGCAGCTCCCAGTCGAAGGCCTTCACGAAGGTGAAGTCCGGGCCCATCGGGTAGACCCACGGCTCGAGGAAGCGCAGCGACAGGTCCAGCCAACCGGTCGAGTCGTCGACGACGGTGAGCGGGTGGCGCGGCATCGCCACGATCGCCCTGGTCGACTGCAGCTGCCACGCGAGGTCGCGCAGGATGCCCGCACCCTCGGGCGTGAGCACCATGTCGCCGTCCCACTTCATCGAGTAGGTGGTGCGCACGTGGGAGAAGCACCAGTTGTAGAAGTGCGTCAGCGAGTGCACGCTCGTGGCCGGCGTGGCGAGGTGCTCGCCGCCGGCGCGCGAGACCCGGTGGGGGTAGTCGAGGACGGTCAGCCGCTCACTCGCGCCGCACTCCTCGGCGACGCGGCGCGCCACGTCGGCGGTGCCGTCGTCGGAGCCGTTGTCGACGAGCAGCACGTGGTCGACCGCGGAGAAGACCGGCGGCAGCACCCACGGCAGGTTGCGCGCCTCGTTGCGGACGCGGAAGACGCACGTCAGCCCGGGCTCCAGTGGCTCACCGGAGGTCCACGGCCAGGTGACGTCGTACGCCGGATCCCCCTCGAGCGAGGCGATGTCGGGCATCAGGCGGATCCCTGGGGGCGCTCCCGGCCCATCGCCCTGCGGAGCTTCTGCCGGGCCGCGGGCGGCACCATCGCACGCACGGCGTGGGGCACCCGGTCCGCGGCGCTGCGAGACGGTGCCTCCTCGAGGGCGTCACGGCGGGCGTCCGCGGCGGCGCGGCGGCGCTGGGCCACGACGGTCGAGTGGGCGAACGCCTCCGCCTCGGCGTACTGGCCCGCGTAGGCGGTGCGGAGCTGGTCGCACCACTCCCGGTTCTTCTCCGAGTCGTCCGCGGCGATCGCGTCCAGCGCCTGCCAGGTCTCGTCGGCGAGCTCGCGCAGCCGGTCCGGCACACCGATGTCGTCCCACGTCATCGTCACCCGGCGCAGCGAGGGGTCGATGAAGCGGTGCACCTCGGCGATGTCGACCGCCATCGCGGTCTTCACGCCCTGGAGGTCGAAGGCCTCGCCGAGGGCGAAGACCGGCTGCGTCCAGTCGTCGAGGAGGTCGCCGTAGTGGACGAAGGCGCGCTGCTGGCCGCGCGTCGCGCGCTCGGTGTGGAGCATCATGTTGACCCAGGCGGCGGTGCGGGTGATCGCGCCCTGGTCGGACCCCGCACCCATCTGGCCGTAGTAGGTCTGCTTGGAGCCGACCACCTCGGTGACCGGCCGCAGCATGGTGACGTAGGCCGACGTCGCGTCGCAGCGGTCGGCCGCGGCGCGCCACAGGCCGAGGAACCACGACGCGCGCGGGTCCTTGACGACGAGCTCGTCGGCGACGGAGAACTGCTCCTCCAGCCAGGCCGCGACCCGCTCACGGGTGGCGTGGTCGCCGCTGGTGGTGCCGGTGTCGAGCCAGGCCCGCGGGCGGGCGTCGGAGACCTGCACGTTGCTGCGCTGGAGCAGCTCGTGGTGCAGGTCGACCACCCAGCGCGGCTCGCCGAAGCCCTTGGGGTTGGTCGCGTCGGCGACGACCTCCGGCTGCGGCACGTGGAGGCCGAGGGTGCGCAGGGTGCCGGCCATGGTGCTCGTGCCGCTGCGGCCCGACCCCACGACGAACACCACCCGTCGACGACTCATCGACGTCCTCGCTTCGCTCCGGGCGCCGACGAGGCACGAGGGCGCTCCATGGGATTGATTCCCTCGCTGCGCTCGGTCATGTCCCGACCTTATCGGTGGCGGCTCGCCTCACAGGTGCTGCGGCTGGGCCTTGATGAGGTCGGCGTACCAGCCGAAGGACTTCTTCGGCGTCCGGACCAGGGTGTCGTAGTCGACGTGCACCAGGCCGAAGCGCTGGGTGAAGCCCTCGGCCCACTCGAAGTTGTCCATGAGCGACCAGCAGTAGTAGCCGCGTACGTCGACACCGCGCTGGATCGCCTCGGACACGGCGTTGAGGTGCGAGCGGAGGTAGTCGATGCGGGGCTGGTCGTCGACGACGCCGTCCTCGTCCGGGCCCATGTTGTAGCTGCACCCCGACTCGGTGATCACGATCGGCGGGAGCGCGGCGCGGAAGCGGGCGCGGAACATCACGAGGAACTCGCGCAGCGCGTCCGGCACGATCGGCCAGCCGAGGTCGGTGGTGGGGTAGCCGACGACGTCACGGTTCTCCCACGGCAGCTCCGAGCCCTCGGACGCCGCGGCCACCTTCATCGGGTTGTAGTAGTTGACGCCGTAGAAGTCGAGCGGCTGGCGGATCGTCGCCAGGTCGCCCGGTTGGACGATGTCCTCCATCAGCGGCGCGAGGTCGGCGGGGTAGCGACCCAGCAGCATCGGCTCGAGGAACAGGCCGTTCCACACCGCGTCGAAGAGCTTGCTCGCCCCCACGTCGGCGTCGTCGTCGCTGGCCGGCCACACCGGCGCGTGGTTGTTGGCGCAGCCGATCGAGGTCGCACCGGCCCGGCGCAGCTCGATGGCGGCGCGGCCGTGGCCGACGAGCATGTGGTGCGAGGCCCACAGCGCGTCGAAGAGGAGCGTCCGCCCCGGGGCGTGCATGCCCATCCCGTAGCCGAGGAGCGAGGCGACGTTGGGCTCGTTGACCGGCACCCAGTGCTCGACGCGGTCGGCGAGCCGCTCACCCACGATCGCGGCGTAGTCGCCGAGGCGCAGGGCGGTGTCGGGGTTCAGCCAGCCGCCCTCGTCCTCGAGCGCCTGCGGCAGGTCCCAGTGGTAGAGCGTGGCCATCGGCTGCTGCCCGTGCGCCAGCAGGGTGTCGACGAGCCGGTCGTAGAAGTCCAGGCCCTTCGCGTTGGCCGGTCCGCGGCCGGTCGGCTGGATGCGCGGCCAGGCGATCGAGAAGCGGTAGCCCCCCGTGCCGAGCTGCTGCATCAGCGCGACGTCCTCGTCGACACGGTGGTAGTGGTCGCACGCGACCGCACCGGAGCCGCCGTCGCTGACCCGGCCGGGCTCGGCGCAGAAGGTGTCCCAGATGCTCGGGCCCCGGCCGTCCTCGTCCGCCGCCCCCTCGACCTGGTAGCTCGCGGTGCTCGTGCCGAACCGGAATCCGGGCGGGAGCAGGGGGAAGTCGTGCGGGGGGGACACATCCGTGAAGATATCGGCATGACCGTGGCCCTGTACGCCGGATCCGACAGGTCGTCGGAGACCGTCAAGGGCCGCTTGACCAGGCATTCCTTCTCGTTCGGGCCGCACTACGACCCGGCCAACCTCGGCTTCGGTCCGCTCGTCTGCCACAACGACGACGTCCTCGACCCGAGCGGCGCGGAGGTCGCCGGCTACGCCGAGCACCCGCACGCCGAGCTGGAGATCGTCACCTGGGTGCTCGCGGGCGCGCTGGTGCACACCGACTCGACGGGCGCCTCCCACGTGGTGGAGGCGGGCCGGGCGCAGGTGCTCTCGGCCGGCTCCGGCATCCGGCACAGCGAGCTCGCCGACCCCGCCTCCGGGCGCTGCCGCTTCGTCCAGGCGTGGCTGGCCCCGTCCGCGTCCGGCACCACGCCGTCGTACGTCGTGGGCCAGGCGCCGTCCTCGGGGGCGGACGGCCTTGCCGACGTCGTCGGCGGAAGCGGGCTGCCGCTCGGCACCGACGGCGCCCGCCTGCTGGTGGCCCGGCTCGGCCGCGGTCAGTCGGTGGCGCTTCCCGACGACCCGGCCCAGCACGTCTTCGCCGCGACCGGGGCGGTGGACCTCGACGGGCTCGCGCTGCGCTCGGGCGACGCCGTACGCCTCACCGACGAGCCCGGGCGCACCCTGCGCGCCGAGGAGCCGACCGACCTGCTGGTCTGGTCGTTCTCCCGTCAGCCCTGACCCGGCGGCGGTCCCCACGCCTGCCCGGCGGGCGGCTGGCCCGTGGGCTGGGCGGCCTGCTGGGACCACGGCTGGCCGGGCCCCTGCTGGGGGTGTGACTGCGGGCCCCACGCGGCGGCGGGGGCCTGGCGCGGCACCTGCGCCCGGACCGCGGGCGGCACCCAGAGCGCGTAGAGGGCCAGGGCCGGCAGCGCGAAGAGGATCACCACGTCGCGCGTGGTGAACTGCGCCTGGGCGATGGAGGCGGCGTCGCTGCTGGCCACGACCACCCACATCACCACGCCGAGGACGATCGCGACGCCGGCGGCAGCCGACACGGCGACGCGCATGGCGAGGTTGGTGCCCATGGAGGCAGCGACGCCGGCCGCGACCGCGACGCCGAGGTACATCAGGGTGAGCGCGATGACCACGCCCGGGAACATCTCGAGCATCGTCATGACGAGCAGCAGGACCACCGCGGTGCCGAGGGTGAGCGCCGCGGCGGTGGCCAGGGAGACCTGCACCGTGGCGAGCCAGCCTCCGACCTCGTCGTCCTGCGTACGCCGCACGCTCGGGCGGCTGAGCAGCAGGGCGCCGGCGAGGCCGAGGAGCCACACGCCGCCGGCCGGGGTGGCCCAGCCCTCGACCTGGGACCCGGTGACGGCACCGCTGCCGTCGGGCTCGGCCACCATCGTCACCAGCACCACGCCCCACGCGAGCACCGCGAAGGTGCGGCGACCGCCGGCCGACCCCCTCAGCAGGGCGACCAGCGGCAGGGCGAGGAACAGGGTGGGAAGCAGCAGGTTGGAGGCGATCCAGACGGTCCAGAAGGTCGCGCCGGAGACGTAGCCGCTGTCGGCCAGGGCGATCGACCCGGCCACGAAGGTGGCGACGGACACCACCAGCGCCGCCACGGCGGCGGCGAGACCGGCCGTGCGCCAGGCCTGCTCGGCGAGCAGGCCGGTGGCCTCCTCGTGCCGGCGCGGCTGCGCCATCAGCGCGGCACCGCCGAGGCCGAGCGCGACGGCCAGGCCCAGACCGCCCTCGAAGCCGGGCGAGAGGCCACCCAGGGTCTCGTCGTCACCGATCGTCGTCAGGTCCATGACCAGTGCGACGAGCGTCGAGACGAGCAGGGGCGCGGCGAGCAGGAGCTTGGTGACCAGCGAGGCCTGCGGGGTGAAGGTCGGGACCACCCGGGAGGCCATCAGGTAGGGGACGCCGAGGCCCACCAGCGCCAGGAGCAGCGAGATCACGACCCACCAGTGGTCGTTGGCGTCGCTGGACCAGTCCCACGGCTGGCCGAGCGCGACGAGCAGGGCGAGCGCCGCGGCGCCGTCCTTGACGAAGTCCGCGACCGGGACGCCGAGGAACGGGTTGACCAGCGGCACGGCGCGCGGAGGTCGCTGCGGCGCCTGCGGCACCGGTCCGCTCGGGCCGCCCCACTGCGGCTGGCCGTGCGGCTGGCCGTGCTGGGGCGCGTGCGGAGGGGCGTACGCCGCCGGCCCGCCGGGCTGCGACGGCCACCCCTGCGGCGCCTGCTGCTGAACGGGCGGTTGGGGCGCGGCCGGCCAGGGCTGGGTCGGCGCGGTCTGCTGCTGCGGAGCAGGCTGCTGCTGGAACGGCTGGGGTGCCGGCTGGGGTGCCGGCTGGGCAACGCGCTGCGGACGGGTGACGGTGCGCCCGTCGTCCTCCAGAGGCGGCCGGACCGCTGTGTGGTCCGACATCGGCTCGGCCTGAGCCGGAGCCGGGGCGGGGGCAGGCGTCGGCGAGGGGGCCGCGTGCAGAGGTGCTCCGCACGACCCGCAGAAGCGCTGGTCCCCCGCGGGCGCGCCGCACTGTCCGCAGAACTTGGCCATCTGTGTCCCCCACATTCCCGGCAGCACCCCGCTGCTCGTCGCGCACCGTAGCAACGGGTCCGCGTGCAGCCGGGGCAGTTTCTGAAATTGGCTCCGCTGAGCGCGGGGACGCGCCACCATTCGTGCCACGGGGGCTCGTGGGGAGCGCCTGCTGGGCGAGAGCGGTTGCTGATGGTGTCGCAGTTCTGCGGTGGGTGCGGTGCGCCGCACGAGGGTCAGAGCAGGTTCTGCGTCCACTGCGGAGCCCCTCGCGAGGAGGCGCCCGGGACGTCGCCGGCTCAGCCTGTGGCGCAGGCGCCCGCCGCACCGGCGTACGCCCCCCAGCCCCGCCGTGGGCGATCCGTGCCGCGCGGTGCGCTCGTCGCAGCGGCCGCCGTGGCGGGCGTGCTCGCCGTCGGCGCGGGCGTGGCCGTGGGCCTGCAGGTCTTCTCCGGAGGTGACGCGGTCTCGACCGGCGCGCCGAGCACCGCGCAGCGCCAGGTCGTCGAGCCGGTGACCTCGCAGCCGACCGAGGCCTGGGCGTGGCGCTCGCAGGAGGACGGCAGCGCCTCGGTGGTCGCCGACGGCGACCTGGTCGTGGTGGTGGACTCGCTCGCCGACCAGTCGCGCGTGGTGCGCCTGGACCCCGACGGCACCGAGGTCTGGGAGAACACCGACGGCGTCTGGGCAGGCGGCGTCGACGAGAGCGAGGGCCGCGTCTACGTCGCGACCGAGTGGGAGGGCCCCGGGCTCGCCGCGCTCGACGCCGACACGGGCGAGGAGGTGTGGCGCGACGACGACCGCAACTTCGTCGCCACCCTCGACGACGGGCGCGTGCTGGCGTCCTACTGGGCCGACGACTCCGACACCGGCGAGATCGCCGTCCTCGACTCCTCCGGCAGCGAGCTGTGGGCGATGCCGTACGACAGCGTGGGCACCAGCGGCGACCGCTTGGTCGCCCTCACCGACACCGGGCTCTCCGCCCGCGAGACCGTGTCCGGCGAGGTCGCGTGGGAGGCCGACACCGGGCTCGACCTCTACGACACCTACGCGAGCCTCGCGGTCACCGAGGACCTCGTGGTCGTCTCGGCCGGCGACACCGCCATCGGCTACGACCCGGCGTCCGGCGAGGAGCTGTGGCGCGAGGACATGGGCTTCGACTACGACGTCACCGTGAGCACCGGTGGCCCGGGCCTCGTCTACACCTACGACAGCGGCGACAGCGAGTCCTACGAGGACGGCGAGGTCGTCTTCCTCGGCGTCGAGGGTGTCCTGGAGCGGCGCCCGCTCGACTACGACGAGTGCTGCTTCTCCGGCTTCGGCTTCCGCCAGGACGGCCAGGACTACTTCGCGGCCACCGAGGAGGGCATCGTCTACGACGAGGAGCTCACGCCCGTCGCCCAGTTCGACGGGGAGATCGTGCCGACGTCGACGGGCTTCTACGAGGCCTCGAACGGCGAGCTCAGCTATCACCTGCTCGACGGCACCGAGGAGTGGGCGCGCCAGGTCGGCGAGCCCGACTCCTACCTCTCGGTCATCCCGCTCGACGGCCGGGTCCTGGTCGCCGACGGCCCGTCGATCACCGCCTACGAGTAGGAACCACCATGAACCACCCCGGGCGCACCTGCCCGCACTGCGGCGCCGCCGTCTCCAGCCCGTTCTGCACCTCGTGCGGGCGATCGGTGGAGGCCGCCCCGCTCTTCGCACCCCAGGACCAGCAGCGGACGGCTCCACAGGCGGCCGTCCCCCCGCGCGCGGTCGCGCCCCGTACGGCCCCGCAACCCGTCGTCCCGCAGACGGTCGTCGCGCAGCGACCGCCGGGAGGCACCGGCACCCGCACGCTGCTGCTGCGCGCCGGCATCGCCTTCGCCGTGCTGATCGCCACCGGGATCGCCGGGGTCTTCGGCTACGAGTGGTGGCGCGACCGCCCGGCGATGCAGGCGCTCGACGCTGCCGATGCCGCCGTCGCGTCCGTGTCGCGACCGCTCGGCGAGGCTGCGAGCCTCGAGGACGTCAGCGCAGCGGCCGCCGCGGCGCCGGCCTCCGCGGAGAAGGTGTCCGACGCCCTCGCCGACCTGTCCGACGACGAGACCACCCTGGCCGAGCGCGTACGCCCGGTGCTCCAGACCCAGCAGGCCTTCCTCGAGTCACTGGCACCCTTCGAGGGCCTGAACGATGAGTCCCTCGCCGTGTGGGGCACCACCCTGCCGTCGGTGCAGGAGTCGCTGACCGAGCTGGTCGTGGCGCGCCGGTCGCTGGGCGCCTACGACGAGGGCGCCGCCGACCGGGTCCGCGACCCCGGCAACGCGCTCGACCACGCGGTCGAGGTGGTCGGGTCCTCGGCCGCCGAGAGCCTGCGGGCGCAGCTCGACGAGCTGCTGGTCGAGCTCGCGAAGGTGCGCACCACCCGCGAGGCCGCGGTCCTCGGCGAGCGCGCCGACCCGCTGGCCGACGCGGCCGCAGCCGCCGAGGCCGGGCAGCAGGGCACCGACCTCGACGTCCTCACCTCCCTCGGTGACGCACTCGGTGCGATCGCCGCGCTCGACGGGATGGACCCCGAGACGCTGCAGCGCTGGGGTCCCGCGCGCACCGAGCTCACGGCGGCCACCGCCGAGCTCGGCGTCTCCTCCGAGGACGCCGCCGAGTCGATGAGCACCTGGGTCTCGCAGGCCCAGAAGAAGATGGACACCTGGCGCGCGGAGTACGACCGGGCGGAGTCGGTGCGCTCCTCGGCGACCAGCCAGCTCGACACCTACGCCGCCTCGGTGCGGCGCACGCTGCGCCAGTACGACCGCGCCCGCGACGCGACGTCCGACGCGCTCGAGACCGCAGAGCTCGACGACTACTCCTCGTCCTACGACGTCGAGTACGCCATGGAGGAGGGCGTGCTGACCCGGCGCGACCTGCTCGACGACCTCGAGTCGTTGTCCGTCCCGGCGGCACTCGTCACGACCCACGGCGGCCTCGAGGCGGTGCTCGGATCGGGCGTGGAGGCGATGCGCACCGGCGAGCAGGCGGTCGAGGACTGGAACCTCTGCTACCTCGACTGCGCGGAGACCTACCGCGACACCAGTGGCTGGCAGGCCTTCTCGACCCGCTCGGGCGAGATCAGCGGCGAGTTCGACCGGGCGCTCAAGGCGTGGAACACCGCGCTGAACCAGGCGCTGTCCCAGGCCAACGCGGTGCCGCTGCCGGCGATGCCGAAGGTCTGAGACCGGTCAGGGGACGAGCACGCCGGGGTTGAGGACCCCGGCCGGGTCGAGCTCGGCCTTCACCGCCCGCAGCACCCGCACGCCGACCTCGCCGATCTCGTGCACCAGCCACGGGCGGTGGTCGGTGCCGACGGCGTGGTGGTGGGTGATGGTCGCCCCGGCCTCGACCATCGCCTCGCTCGCCGCACGCTTGGCCCCGGCCCACTGGGCGAGCGGGTCGTCGCCCTGCCGGGCCGCGACGGTGAAGTAGAGCGAGCACCCGGTCTCGTAGACGTGCGAGACGTGGCAGAGCACCAGCGCGCCGTCGCCGAGCGCGGACTGCAGCGCGGCCCGCACGTCGGCGTACAACCGGGCGCGGTGGGACCAGAAGGTCGCGGTCTCGAGGGTCTCGACGAGCACGCCGTGGTCGAGCAGCGCGTCGCGGAGGTAGGGCGCGGCGAACCGGCCGTGCACCCACCGCTGCCCCGGCTCCTCGCCGAGCGCGGTGCCCCCGAGACCGGCGAGCGCCTCCGTCACGGCGGCGCGGCGCGCCTCGACCTGCTCGGGGGTGCCCTCGTAGCCGGTGATCATCAGGCAGCCGGGGTCCTCCGACCCGCCGATCGAGGTCGGGTCGGCGAGGTTGAGCGCGGTCTCCGACTCGTCGGAGAGCCGGATCACCGTGGGCAGCAGCCCGGCCTGGGCGAGGGTGCGCATCGCGTCGGCGCCGGCGTCGAAGGACGGCCAGCGCCACCCCTCGTACGCCGTCACCGCGGGCGCGCGACGCACCCGGACGGTCACCGACGTGATGACGCCGAAGGCGCCCTCGGACCCCAGCACCAGCTGGCGCAGGTCGGGCCCGGCGGCGTTGGCCGGCGAGGAGCCGAGGTCGAGCGAGCCGGTGGGGGTGGCGACGGTGAGCCCGACGACCATCGCGTCGAAGCGGCCGTAGCCAGCGCTCGACTGGCCGCTGGAACGGGTCGCGGCGAAGCCGCCGATCGAGGCGTGCTCGTAGGACTGGGGGTAGTGCCCGAGCGTCAGCCCGCGCTCCGCGAGCAGCGCCTCCGCCTCGGGACCGCGCAGGCCGGGCTGGAGGGTCACGGTCATCGACTCCTCGTCGACGGCCAGCAGCCGCTTCATCCGGACCAGGTCGAGGCTCACCACGCCGGCGAAGCCGTCGCGCCGGGCCGCGAGGCCGCCGGTGACGCACGTGCCGCCGCCGAAGGGCACCACCGCGACGCGGTGCTCGCTCGTCCACGCCAGGACCGCGAGGACCTCGCCGTGGCCGTCGGGACGCACGACGGCGTCGGGGGCGTCGGTGAGGTCGCCGGACCGGGCACGGAGCAGGTCAGGGGTCGACTTGCCGCGGGTGCGGAGCGTGCGGGTCGCGTCGTCGAGGAGCACGTGCTCGGCCCCCACGATGGCGCGCAGGCCGTCGAGCAGCTCGTCGTCGAGGGCCGTCGGCGCGGGCGTGGCGTCGACGGCGACCGCGGGCTGCTGGAGGCCGAAGGCCAGCTCGACCAGGCCGAGCGCCGACTCCGGCAGCTCCGTGGCGGCAGCGGGGTCGCCCCAGCGCTGCGGGTGCATCTCGACGGTCGGTGTCCCTGGAGTCATGCGTTACAGTGTGACACATGTCGTCACTTCGTCACATCGACCGTCCGGCCGGTGACCCCCGGGACGCCTACCTCGACGCGGCCCGCGACTGCATCCTCGACGTCGGGTGGCGGCGTACGACCCTCACCGAGGTCGCGAAGCGCGCCGGGGTCTCGCGGATGACGATCTACCGCGCGTGGCCCGACATGGGCTCGCTGCTCGGCGACCTGATGACCCGCGAGTGGGTCGGCATCGCGGCCGCGACGCAGGTCGCTGCGAAGGACACCACCACCCCTGCCGGCATCGCTGCAGCAGCCGTCTCGACGGTGCGGGCGCTGCGCGACAACGAGCTCTTCGTGCGGATCGTCGAGCTCGACCCCGACCTGATGCTTCCCTACCTGCTCTCGCGCCGCGGCCGCTCGCAGGAGGCGCTCATCGAGATCCTCGCCGCCGAGATCGCGGACGGCCAGGCCGCCGGCGCCATCCGCGCCGGGGACCCGGTCCTGATGGCGCGCTCGCTCACCCTGGCCGGGCACGGCTTCGTCTTCTCGGCGATGACGATGACCGACGCCGGCATCGACCTCGGTGACCTCGACGACGAGTACGCCCGGCTCGTCACCCGGTCCCTGGCACCGTGACCGGCACCCGCATCACCCCCGGCCTCGACGGCGTCCCCGCCGAGGTCGACGTGGTGGTGGTCGGGCTCGGCATCACGGGTGCGGGCGTCGCACTGGACGCGGTGACGCGCGGCCTCAGCGTGCTCGCGGTCGACGCCCACGACCTCGCCTTCGGCACCTCGCGCTGGTCGTCGAAGCTCGTGCACGGCGGCCTGCGCTACCTCGCCCAGGGGCAGCTCGCGATCGCCCACGAGAGCGCGGTCGAGCGGGGCATCCTGATGGACGTCACGGCGCCCCACCTGGTCCGGCCGCTGCCGATGCTGACGCCCGTCGACGCTTCCATGACCCGTGGTCGCACCGCGCTGACGTGGGCCGGACTCCGCGCCGGGGACGCACTGCGCCGCACTGCCCGCACCACGACCGGCACCCTCCCCCGCCCCCGCCGCCTCAACGCCACCGAGGCGCTCGGCCTCGTCCCGTCGCTGCGCGCCGACACCCTGCGCGGCGGCCTGCTCGCCTGGGACGGGCAGCTCGAGGACGACGCCCGGCTGGTCGTCACGGTCGCCCGCACCGCAGCGGCGTACGGCGCCGAGGTGCGCACCCGCGCCCGGGTGACGAGCGCGACGGGCTCCCGCGTCGAGCTGCGCGACGAGCTCACCGGGCAGGCGTACGCCGTCCGCGCCCGCGCCGTCGTCAACGCGACCGGGGTGTGGGCCGGCGACCTCGACGACGACGTCCGACTGCGGCCCAGCCGCGGCACCCACCTCGTGCTGCGCAGCGCCACGCTGCCGCACACGCGAGTGGCGGTGATGGTGCCGATCCCGGGCACCACGGCCCGCTTCGCGATGGTGCTGCCGCAGCCCGACGGCACGATCTACGTCGGCCTCACCGACGAGCCGGTCACCGGTCCGATGCCGGACGTGCCGGTGCCGAGCGAGGCGGAGGTCGACTTCCTGCTCGAGGTCGTCGGCAGCGCCTTCGCCACGCCCCCGACGCGCGACGACGTGGTCGGCGCCTACGCCGGGCTCCGTCCGCTGCTCGAGGTGGCCGGGGCCGACACGACGGCCGACCTGTCGCGGCGCCACGCGATCCTCACCTCCCGCACCGGGGTGACGACGGTGGTGGGCGGCAAGCTGACGACCTACCGCCGGATGGCCCAGGACACCGTCGACGCGCTCGCCCTCGACGGCGCTCGCCCCTGCCGCACCGCCTCCCTGCCGCTGCTCGGCGCCGCGCCCGCCGACGTCCTGCGCCGCAGCACCGCCCCCGCCCGGCTCGTACGCCGCTTCGGCACCGACGCGGACCTGGTCCTGACCACCGCGCGCGAGGTCACCGGGCTCGCCGACGACGAGCTCCTCGAGCCGGTCTCCGACGACGTCCCGGTGACGCTCGCCGAGCTGGTCTTCGCCATCACCCACGAGGGCGCGCACGACGTCGACGACCTGCTGGAGCGGCGTACGCGGGTGGGCCTGGTGCCGGCCGACCGCGCGGTCGCCGAACCGGTCGCGCGCCGGGCGCTGGAGCTCGTCCGCGCATGCTCCACCACTCCGTCCGTCCTCCGGACCACCACGTGACGGCGCCGTCCGCCACACGTGATCCAGAGGACAGCAAAATGCGGCGGTAGTTCCGACGAACCCCGGACACCGACGAGGGCCGGATGGGATCGTTCTCCACGGCGCGCCCCTTGCCGACCCCATGCGGCAAGGGGCGCCCAGTCCATTTCGGGAGCCCGGCGACTACTCCACCGTGACGGACTTGGCCAGGTTGCGGGGCTTGTCGATGTCGTGGCCCAGGTGCTGCGCGGCGTGGTAGGCCAGCAGCTGCAGCGGGATGGTGAGCAGGATCGGGTCGAGCTCCGGCTCGTTGCGGGGCACGTCGATGCGACGGGCGCCGACCTCGCCGAGGTGCACGTCGGCATGGGTGACCACGACGAGCGGACCCTTGCGGGCGGCGATCTCGTGGAGCGCGCCGATGTTGCGCTCGGTCAGCTCGTCACGCGGCACGAGCGCGACGGTCGGCACCTCGGGATCGATCAGTGCCAGCGGGCCGTGCTTGAGCTCGGAGGTCTGGTAGGCCTCGGCGTGGCGGTAGCTGATCTCCTTGAACTTCTGCGCGCCCTCGCGCGCCACCGGGAAGCCACGCACGCGACCGATGAAGAAGAGACTGCGGGCCTCGGCGAGATCCTTCGCCACCTCGACCAGGTCGGCCTCGCCGGCGAGGATCTCCTCGATCTGGCTGGGCAGCCTCTCCAGCCCGGCGACGAGCCGCTTGCCGTCGGCGATCGACAGGTCCCGCACCCGGCCGAGCTGGAGGGCGAGCAGCGCGAAGCCGAGGAACATGTTGGTCAGCGCCTTGGTGCTCGCGACTGCCACCTCGGGCCCGGCGTGGAGGTAGATCCCACCGTCGCACTCCCGCGCTATCGCCGAGCCCACGACGTTGACCAGGCCCACGCAGCGCCCGCCCTTGCGGCGTACCTCCTGCACGGCGAGCAGGGTGTCGATGGTCTCGCCTGACTGGCTGACCGCGACGTAGAGGGTGTCGGGCTCGATCACCGGGTCGCGGTAGCGGAACTCGCTGGCCGCCTCGGCGTCGGCGGGGATCCGCGCGAGCTCCTCGATGAGGGCGGCGCCCATCTGGCCGACGTAGTAGGCCGACCCACAGCCCAGGATCTTGACCCGACGCACCGCCCTCAGGTCGCGCGCGTCCATGTGGAGGCCGCCGAGGTGCGCGGTGCCGAAGCGGTCGTCGAGCCGACCCCGCAGGACCGCCAGCGCGGTGGTCGGCTGCTCGAGCATCTCCTTGTGCATGTAGGACTCGTGGTCCCCGGCGTCGTACGCCGACGCGTCGATGTCGACCTCGCTGGCGGTCTTGCCCGTCGAGGCCAGGTCGCTGTGGCGCATCGTGGTGAAGCCGGACTCCGTCACCGTGGCCATCTCGCCGTCGTCGAGCATCGCGACCGTCGTGGTGTGCCGCACGATCGCGGCGAGGTCGGAGGCGACGTACATCTCCTTGTCACCCACCCCCACCACCAGCGGGCTGCCGTTGCGCGCCACCACGATGCGGTCGGGGAAGTCGGCGTGGAGCACCGCGAGGCCGTACGTCCCCACGACCGCGCCGAGCGCGTCACGGACCTTGCCCTCGAGGCTGTCGGCGTCGCTGCGGGCGACGAGGTGGGCCAGCACCTCGGTGTCGGTGTCGCTGGCGAGCGTCACCCCGGCGTCGACGAGCTCGGCGCGCAGGGCGGCGGAGTTGTCGATGATGCCGTTGTGCACGACCGCGACCCGGCCGGACTCGTCGGCGTGCGGGTGGGCGTTGGCGTCCGTGGCCGGGCCGTGGGTGGCCCAGCGGGTGTGGCCGATGCCGGTCGTGCCGGCGAAGCGCTTCGGCAGCGCGTCGGTGAGCTCGCGCACCCGGCCGGCCCGCTTGGCGACCCGGATCCCGCGGCCGCTGAGCACGGCGACGCCGGCCGAGTCGTAGCCGCGGTGCTCCAGCCGGGTCAGTCCTTCGAGGACGACGGGTGCTGCGTCCTGGCGGCCGATGTAGCCGACGATTCCACACATGTGGGGTAGGGCCTTTCTGTCATTGGATCGGGTCTCGATACAGCGCCGTCTCGCCCTCGTGCCTCGGCCGAGGGCGCCACTCGACCACCGACCTGAGGTTCGCTCCGCGTCCCTCACCCGTAGATCATGCGGCGCAGCTGGCGCTCGGAGAGCTCCGGTGCTGCGACGACGCGGTCGGCGAGCTCCGCGGCGATGCGGGCGAAGATCTCGGGGTTCCTGGCGCCGTACGCCTTGAGGTGGGCGTGCCGCTCCCGGACGTAGACCTCCACCGGCTGGGCGTGGAAGGCGATCACGTCCTCGATCACCCGCGCCGCCTCCGACGCCGAGAGCGACGTGGTGGCGACGACGTGGGAGACGAGGGCGTGGTCGGGCACCCTCTGATCGTGGATCCAGGGGATCGAATTGGCAACTTCCTGCCCGAAATCGGGCAGAAAGTGCATCTTCTGGGTCGCACATCGATCGTCGACCCCGTCCCTCTCGTCCCAAGTGGGGGCGATCGAGGCGCCACGCCGCGATGCGACCCCTCGAGTGGGGGCTCTGGAGCGATGTCGAGCGAAAAGGTGGTGCGCCAGTGGGGACGTGCTATCTTAGGTGAACAGAAAGTGAACGGGAGGTGTCACATGAGCAAGCACTCGATGACCGGAGCACCGGTCTGCACGTGGGTGAGCGTCACCGATGCGTCGGGACGCACCCACCTGGAGGCCCGCTGGTCGGTTGCTCCGACGGCTCACGCCGCCGCTGCCTGACCCCGCTCCACGCACGAGCCACGCCCCCGCACGGGGGGCGTGGCTCGACGCATTTCCGGGCGCGGCCGAAATTTCCCGGCCGATCGGGAATGCAGCTCGCGGGCGGTCCGTTATGGTGGTTGAAAGTTCTACCAACGACTTCGCCCCACCACTCCAGGAGACCTCTGACATGAGCACCGGATTCGACGCCCCCACCACCGCCATCGACGACATCAGCGGCGACTACACCCTCGACGTGAGCCACAGCCGCCTCGGCTTCGTCGCCCGCCACGCCATGGTCACCAAGGTCCGCGGCCAGTTCGGCGCCTTCACCGGCACCGCCCGCATCGACGAGGCCAACCCGTCGAGCTCGAAGGTCGACCTGACCGTCGACGTCACCACCGTGTCGACCGGAAGCCCTGACCGCGACGGTCACCTCGTGTCCGGTGACTTCTTCGACACCGAGACCTACCCCAACATCACCTTCGTCTCCACCGACGTCACGCGCGACGGCAGCGAGTGGGCCATCACCGGCGACCTGACCATCAAGGACGTCACCAAGTCCCTCACGATCCCCTTCGAGCAGACCGGCTCCGCGCAGGACCCCTTCGGCAACGTGCGCGTCGGCTTCGAGGGCGAGACCACCATCAACCGCAAGGACTGGGGCCTCACCTGGAACGCCGCGCTCGAGACCGGCGGCGTCCTCGTCTCCGACAAGATCAAGCTCGAGTTCGACATCTCGGCGATCCGCAACGCCTGATCCCTGACCGGGCACTTCGTGCCCGTCACACACGCCGACCGGGCGCTTCGTTCTGAACGAAGCGCCCGGTCGGTGCATTTCAGCGCGAGGAAGTGCCCGCTCGGCGTCCGCCGGCGGAAGGAACCGCCCGGTCAGCGGGGGTTCTTGCCCTTGTAGCCGCCGCCGCTGCCACCGCGGTGACCGCCGCCGGGGCGGCCGCGGAACGGGCCGTTGTCGGGCTTGATCTCGATGAGCTTGCCGGAGATCCGGGTGCTCGCGAGCCGCTCGAGCGTGCCGGGGGGCAGGTCCGCGGGGAGCTCGACGACGGAGAAGTCCGGCTTGATCGAGATGTAGCCGAAGTCGCCGCGCGACAGGCCGCCCTCGTTGGCCAGCGCCCCGACGATCTGGCGCGGCTCGACCTTGTGCCGCTTGCCGACCTCGATGCGGTACGCCGCCATCGGCGCACCGCTGCGGGAGTCGCGCGGTGCCCGGTCGGCCTTGCCGCCGTGGGTCGGCCGCTCGTCGAAGCTGCGCGAGGCACGCTCCGGCTCGGGCTCCAGCAGCAGGGGCTGCTCACCGTGCATCACCGCGGCCAGGGCGGCGGCGACGTCGACCTCGGACACGTCGTGCTCACTGACGTAGTGGGAGACGACGTCGCGGAAGAAGTCGATGCGCTCCGGCTGGGTCAGCGCCTGGGTGATCTGGTCGTCGAAGCGCGAGAGGCGCGTTGCGTTGACGTCGTCGACCGTGGGCAGCTGCATCTGGGTGAGCGGCTGGCGGGTGGCCTTCTCGATCGCGCGGAGCAGGTGGCGCTCGCGCGGGGTGACGAAGGCGATCGAGTCACCGGTGCGCCCGGCGCGACCCGTACGCCCGATGCGGTGGACGTAGGACTCGGTGTCGGTGGGGATGTCGTAGTTGACGACGTGGCTGATCCGCTCGACGTCGAGGCCGCGCGCCGCGACGTCGGTGGCGACGAGGATGTCGAGCTTGCCGGCCTTGAGCTGGTTGATCGTGCGCTCGCGCTGCACCTGGGCGACGTCACCGTTGATCGCCATCGCGGAGTAGCCGCGGGCACGCAGCTTCTCGGCGAGCGTCTCGGTCTCGTTCTTGGTGCGGACGAAGACGATCATGCCCTCGAAGTTCTCCACCTCGAGGATGCGCGTGAGGGCGTCGACCTTCTGCGGGTAGGACACGATCAGGTAGCGCTGGGTGATCGAGGAGACCGTCGACGTCTTGTTCTTGACGGTGATCTCGACCGGGTCGGCGAGGTACTTCTTGGAGATGCGGCGGATCTGCGCCGGCATGGTGGCGGAGAACAGCGCCACGTGCTTCTCGGCCGGGGTGTCGGCGAGGATCGTCTCGACGTCCTCGGCGAAGCCCATCTTGAGCATCTCGTCGGCCTCGTCGAGGACGAGGAAGCGCAGCTCGGAGAGGTCGAGGGTGCCCTTCTCCAGGTGGTCCATGATGCGGCCCGGGGTGCCGACGACGACGTGCACGCCACGACGCAGCGCGGACAGCTGGACGCCGTAGCCCTGGCCACCGTAGATCGGGAGGACGCGCACGCCCTTCATGTGGGCGGCGTACTTCTCGAAGGCCTCGGACACCTGGAGCGCGAGCTCGCGGGTCGGAGCCAGCACGAGCGCCTGCGGGGTCTTCTGCGACATGTCGAGCTGGGACAGGATCGGCAGCGCGAAGGCGGCCGTCTTGCCGGTGCCGGTCTGGGCGAGGCCGACCACGTGGCGGCCCTCGAGCAGCGGCGGGATGGTCTGCGCCTGGATCTGCGACGGGGTCTCGTAACCGACGTCGGCCAGCGCCTTGAGCACCGCGGGCGCGAGGCCGAGGTCGGAGAAGGTCTGCTGGGGGGCGTCGGTCTGGTCGTCACTCACCCGAACAAAGGTAGGGCCTCAGGCGTGAATCGGACATTCCCCAGCGGGTCCGGAGGGCGCGGATAAGCGCGCGACAGGCCGTCACGTGAGGCAGCACACTTGCTCCATGCCCGAACGACCCCGTCCCGACCTGCCGTCGACCACCCTGCCCGACCTGCCCCGGGGCCTCACCACCCGGCCCCTGGAGAAGACCGACGCCGGCGCCGTCCACCGCCTCATGGCCGCGCAGGAGATGGCCGACATCGGCGAGGTGGCGATCGAGGAGGCCGACATCGTGAGCGACTGGGCCCGCCCCAGCCACGACCTCGGCTCCCGCTCGGTGGGCGTCTTCGACGGCGACGAGCTGGTGGCGTACGCCGAGCTGATGGGCGTCGACCGCGCCGACACCGCGGTCGCCCCGTCCCACCGCGGGCGTGGCATCGGCACGTGGCTGGCCCACTGGCTCCAGGACCTCGGCCGCCGGGTCGGCTCGCCGGTCATCGGCATGCCGGTCCCGCAGGGATCGCCGGCCGACCGCCTCCTGGAGCAGCTCGGCTACCGGGTGCGCTGGACCAGCTGGGTGCTCAAGCTCCCCGAGGGCGCGACCATCCCCGAGCGCGAGCTGCCGGCGGGCCACGTCGTACGCACGGCACGGCCCGACGAGCTCCGGGCCGTCCACGACGTGCTCGAGGACGCCTTCCTCGAGTGGTCGGTGCGCGAGCGGGAGGCCTTCGAGGACTTCGAGGCAGCGACCACCGGACGCCCCGGATTCGAGCCGTGGAACCTCCGCGTCGCGGTGGACGCCGAGGACACCGTGGTCGGCGTCTCGCTCGTCCTGGTGTCCGACAACGGCACGACCGGCTACGTCGACCGCCTCGCCGTCCGCCGCGACCAGCGGGGCCGAGGACTGGCCCAGGCGCTGCTGGTGGACTCCTTCGCCCAGGCCCGCGCGCACGGCACCACGACGTCCGAGCTGAGCACCGACTCGCGCACCGGCGCGCTAGGTCTCTACCAAAGGGTGGGCATGGTGACGACCAGCATCTGGGTCAATCGCGCGATCGATCTCGACCCGACCACGGAAATCGCACAGTGAGTCAGCCCGAGCGAAAGATTCCGTCAATTGCACTGGTCTAGACACGAATCCACAGCGCATGAACTATTGCGCCATTGACTGTTCGTAGCCCGTACCATCGATCAACGTCGCTCACGCGACGCCATTGCAGGGACGTGGGGTCCTTGCTGTGAGCTCATGGTGGGGGTTTCAACGTGCAAGATCTTCATGCATTGGTCGTCGAGGACGATCCAGACATCTCGTCCGCGCTGGTCGAGACGCTCGAGGGCGCCGGTTTTCGGGTCACCTCGGCGCGTGACGGCCGGCAGGCGGTGGAAGTCGCGGCAGGCGATCCACCTGACCTGGTGACACTCGACCTGACGCTGCCGCACATGGACGGCATCGAGGTCTGCCGCCGCATCCGGGAGAGCAGCGACTGCTACATCGTGATCGTGTCCGCACGGTCCGACGAGGTGGACAAGCTGATCGGACTGGAGGTCGGCGCCGACGACTTCGTGCTCAAGCCGTTCTCACCGCGCGAGCTGCGGGCCCGGGTGGCGGCGCTCTTCCGCCGTCCCCGCTCGGCCGGGACCACCGACGACGCCTCGGCGTCCTCGACACTGCACGTGCCGAGCCCCTCGCAGCCCGCCGACGAGCCGAGCACGATCTCGGCCGGAGCGGGCCTGGTCATCAACTCCGCGCGCCGCGAGGTGCAGGTGGACGGCGCGATCGTCGACCTGACCCGCATCGAGTACGACGTGCTGGAATACCTCGCCACGCACCTGTCGCGGGTCTGCACCCGCGAGGAGATGGTCCTGGCCATCTGGAGCAGCGCGCTCACCCACGACCACCACCTGGTGGACGTGCACGTGGCCAACCTGCGCGGCAAGCTGCGCCGGCACTCCGACGCGACCTGGATCCACACCATCCGTGGCATCGGCTACCGGATGGACCGCGAGGGCAGCCAGGAGGACCGACGCGCAGGCGGCGGCCCCTACCTGGTGGCGCGCATCGACTCGGAGGACTGGGCCCGGGGCCTGGACTTCTGAGGGACGCACCCCGGGGCACCGGGGTCGCGCAAAGCAGACACCCTCCGAGCCGCTGCCGCCTACGATCGGCAGCGGCTCGGAGTCGTCTGCCCGCACCGGCTCGACGCATGGGTTTGACCCGTACGGTTCCGGGTAGATGATTTCTCAACTTGGGGAGCTTTGCTGATGTTGAAGGACCGCACCGCCGTGGTCGTCGAGGACGACCACGACATCGGTGACGTCATCTCCAGCCTCCTCGACCAGGCCGGGTTCGACGTCGTCGTCGCGCGCACGGGCGCCGAGGCGCTGAACCTGATCCGCGAGCGCAAGCCGGACCTGGTCACCCTCGACCTCTCGCTGCCCGACATCGACGGCGTGGAGGTCTGCCGTCAGATCCGCGTCGTGAGCGACTGCTACGTCATCGTGATCAGCGCCCGCACCTCCGAGGTCGACCGGCTGATCGGACTCGAGGTCGGCGCCGACGACTACCTGGTCAAGCCCTTCTCCATGCGCGAGCTCCAGGCGCGCGTCGCCGCGCTCTTCCGGCGTCCCCGCACCTCCGACCTGGTCTCGCCGGCGACTGCTGCAGCGACGGCCCAGGCCGCGGAGGCCGTGGCGCTCGCCGTAGTGGACCCCGCCACCGATCCGTCGACCGGTGAGGCCTACCCGCCCACGCACCCGCTGGGCTGTGACGACCTGACGCTCAAGCCGGGCGCTCGCGAGGTCCTGGTCTCCGGCGAGGAGATCGACCTGACCCGCACCGAGTTCGACCTGCTGGCCCACCTGGTGCGCAACCCCGGTGTCGTCGTGGCGCGCGAGGACCTGATGCGCGCGGTGTGGGCCACCGAGTTCGTCCCCGACAGCACGCACGTCGTCGACGTGCACCTGGCCAACCTGCGGCGCAAGCTCCGCAAGGCCGCGTCCGGCAACGAGTGGATCCGCACGATCCGGGGCGTCGGCTTCCGCTACGACCCCTGCTGCCCCTGACGTCCACCTGACGCCCACCTGAAGCGGGCTCGCGTCAGCGCGCCGACTCGCGCAGCGTCGCCCCGCGCGCACCGCGCACCGTCATCGACGCACTGATGAGCGCGACGGCGCCGAAGACCGCCGCCGCGAGCAGCGCGAGCACCACCAGCCGCAGTGGCGAGATGGCCGCGACGAGCGCGGGCGTCGTCGGGTCGTCGGCATAGCCGAGGGTGATCGTTCGCAGCACCACCCACTGCGCCAGCGACCCGGCCAGGATGCCGGCGAGCGCCGCGCTGCCCAGCACGACGGCGAGCTCGCGCACCACCGCGACCATGACCGCACCGCGGGGTACGCCGACCACGCGCAGCGCCGCGGCGTCGCGCCGGCGGGCCGGGAGCTGCACGGCCGCGCTGACGAAGAGGCCGGCCAGCGCCATCACCAGCACCAGCGCGGCGACCACGCCGTAGAGGCGCAGCGCGAGGGCGTACGCGCTCTGGTCGAGCACCTGCCGCTCCTGCGCCAGGGTCGTGGCGACGCTGAGCCCGGCCTCGGAGAGCTGTTCGGTCACCGACGCCGGCGTGCCCTCGCGGGCCAGGACGCTGGTGGTGAAGAGGTTGTCGAAGACCGGGCGGTCGGTGATGAAGGAGGAGTAGTCGACCAGCAGGCCCGACGGCCCGGTGAAGGGCATGCCCTCCACGGCGCCGATTCCGCCGAGGGTGTCGACCGGGATCAGGCCGTAGCCCTCGTCGAGCCGGTCGAGGGCGCGCTGCTGCACGCCCGGGCCGGCCAGCGCGGGGCGGTCGCGGGTCAGGCCGCCGGAGGTGAGGCGCGCCATGCCGACGGAGTCGCCGGTGTCGACGGCCATCTCGAGGGTGCCGTCGACCTCCTGCAGGTCGGTGATGGACGTCTTCACGGCCGGGTCGGGAGTGGGCCGCCAGCCGGCACCGTCGATCCCGCCCTCGACGGGCTGCCCGTCGACCTCGATGCCGACCAGGCGCAGGGTGCCGGACATCCGGGTGTTGGTGCCGGCGCCGCCGCCGAGCGTCATCCCCTCGAGCGGGCAGCCCTCGGCGCACCGCGGGAGTCGCGCCGAGCGGGTGGTGACGCCCTCGGGGAACGGACCGAGGTAGACCTTGAGCGGCACCCCTGCGCGGGTGCCGAACCGGACCTCGACCGACAGGTCGTCGTCCATGTCGGTCCTGTTGTCGACAGTGAGGCTGAGCCGTCGGCCCTCGACCGTCGGCACCAGGCCGTCGGGGGCGATCTGCTCGGCGACCTGCTCGACGTCCCGGCCCGGGCTCCAGGTCGGGGGCCACGTCGCGACCCGGGCGAGCCGGCTGCTGTCGACGACGGAGAAGTTGGCGCCGGGGTTGGTGACGCTCGCCGCCGCCATGATCCACTCGCCCTCGGGGTCGATGCGCCGGGTGAGGTCGATGGCCTCCGACATGCTGAGCGTGGTCGACCAGGTGGTCTGCGCCGGCGAGGCGGTGGCGGCGACGCTGGTGCGCCAGGTGGCCGCGGAGTCGTAGACGCCGGCGCCGAACACGGCCACCGCGATCGCGGCGGTGATCGGCAGGATCACCAGCGTGCCCTCCTGGCGACGCGAGATCGCGCGCGAGGACACGAAGCCGCTCAACGAGCGACCGGTCGAGCGCTTCGTCCACCAGGTCGCGAGCACGGCGATGAGCTTCGTCGCGGCCAGGCCGGCGACCACGGCGAGCAGCACGGGGAGGACGAGGTCGGTGGCGTCGGGCTCGCCCGGCCCGTTCGCCGACAGCTTGCTGGCCAGCGTCGCGACGGCGAGGGCGACGAGGGTGAGCTGCGCGATGACCGACCAGCGCCGCGCAGCGACCGGACGGCGTACGCCGCTGAGCTGGGAGGCGAGCGACTCGCGCACCACCAGGCCCACCGCGACGCACGCGACGGCGAAGGACGCGAGCAGCACCAGGCCGGCCGCGACCCAGCTCGCCGCCGGGAGCGGCAGCGGCAGCCCCGGCACCAGCCAGCTCCGGACGAGCACCACCGACAGCCCGAGCCCGAAGGCGATGCCGAGCGGGGTGGCGAGCAGCAGCAGGGTCAGGGGCTCGGCCAGGCCGAGGCCCCACAGCTTGCGGGCCGTGACGCCGCGCAGGGAGGCGAGCGCGAGCTCGGGGACGCGCAGTTCGCTCGCGGCGTTGAGCAGGCGCATGAGCAGGGCGAGCGCAACGAGGACGAGTGACAGCACCGCCGGGGCGATCGAGCTGCGCGCGGTGGACTGCTGGAAGCGGACCTCCCCGACGACGTCGGCGAGCGAGTTGGTGTCGTCGGCGCGCAGCGTGCCGCCCTCGACCTCGACGTCGGTGTCCGGCGGCACGGCGCCGGCTGCGTCGGCGGCCTCGTCGAGCTCGGCGGGCGTCAGGTCGGCGGGCACGTCGAGGCGGGTGTCGACGCGGATCGTCCACGCCCCGACCGCGGTGACCGTGTCGTCGGTGGTGATGAACGGGGCGGGGGCGTAGGGCTGGTAGCCGCCGCGGATGCTCTCCTGCTCGTTGGTGCTGGTGAGCCGGCCGGGGATCAGCCAGTCCGCACCCGTGCTCGGGGTGTCGTAGGTGCCGACCACGACGACCTCGCTGAGACCCGGGCGCGGGAGGCCGAGGGCGGCGACGCCGGGGGTCTCGAAGATGGCGAGCGGGAGGGGCTGGCCGATCTCGGCGCCGGTCTTCTCGACGTCGGCGGCGAGCATCAGCACCTCGCCCTGCCGCTCCGGACAGCGCCCCTCGACCTCGAGGACCTCGCACGCGTCGGCGCGCGACCAGAAGGTCACCACGCCGCGCAGCGCGCTGAACCGCTCGGACTGCGCCAGCACGACCGGCTCCTGCCACGGCCCGGTCGTCAGCGCGTCGGAGGCCGCGACCGCATCGCGCTCGGCCTGCTCGATCGCGACCCCGGAGTCGGGGGTGTAGACGCGGCTCAGGCCCGTGAGGCCGGGCGGCGACTCCTGGAGGCGGGTGACGACGTAGGAGTTGGTGACGGCCTCGGAGAAGACCGGGCCGAGCACCGCCGAGCCGATCGCGAGCGCCGTCAGCAGCACCGAGCCCGCCGAGAGCAGGGCGCGGGACCGCAGGCCGCGCACGATGGCGCCGAAGAGCTGGATCATCGGCCTTCCTCCTCGCGCAGCAGGCTCGGTCGGGTCGTCGAGGCGCGGACCGCGCGGGCGCGGCCGCCGACCAGCACCACCGCGGCGGCGGCGAGGACCGCGGGGACGACCAGTGGCCACGCGTGCGGGGCGGTGTCGAGCGGCAGCCCGGCCACCGGCACCGCGAGCAGCGGCAACCCGTCGAGGAGCAGGGTGACCGCCAGCCATCCGCCGGCCACGACCACGGCGAGCACCAGGACGGTCAGGCTGGCCAGCTCGGTGCGGCCGGCGCGGCGGGCGGTGCCGGTGGAGACGCCGAGCACGCGCAGCGACGCCACGTCGCGGCGGTAGTCGCGCAGGTGCCGGGTCACGCCCGCTCCCAGCGCCAGCAGGGCCACGAGCGCGCACGCGAGGGCCGTGAGGGCGTACTCCACGGACTGCGCGCCGCCGTAGCGCTCGCCGAGCGTGTCACGCACGCTCGAGCGGGAGCGCCACGTCGCGCCGGCGGCCTCGGCCACCTCGTCGAGGACCGCCTCGGGGGTGTCGGCGTCGGCCACGACCTGCACCTCCGCCGAGGGCACGGTCGGTCCGGAGCCGGCGGCCGAGGTGCGGATGTCGGCCAGGACGCCCACCGCGCCCAGCAGGGGCAGGGAGCCGGCGACACCGACGACCTGGGTGGTGCGGTCGTCGCCGCCGAGGTCGAGCGCGACCGGCTCGTCCTGGTCGGCGACCAGGACGGGGACCGTGGCCTCGCCGCGGTCCTGCTCGAGCCGGAGGGCGACCGCCGGCAGCAGGGCCACCTGGAGCCCGTCGGGGCGGTTGACCACGAAGGACGTGGGCGGCTGGTAGTTGCGGAAGAAGTTGCTGTTGAGCGCGGACTCCACCGAGCTCGGGTCGGGCAGCCAGGGCTGGGCGAGCAGGTCCGCGCTGCCGAGCTCGAGCGACTCGAGGAGCACCTCGAAGTCGCTGCCGTCGATCAGGCCCCGGCTGTCGCGCGAGACGTCGAGGCCGGTGATCGCGCACCCGTCGGCGCACTCCGGCACGCGGACCGAGCGGCGCACCCGGGAGCCGTCGGCCGGGACCTCGAGGCGCAGGACCGTGGCGCCGGACTGGTTGGCCGAGGTGACGAAGGCCAGGGTCAGCTCGAGCCCGCCGCCTCCGGCGGTGACGACCTGCCCGGTCGGCCCCCGCTGGGTCCGCACGTCCGGCACGGTCAGGCCGGAGGCGGTGACGCTGAGGCGGTCGCCGCGCACCTGCACCGGCGCGATGTCGGTGTCGATCGAGGACACCGCGTCCGAGGCGGCGGCCGCGGGGGTGCCGTCGTAGAAGTCGGCGACCACGGCGTCCCAGCGCCCGGCGTCGACGTACGCCCTGCGCTCGCCCAGGCGCGTCTCGTTGCGCACGACCGCGGTGGCGACCAGGTGCTCGCCCTCGGGGTCGACGCGCTCGGTGAGGTCGACGGCGCCGAGGGCGCCGAGCTCGGTGACGTCGATCGTGCGGGCGCCCGGGACCTCCACGGCGGCCTGCTCGCCGGTCCATCCGTCGACGGCCACCGCCCCGCTCAGGGCGAGGGAGCCGACCACGGCTGCGGCGACCACGAGGCGGACCGGGGTGACGAGGTCGTCGGCGCGGGCCAGGCGGCGGGCGGCGAGGAAGGCACCGAGGCCGCGCTTCTCGGTGGCGGGCGTCAGCGCACGGGCGGCGATCCGGACGACCCAGATCGCCACCTGCCCCAGCGCCAGGCCCACCAGCGCGGGCCCGAGGAGGACGACGAGGTCGGGTTCGCCGGCTGCCTCGCGGCTGCGGTAGGCCGCGACGCCGGCGCCGACGAGCACCAGCACGCTGAGGAAGATCGCCAGGGTCGTGGCGCGTCGGGGACGGCGGCGCGCGGAGACCTGCACGGCGAGCGGCTCGCGCAGCGCAGCCGCGGCGGACAGCCCGACGATCAGGAGGCCGGCCCCGGCGATGCCGGCGGCGGCGAGGAGAGCCGTACGGTCCAGCGCGGGTGCGGCGTCGTCGAGCCAGGCGCGGGTGGCCAGCACCGTGCCGACCGCGCCGAGGGCGACGCCGACACCGGCGCCCAGCACGATCGCGAGCAGGGGCTCTACCAGCAGGAAGCGCCACAACCGCAGGCCGTGGATCCCGCGCAGGCGGGCCAGCCCGATCTCCTCGCGGCGGGCCACTGCGAGCTCGGCGCCGATGCTCGGCACGGCGACAGCACCGAGGAGCAGGAGCGGCGCGGTGAGCCACGGTGACGTGCCGGCGGCCGCGGCGAACTGCAGAACCACCACGGCACCTCCGACGACGACCAGCGTCATCAGCACCAGGGTCGTCAGGGCACCCCGACGGCTCCAGGCCCCGCGGAGGACACGGCTCAACGGACGACCCGGCCCTCGTCGAGCGCGATGTGGAGGTCGCAGGCCTCGACCACGGCGGGGTCGTGGGTGGCCACCACGACGACGGCGCCGCGGGCGGCCTCCTCGCGCAGCTCGGCGAGCACCACACCGCGGTTGCCCTCGTCGAGCTCCGAGGTCGGCTCGTCGGCGAGCAGCACCTCGGCGCGGACGACGAACCCGCGGGCGCAGGCGACGCGCTGCATCTGCCCGCCCGAGAGCTCCTCGACCTGGCGCTCGCCGAGGTCGGCGATGCCGAAGCGGGCCAGCGCGGCCTCCGCGGCCTCGTCGGCGTCGGCGGGTGCGGTGCCGCGCGCTCGGAGGGCGATGGAGACGTTCTCGCGGGCCGAAAGGATGGGCACGAGGCCGTAGACCTGAAGCACGAACGCCACCTCGGGCAGCGGGTCGCCGCTGCCGGTCCACATCTCCTGCCCGGCGAGCGCAGCCGTGCCGGACGTCGGCTCGAGCAGCCCGCCGGCGATGGAGAGCAAGGTGGTCTTGCCGGAGCCGCTGGGCCCGGACAGGGCGGTCACCCGACCGGCGGGGAAGGTGACGCTGACGTCGTCGAGGAGCGTACGGCCGTTGACGTAGGTGATGTGCTCGAGCACGAGGTCGCGGGTCATGGCTGACCGCCTTCGCTGCTGGCGCGGGTCACGACGATCCGGCCCTCCTCGTCGTCCTCGAAGCGCACGAGCGTGCCGGGGGGCCACTCGGCGGCGATGTGGCCGGGCAGGTGCAGCACGCCGTCCTCGCCGACGACGGCGTACTCCGACCCGCCGTGGCCCTCGGCCCCGACGCGACCGCCCTTCATCGTCACCGTGCGCGGGAAGGTCGCGGCGACCTCGGGCTGGTGGGTGACGACGACGATCGTGGTGCCGAAGTCGTCGCCGAGGGAGTGGATCAGGTGCAGCACGTGGTCGCGGTCGGCGTGGCTGAGCTGGCTGGTGGGCTCGTCGGCGAGCAGCAGCCGCGGGGCGGTGGAGACCGCGCAGGCCAGGGCCAGGCGCTGGCGCTGGCCACCGGACATCGTGGAGACGACCTGGTCGGCCTCGTCGACGAGGCCGACGCGGTCGAGCAGCTCGACGTCGGCGAGCGCCCGGTCGCGGTCGCGACCGGCGAGCGAGAGCTGGGCGAAGGCGATGTTCTGCCGGGCGGTGGCGTAGGGCAGCAGGTTGCGGGTGGCGCCCTGGAGCATCGTGGAGACCTGCCGCGAGCGGATCCGGGCGAGGTAGCGCTCACCCATCCGCGACACCTCTTCCTCGCCGAGGAAGATCCGGCCCGCGCTGGGACGCTGGATGCCGCCGAGCAGGGCCAGCAGCGTCGACTTGCCCGAGCCGCTGGGGCCGAGGAAGGCCACGCGCTCGCCGGGGCGGATGGTGAGGTCGACGCCGCGCAGGGCGACGACGTCGTGCCCGCCGAAGGTCTTGTAGAGGTGGACGACGCCCTCGCACCGGATGCCGAGGCCTCCCGTGCGGGTCTCCTCGACCGTGGCCGCGCTCTCCCGCACGTCTCCCCCATCTCCGCTGAACAACCGGTTCAAGATACACAAACTGTCGTACGTTGAGCGCATGGTGATTCGAGTGGCGCTGGTCAACGACGACGAGGTCGTCGTGCGCGGCCTCGACGCGATGATGCGCAGCTACGGCCACCGCATCGAGGTCGTCGAGCTGGTGGCGGGCAAGCCCGTCGTCCAGCCGGTCGACGTCGCCCTCTACGACACCTTCGGGATGGGCCAGGGCAACGGCCCGGCGGTGCACCGGCTCGTCGACAGCCCGCAGGTGCGCCAGGTCGCGGTCTACACCTGGAACTTCCAGCCGTGGCTGACCCGCGACACCCTCAACCAGGGCGTGCGCGGCTACCTCTCCAAGAGCCTGCCCGCCTCCCGCCTGGTCGACGCGATCTCCGCGATCTCCGCCGGGCAGGTCGTGGTGTCGCCCTCGCGCGGTCGCTCCGCGCTCGTCGGCGGCGACTGGCCCGGTCGCGAGGAGGGTCTCACCGCCCGCGAGGCCGAGGTGCTCTCGCTGATCACGATGGGCCTGAGCAACCAGGAGATCGCCGAGCGCACCCTGCTCTCCCTGAACTCCATCAAGTCCTACATCCGCTCCGCCTACCGCAAGATCGACGTCGACTCGCGCTCCAAGGCCGTGCTCTGGGGCGTCGAGCACGGCATGCGCGCCGACCGGATGCGGATCAGCGGGTCGCCGGCGCGCGAGGGCTGAGGATGCCGGTGCCCCGCCCCGGCGCCCGTACGCTTCCCCGGTGGACCAGCAGCACCCCGGCATCGACCCCGACGACCTCGCGACGACACTCCGGGTGCTGCAGACGCTCCACCACCTCCCCGGCGACCACCCCGACCACGTCACGGTCAAGCGCGCGGCGTCGCACATGTACAAGTCGATCAAGTCCGAGCGCAAGCTCGCCAAGCGCGCCGCGGAGCTGGCCCACGACCGCGAGATCATCGAGAAGACCGCGACCGGGTCGGCGATGCGCATCGACGACGAGACCGCCGGCATCCCGCTCGTCTCGACGAGCGCCGGCGCGTTCGCCGGCGAGCTGATCAACCCGCGCGGCTGCTACATCTGCAAGCAGGACTTCACGCTGGTCGACGCGTTCTACCACTGGCTCTGCCCCACCTGCGCGGCGATGAGCCACGCCAAGCGCGACCAGCGCACCGACCTCACCGGCAAGCGCGCGCTTCTGACGGGCGGCCGCGCGAAGATCGGGATGTACATCGCCCTGCGCCTGCTGCGCGACGGCGCCCACACCACCATCACGACCCGCTTCCCGAAGGACGCGGTGCGGCGCTTCTCTGCGCTGCCGGACTCCGACGAGTGGATCCACCGGCTCAAGGTGGTCGGCATCGACCTGCGTGACCCCACCCAGGTCATCTCGCTCGCCGACGACGTCGTGGCCGCCGGCCCGCTCGACATCCTCATCAACAACGCCTGCCAGACCGTACGCCGCACGCCGGGCGCCTACGCCCCGCTGGTCGAGGCCGAGCAGCTCCCGTTGCCGGAGGACTCGGTCCCCGAGCTGGTGACCTTCGACCACATCTCCGAAGCGCACCCCGCCGCCATCGCGGGCGCGCTGACCGACACCGCCATCGCGCACCACGAGGGCGAGTCGGTGGAGCACGCACGGGCCGCGCACAACGCTGCGACCCTCACCGCGCTGGCGCTCAAGGCCGGGCACGCGTCGCTCGACGCCCACCTCGCGGGGACCGCGGTCGACGCGGGCGGCCTGCTCCCCGACGTGCAGGACAACAACTCGTGGACCCAGACGGTCGGCGAGGTCGACCCGCTCGAGCTCCTCGAGGTGCAGCTGTGCAACTCGATCGCGCCGTTCCTGCTGGTCTCGCGGCTGCGCCCGGCGATGGCGGCCGCGGCGACGACCGCGGCCTCGGGTCGGGCGTACGTCGTCAACGTCTCCGCGATGGAGGGGCAGTTCTCCCGCCGCTACAAGGGCCCCGGCCACCCGCACACCAACATGGCCAAGGCCGCGCTCAACATGATGACGCGCACGAGCTCGGGCGAGATGTTCGAGACCGACAAGATCCTGATGACGGCCGTCGACACCGGGTGGATCACCGACGAGCGCCCGCACCACGAGAAGCTCCGCATCGCGGCCGAGGGCTGGCACGCGCCGCTCGACCTGGTCGACGGGGCGGCTCGCGTCTACGACCCGATCGTGCTCGGCGAGGCCGGCGAGGACCTGTTCGGCTGCTTCGTGAAGGACTACCAGCCCTCACCCTGGTGAAGCGGTGAGGGCCGGTAACCCCACGTCGGTCGAGAAGTGGCTCAGGAGCCGGTGACGGCCTGGTTCAAGTTGTCGAGCGTCGACTCGAGCTGCGCCTGGGTCACGAGCGGGAAGCCGACCTTCTGCAGGAGCGCCTCGTCGGTGACGTTGCTCCAGTCGTAGGTGTGGCGCACGCGCGTCGCGTCGGAGCCCTCGGACTCCAGCTCCCACACCCACTGCCAGCCGGGGGGCTCCTGGCCGGCCGGGGCGGTCTGCCAGGCGAGCAGCTGGTTGGGCGAGAAGCCGGTGACGTGGTTCTCGGTCTGGTAGTCCCCGCCCATGTGGTCGCCGGTCATGTTCATGGTGAACACGTCACCGGTGCCCTGGATCCGATTGGTGCGCTCGTCGCTGACGACGAATCCCGACCCGTCCAGCGCCACGTGGCGCTCGGGGTTGCTGAGCACCTCGAACACGTCCGCGCTCGAGGCCTGGATGGTGCGTTCCACGGTGATCTTGTTGTCGGTCATGCCGTCGACCATCCCTCGCCGCTGCGGGGCGGAACACCCCACAAGGGGTGGGCGCTGCCAGACTCGCGGCCATGAGCCGGCTCGAGCGCTTCGGCGGCGACGGCCCGGCCTGGTGACGTGGACCGAACCCGCCTTCGACCGGCGAACTAGGCTCTCGTCATGGAGCTTGTCCTGTTGCTGGTCGTCCTCGGTGTGGTGGGCGCCGTCGCGTTCGCCGCGATGCGTCGCAACACGGCGCGGGAGCTCCAGCGGCGCGAGGACGAGCTCGCCCCCGTCAAGAAGCTCGCCTTCGAGGACATCACCGCCTTCGGCGTCGACCTCCAGGAGCTCGACTACGAGCTGAGCGGGCACGAGCTGGACGCCGGCGCCAACGCCGACTACCAACGGGCCCTCGACACCTACGAGTCGGCGAAGACCGCAGGCGACTCGATCACCGAGCCCGAGGAGATCCGGCACGTCACCTCGATCGTCGAGGACGGCCGGTACGCCATCGCGTGCGTCCGCGCCCGTGTCGAGGGACGCCCTCTCCCCGCCCGGCGGCCGCCCTGCTTCTTCGACCCGCGGCACGGTCCGTCGGTGGCCGACGTCCTCTTCGTCCCGCCGGACGGCGTCGAGCGCGACGTGCCCGCGTGCGCCCTCGACGTCGAGCGCGTCGACGCCGGCGCCGAGCCCGACGTCCGCAAGGTGATGGTCGGCGCGCAGCGAGTCCCCTACTACCAGGGTGGTCGCGCCTACGAGCCGTACGCCGCCGGCTACTTCGGTGCCTTCGGCCCCATGACGTGGATGTTCATGGGCGGGATGATGTTCGGCGACCTCGGTGGCGGCTACGACGGTGGCGGCGGTGGTGACGACGGCGGCGGTTCCGACGGCGGTGACGGCGGTGGGTACGACGGCGGTGGCGACGGCGGCGGCTTCGACTTCGCCGGCTTCTGAGCGGTGCCGACCGTGACCCGCACCGTCCCGTGGAGCGACGGACAGTGGACGAACGAACCCGCCGACGTCGCGACCGACCGTGATGGCCTCCACGTCACTGCCCGCCACGGGAGCGACGCCTGGCGCATCACGTCCTACGACTTCATCCACTCCACCGAGCACGCACTCCTGACCGCGTTCGCGCCTGAGTCTGCGATCGAGGTCCAGTTCCGGCTCGACCTCGCCGAGCAGTTCGATCAGGCCGGCATCTTCGTCAAGGTCGACGACGAGACGTGGATCAAGGCCGGCGTCGAGCTGAGCGACGGGCAGGAGAGCCTCGGCGCCGTGGTGACCAGGGGGACGTCGGACTGGTCCCTGTCCCCCGTGCCGAGCTGGGCGGGCCGATGGGTGACCATCCGTGGCAGCTGGTCGGGCAACGCCCTTACGGTGCGCGCGCGGGTGGACGACGAACTCTGGCAGCTCGTCCGTGTCGCACCACTCGATGCGGTCACGCCGGTCATGGCGGGGCCGTTCTGCTGCGCGCCGACCCGCGCCGGGCTGACGGTCCACTTCACGTCGTGGCGGATCACGCCGCCGGACGCCGAGCTGCACCCGAGCGGCTGAGCCTCACCGAGCACTGGGTGGGTGCACCCGTCAGCGATCGTCGTCGACCTGCTCGGCAGGGTCGAGGGTGAGCGCCGCACCGTTGATGCACCACCGCTGACCCGTCGGCCGCGGACCGTCGCCGAAGACGTGGCCCAGGTGGCCTCCACACCTGGCGCAGCTCGCCTCCCGTCGCGGGACCAGCAGCTTGAAGTCGGTGTGGACCGCCACAGCGTCACGATCCGCCGGGTCCGAGAAGCTCGGCCAGCCGGTCCCCGACTCGAACTGGTCCTCCGCCCGGAACAGCTCGGCCCCGCATCCGGCACAGCGGTAGGCGCCGTTCGTCCCGGCCGACGGGTGCGCGTAGGGACTGCTCCCGGGCGCCTCGGTCCCCGACCGGCGCAGCACGCGGTAGGCCTCGGGTGCGAGCCGCTCGCGCCACTCTGCGTCCGTGCGTACGACAGGGGGCTGAGGTCGGGAGCGGCGCTTGAACACAGGACGAGCCTAGGTCGGGCAGCCAGCGCGGACGCTCGGCCGTGAGCCTCAGGAGGTCGAGGCGGCACCTGCGACGTTGACCATCCAGGAGATCCCGAACCGGTCGACCAGCATCCCGAACTCGTCACCCCAGGGCGCGGCTTCGAGCGGCTGGCGCACCTCGCCGCCCTCGGACAGCGCGGCGAACCACGAGCGCAGCTGGTCGCCGTCCTCCGGGCCGCCGGACAGGCTCACCGACATGCTGTCGCCGAAGGTCACCTGCACCATCTCCGGCGGCGCGTCGGCCCCCGTCAGCACCAGGCCGCCGGGCACCTCGAGCTGGGCGTGCATCACCTGGTCGGCGAGCGGGCCCTCGGTGCCCATGTCCCCGAAGGTCATGATGCTGAGCTCGCCGCCCATCACCGAGTGGTAGAGCTCCATCGCCTCACGCGCCCGGGCGTCGGGGAAGTTGAGGTAGGGGTTGAGGTTGATCGACATGGGCTGGCTCCCGTTCGGCGTGGCGGTGGTCCCCCCCAACCTAGGAACTCACCGCCGGGCCGCGGAAGGCTCACGGGCGCCAGAACCCCGGCCGAGCGTGTCGGCCGGGGCGTCGGGTCCTGCGCTCGTCCGGTCCTGATCACCGGCCCGAGTACGGCGTGTAGTAGTCGCCGTGTCGCGCCCTCTGCTGAGACCTGGTGTCCTCGTCGGCCCAGTCCGACTCGTCGTAGTCGGGTGCCGCCTTGACCTGGTCCTTGGTCATGCTGACCACGATCCTGCGAGCCTCGTGGTCCATCCCCACGACGGTGCCGGCCGGGATCACGCGCTTCTTGCCGAAGATCCAGAAGCCGGTGTCGACGACGAGCCACTGGGCGCTCGCCTCGTTGCTCGCCTCGTCGACGGTGCCGATCTTGCCGCCGTCGGCCTCGACCTCGTAGCCGACCAGGTCACGGTCCTGGCTCCACTCGCTGTCGCGGTAGCTCCACACGGTGTCACTCATGATTCCCTCCCAAGGGTCTCGTTCGTGCCATCGACGCAACCACCGGACCCGGCGTGCGAACACACCCGTGGGGCGGTGTGACGCGCGGTCACCTCCCCACGGGTGGTCTCAGTCGGGGACGGGACGAAGCCGGCGATCAGGTCTTCAGCGACGCCCGCAGCGCGCGGGCCACGGCGCGCAGGTCGTCGGTGATCTCGACGGCCGTCGCCACCGCGTCGGCGCTCATCGCGCCGAGGCACGCGCGGTCGGTGGCGGCCTCGAGCTCGTCGCGAGCGGCGGTGCCCTGCGGCGTGATCGCTCCGTCGGCGTCGAGCCAGCCACGCTCGCGCAGCCGGTCGTGGCCCGCGGCCCACTCGTCGTCGCTCCAGCCGCGGAGCGCCTGCTGCTGGGGGAAGGTGCGGCCGGCCGCCACGTTGAGGACGTTGGCGTCCACGCCACCCAAGCCCTGGGTGACGAGCACCGCCACGTGGCAGTCGCCACGGAACTCGCGCACCACCGCGTCGGCCAGCCAGAAGCGGCCGAGGTCGTCGGCCGGCGCCTCGAGCGAGGCGTGCGCGGCGGCGAGCGGCTTGCCGGCGAGGTCCAACCCGTCGACGATCGACGCCAACGAGTCGGCGAGCGGGGCGACCTGGCCGCCGGTCACGGCCCGGCCGAGGACCCCGGTGGCGAGCTCGAGGCGCGCACGGTGCACCTCGGCCGGCGTCGCGAAGCCCCACGCGTCGGGCAGGGCCCGGTGGACGAGGTGCGGCGCGAAGCCGTGGAAGGTCGCGACCACGAGCTCCGGCGAGGCGGGCCCCATCGGCGCCGACCGCGACGCGAAGTAGCCCATCCACGAGCCCTTCAACCCGATCGACGTGTAGTGCCTCGCCGCCTCGGGCACGAGGTAGACGAAGTTGTTGAGCGCCTCGACCGAGCGCCAGAACGGCGTCGGGACGCTCATCCCTGGCCCGAGCCCGAGTGCCCGCGCAGCAGGTCGCCGAAGGGGGTGACGTCGGCCTCGACCTGCGTCCCGGACGTACGCCGGGGGCGGGCCGCGAGGTCGGGCGCGAAGCCGCCGACGGCGTACTCCCCTTGGCTCAGCACCGCGGCGGCGAGCTGGGCCGCGGCGCGGGTGATCCGCTCACCGAGGCCGTGGCTGCCGAAGTCCTCGGTGGCCGCGAAGACGCCGGTGGGTACGACGACCGCGCGGAGGTAGGCGAAGAGCGGCCGCATCGCGTGGTCGAGGACCAGCGAGTGCCGTGACGTGCCGGCGGTCGCGGCGATCAGGACGGGCGTGCCGGTCAGCGAGTCGGGGTCGACGGCGTCGAAGAACATCTTGAACAACCCGCTGAAGCTGGCGTTGAAGACCGGCGTGACGGCGATCAGGCCGTCGGCGGCCGCGACCTGCTCGCGCAGCTCGGTGAGGCGCGGCGTCGGGATGCCGCCGGTGACCATGAACGTGGCCAGCTCACCGGCGACCTCTCGCAGCTCGATGAAGGACGTCTCCACCGACTCGCCCCGCGCGCTGACCTGCGCCGAGGTGGCCTCGGCGAGCTGGTCGGCGAGGAGCCGGGTGGACGACGGGACGGTGAGTCCCGCCGTCACCACGACGACCCGAGGACTCATGCGCGTACTCGCTTCGCTCCGTGCGCGCATGAGGCACGAGGGACACTGTGTTGGATGATTCGCTCGCTCCGCTCGCTCATGCGCCGACGCCGGCGGGCTGGGCGGCCTGCTCGGCCTTGAGCTTCTCGACGTGCTCGCGGGCGGGCTCGACGAGGTGGTGCGGGGCGTCCGCGCCGGCCGCGACGAGCGAGGCGTGGGTGGGCGGGTCGCTCGGCACGTGGGCGGGGCGACGCCGCTCGAACTCCGCGCGCAGCACGGGCACGACCTCGGTGCCGAGCATCTCCACCTGCTCCAGCACCAGCGACTCCGGCAGGCCGGCGTGGTCGATGAGGAACATCTGGCGCTGGTAGTCACCGACGTAGTCGGCGAAGCCGAGCGTGCGCTCGATGACCTGCTCGGTCGTGCCGACGGTCAGCGGCGTCATCTTCGTGAAGTCCTCCAGCGACGGGCCGTGGCCGTAGACCGGGGCGTTGTCGAAGTAGGGGCGGAAGACCCGCTTGGCCTCCGCCTCGCTGCCGGCCATGAAGACCTGGCCGCCGAGGCCGACGTAGGCCTGGTCGGCGGCGCCGTGGCCGTAGAACTCGAAGCGGCGGCGGTAGAGCTGCACCATCTGCTCGGTGTGCTCCTTGTTCCAGAAGATGTGGTTGTGGAAGAACCCATCGCCGTAGTAGGCCGCCTGCTCGGCGATCTCGGTGCTGCGGATCGAGCCGTGCCACACGAAGGGCGGCGTGCCGTCGAGCGGCGCCGGCGTCGAGGTGTAGCCCTGCAGCGGCGTGCGGAACTGGCCCTGCCAGTTGACGACCGGCTCGCGCCACAGCGTGCGGAGCAGGTGGTAGTTCTCGATCGCGAGCTTGATGCCGTCGCGGATGTCCTTGCCGAACCAGGGGTAGACCGGGCCGGTGTTGCCGCGGCCCATCATCAGGTCGACGCGCCCGCCCGAGAGGTGCTGGAGGAAGGCGTAGTCCTCGGCGATCTTCACCGGGTCGTTGGTGGTGATCAGCGTGGTGCTCGTCGAGAGCAGCAGCTTCTCGGTCTTCGCGGCGATGTAGCCCAGGTGCGTCGTCGGGGAGGACACGACAAAGGGCGGGTTGTGGTGCTCGCCGGTCGCGAAGACGTCGAGCCCGACCTCCTCGGCCTTGAGCGCGATCTTCGTCATCAGGGAGATGCGCTCGGCCTCGGACGGCGTACGCCCGGTGGTCGGGTCGGTGGTGATGTCGCCGACGCTGAAGATGCCGAACTGCATGGTGTCCTCCGTGTTAGTTGAAGTTTCTATGATCTCCAACAGGGGTCGCGGCACCAGTATTCCGCCGGTTCGGCTGCACGGGCCACCACGCCCACCTACTCTCCGAACCATGCGCTCCTCACTCGCCTCCGTCGCCGCCCTCGCCACCCTCGCCGTGGTCGTCCCGGGCGGCCCGACGGCGTACGCCGCGTCGTCCGACGACTGGCGCGCCGCCGCGTGCGCGGAGGACAACCGCGACGGCCTCGCCCTCGGTGCCTACACCGTGGCGCAGGTGCAGAGCCGCCGCGTGAAGCAGATCCCCTCGCTCACCCTGACCGCGGAGCGGCTCGTCTTCGCGAGCGGGACGCGCTGCGACCTGATCAGCCTGGACGGCTCGGTCCCCTTCGGCCGGGAGGTGAAGGGCCACGGCTCGTCGATCTCGCTGCTGGGCGAGCTGGTCGTCGGGGGCGTGAGCCAGGGCGAGATGGAGGGCTCGGGCTCCGTGACCGGCGTCGGCGGCTCCGAGCCCATCCGCGGCATCCGCGACGTGGTCCTCGGCGCGGAGGTCTTCACCGACGTCGAGACCGGCACCATGCCGGACTCCGCCTCCCTGCCCGAGTCGTGGCGCAACCAGCCCTACACCTTCACCCACACCCGCACCGGCTTCCTCGCCTCGGTCAACGGCCGCACGTCGACGAAGAAGAGCTTCACCGTCACCCCGGCGACCCGGGCAGCCGCGAAGCGCCGGCTCGCCTCGTCACTGGCGGACGCCGACTCCGCGGCCGAGCGCAGCGATGCCCGACGGACCTACCGCCTCGCGCTCAAGGGCGTCCGGCTGGTCATGAAGCCCTTCCGCTACGACTGGTCCGGCGAGCTCCCCTGCTGACCCGCCGACCGGGCGCGGCGCGCCCGCGGAATGCCTCCCGCGTCCGGGGCGTTGGGCGAGGCACCATCGAATGACATCGAACGACATCGATGGCATCGAGCCGGTGCCGACGCGAGAGGAGCGACGATGACCGACTTCACCCCCTTCGACCAGACCTCATTCGACCAGTTGCTGCGCGGACACGCGGGGCTGCTCGAGGACTCCGTCCACGACCGCTGGGTGCGGGCCCAGGCCCTGTTCGAGGAGCGTGCCTACCGCGAGGCCGCCGTGCTGCTCACCGACCTGCTCGACGACCCGGGCGAGGTCGTGCACGAGCTCACCGACGTACGCCTGCTGCTGGCGCGCTCGCTCTTCCACTCCGCCCAGCTCGACGGCACCATCCGGGTGGCGACCGAGCTGCTGGAGCACGACCCCAACGAGCCGTACGCCCACCTGCTGGTGGGCCGTGCCCTGGAGCGCAAGGGCCGCAAGGACGAGGCGAAGCCGCACCTGCGGCTGGCCGAGCTGCTGGGCGGCTACCGCACCTGAGCGGAGACGTGGCGACGAAGCCTGGGTGAACACTCGCTCGGGCGGCCCCGTTCGGGGCGACAACCCCGGACGGGGCGCCGCATGCTGAAGGCGTGACCAGCTACGGCGACATCCGTTACGGCGACCACCCCGGTCCGCTCGCCATCGCCCACCGCGGCGGCATGGCGCTCGCCCCCGAGAACACCCTCGCCGCCTTCGGACGTTCCACGTCCCTGGGCCTGACCCACCTCGAGACCGACGTCCGCACCACCCGCGACGGACACCTCGTGTGCTTCCACGACGCGAGCCTGCGCCGCGTCACCGGACACCCCGGCGACGTCGCCGATCTCGTCCTCGCCGACCTGCGCCGACTCCGCGTCGACGGCACCGACCGCATCCCAACCCTCGTGGAGGCGATGGCGGCCTTTCCGCTGGCGAGGTTCGCCATCGACCTCAAGGACGAGCCGTCGGTCGGGGCGATGGCGCGCCTGCTCGCCCAGCACCCCGGCTGGGCCGAGCGGATCCTGGTCGCCGGCGCGTGGAGCCGCTGGCTGCGCCGCCTCCAGGACGAGGCGCCCGGCGTCACGACGGCGCTCGGCTGGCGTTCGCTGACGACGCTCATCGCGTGCTCGCGCGGCGGCGTACGCCCTGTCGGCGTACGCCCCCGCGGAGGCGTCTTCGCGCACGTGCCGCTGCGCCTGGGCCGGATGCCGATCCACTCCGAGCGCGTCATCGCGCGCGCCCACGAGCTCGGGATCCGGGTGGTCGTGTGGACCGTCGACGACCCGGATACCATGCGGTCCCTGCTCGACGCCGGCGTCGACGGGATCATCACCGACCGACCCGACGTGCTCCGCGAGGTGCTCATCGCTCGCGGCGAGTGGACGCGCCCGGCCGACCTCCCCGACCGCGACGGCGTACGCCCTGCTCCGCTCGCCTGAGCGGAGGCTCAGACCTTCTCGAGCACGTCCGCGCGCACGCCGTGGTTGACGGCCCAGAGGACGGCCTGGCTGCGGCTCTGCACGCCGGTCTTGCGGTAGGCGCTGCGGATGTAGGACTTCACCGAGTTGAGCGAGATCCGCATCTCCTGGGCGATCTCGTCGTTGCTGCGGCCGGTGGCGATGAGGCCGAGGGTCTCGCGCTCGCGGGTCGTGAGGATGTCGGCCTCGCTCGGCACACGGTTCCCGCCCCCGGCGTGGCCGCCCAGCGGCGGGGCGACGACCGCCTCGCCGAGGTGGATCGCGCGCAGCGCGCGCCCGAGCTGGATCGCGGTGAGGCTCTTGCCGAGGTAGCCGGAGACGCCGTCGCTGAGCACGTCGTCGACCAGGCCCGGGTGGTGGTTCCAGGTGAAGACCGCGACGCGCCTGATGAAGGGGTCGGCGACGGCCCGGGAGAGCGTGGTGTCGTCGAGCGGGGTGCCGAAGGTCTCGATCAGCGCGATGTCGATCGGGGCGCGCATCCGGTCCTTGAAGCTGCCGAGCTCGAAGCCGCCCAGCGTGCGGAGCATGCTCTCCAGACCCCGGCGGACGAGCTCGTCGCCGCCGAGGAGGCCAACGCGGATGATCATGGAGAGTCCTGACAGTGGGTGAGGAGGACCGCACGTCCGTGCGACCTCGACGCCCCCCAGACCGTCCCGGCCACTGTAGGTGCGCCTGATCGGTCCGAGCGCCAGCCGAGCGTGGGACCCGCGTGAGTCGGCGACGAAATACACCCCCACGGGTGAGGGCCGGGGCTCGCAACACTTGTGAACGATACCCCCTAGGGGTATGTTCGACCCATGAGCGAGCAGCACGGCCACCTCGAGGGCAACGACGCAGCGGTCCAGGCCCACCTCAAGCGGCTGCGCCGCATCGAGGGACAGGTCCGCGGCATCCAGCGCATGGTGGAGGAGGAGAAGTACTGCATCGACATCCTCACCCAGGTCTCCGCCGCGACCAAGGCGCTGCAGGCACTCGCGCTGTCGCTGCTCGACGACCACATGGCCCACTGCCTCGTCGACGCCGCCCGCCAGGGCGGGGCCGAGCAGGAGCAGAAGCTCAAGGAGGCCTCCGAGGCCATCGCACGCCTCGTGAAGTCCTGAGGTTTCGAGGCTCGCTTCGCTCGCACCTCAACCAGCGTTGAACTCCATGAAGGGGAGACACCGATGACCACCGACACCTACACCGTCACCGGCATGACCTGCGGCCACTGCGCCGCCTCCGTCACCGAGGAGATCTCCGAGCTCGAGGGCGTCGAGACCGTCGACGTCGTCGTCGAGACCGGAGCCGTCACCGTCACCAGCACCGCCCCCCTCGACCACGCTGCCGTCCAGGCAGCCGTCGAGGAAGCCGGCTACGTGCTGGCGTGAGCACCCGATGAGTACGCCGCTGCGCGTGGCCGCCTTCGTCACCGCCCTGGCCGTCGCCTTCGCGGTGGCCTGGGGCGGAGGCCGGCTCGTCGGGCCGGTCGGGGCCGAACCGGTCGCCCACGAGGGCACGGCCGACCACGGCGAGACGGCCGCCTCCGACCACGGGGACGACCACGGTGGCCACGAGGCCTCTGCGACCGTCGCCGACGTCGGCGGGCTGACCGCCCGCGCCGACGGCTTCACCCTCGACCTCGCCGAGCGCACGCTGCCCGCCGGGACGACCCGGCTGGACTTCCGCGTGCTCACCTCCAGCGGCCGGCCGCTGCTCGACTACACCCGCGAGCACGAGAAGGACCTGCACCTCATCGTCGTACGCCGTGACCTGACGGGCTTCCAGCACGTGCACCCGCGGCTCGACACCGCGACCGGCACCTGGTCGGTGGACGTGCGCCTGACGCCGGGCGTGTGGCGCGTGATCGCCGACTTCACGCCCGAGGGCTGGGACGGGCTCACCCTGGCCGACGACGTCGCCGTGCCCGGCGACTTCACGCCCGAGGACCTCCCTGCCGACACCCGCACCGCGGAGCTGGAGACGGACGAGGGCACCTACACCGTGTCCCTCGAGGGCGACACCGCCCCGGGCGCCGACACCGTGCTGACCACGAGCATCGAGCTCGACGGGGAGCCGGTCACCGACCTCGAGCCCTACCTCGGCGCCTTCGGCCACCTCGTCGCGATCCGTTCGGGCGACCTCGGCTACCTCCACGTCCACCCCGAGGAGGGCGAGCCCGGTCCCGGAATCGACTTCGCGACCGCGTTCCCGACGCCGGGGACGTACCGGCTCTTCCTCGACTTCCAGCACCGCGGCACCGTCCGCACCGCCGCCTTCACTGTCGAGGCGTCCGGCGTGCCCGGCACGACCTCGGACGGATCCACCGACCACGGGGAGGGCGACCATGACCACTGAGTCGACCACCGAGCCGCTCGCCGACGTCGAGCTGGCCATCACCGGCATGACCTGCGCGTCGTGCGCCAACCGCATCGAGCGCAAGCTCAACAAGCTCGATGGCGTCACCGCGACCGTCAACTACGCCACCGAGAAGGCGAAGGTCTCCTACCCCGGCTCCGTCTCCACCGACGACCTGCTGCGGACCGTCGAGGCCGCGGGCTACGCCGCCGCGCTGCCGACCCCGCCCGACGCCCCCGCCGAGGACGCCGCTCCCGAGCGCGACCCGCTGCTCCAGCGGCTGCTGGTCAGCACCGCGCTCAGCGTCCCGGTGATCGCGATGGCGATGGTGCCGGCGCTGCAGTTCACCTACTGGCAATGGGCCTCGCTCGCCCTGGCCGCGCCCGTCGTCGTGTGGGGCGCGCTGCCCTTCCACCGCGCCGCGTGGACCAACCTGCGCCACGGCGCGACCACCATGGACACCCTCGTGTCGGTCGGCGTGCTCGCGGCCTTCGGCTGGTCGCTGTGGGCGCTCTTCCTCGGCACCGCCGGGGAGCCGGGGATGACGCACCCCTTCCGGATCTCGATCGACCGGACCGACGGCGCGTCCAACATCTACCTCGAGGCCGCCGCCGGCGTGACCACCTTCATCCTCGCCGGGCGCTGGCTCGAGCACCGCTCGAAGCGGCAGTCGGGTGCGGCACTGCGGGCGCTGATGGAGCTCGGCGCGCGTGACGTCGCGGTGCTGAGGGACGATCGCGAGGTGCGGATCCCGACCGACCAGCTGGTCGTCGGCGACGAGTTCGTCGTACGCCCCGGCGAGAAGGTCGCCACCGACGGCGAGGTCGTCGAGGGCAGCTCCGCGATCGACGCCTCGATGCTCACCGGAGAGTCGGTGCCCGTCGAGGTCGGCCCCGGCGACACCGTGGTCGGCGCGTGCCTGAACGCCGGCGGGCGGATCGTCGTGCGCGCCACCCGCGTCGGCGCCGACACCCAGCTCGCCCAGATGGCGCGCCTGGTCGAGGACGCGCAGAACGGCAAGGCCGAGGTGCAGCGCCTCGCCGACCGGATCTCCGGCGTCTTCGTGCCCATCGTCATCGGCCTGGCCGTGGCAACGCTCGGCTTCTGGCTCGGCAGCGGGGCGGGGGCCACGGCGGCCTTCACCGCCGCGGTCGCGGTGCTGATCATCGCCTGCCCGTGCGCGCTCGGCCTGGCCACGCCGACGGCGCTCATGGTCGGCACCGGCCGCGGCGCCCAGCTGGGCATCCTGATCAAGGGCCCCGAGGTGCTGGAGTCGACCCGCCGCGTCGACACCATCGTGCTCGACAAGACCGGCACCGTGACCACGGGCGCGATGACCGTCCACGAGGTGGTGGCCGCCGAGGGCGAGTCCGCGGACGACGTACGCCGTCTCGCCGCCGCGCTCGAGTCGGCGTCCGAGCACCCGGTCGGGCGGGCCATCGCGACCTCGGTCGAGTCCCCCGGAGCGGTGGAGGACTTCGCCAACCGCGAGGGCCTCGGCGTCCAGGGCGTCGTCGAGGGCCACGCCGTCGTCGTCGGCCGGCCGCGGCTGCTCGAGGAGTGGTCGCAGCACCTGCCGGCGTCGCTCGTCGACGCGGTCACCGCAGCGCAGGCGCAGGGGCGTACGCCCGTCGCGGTCGGATGGGACGGCCGCGCCCGTGGCGTCATCGTCGTCGGCGACACGGTCAAGCCGACCTCCGCCGAGGCCGTGGCACGGCTGCGCGAGCTCGGGCTGACGCCCGTGCTGCTCACCGGCGACAACGAGGCCGCCGCCCGGCACGTCGCCGCGCAGGTCGGCATCGACGAGGTCATCGCCGACGTGCTGCCGGCCGACAAGGTGGCCGAGGTGCAGCGGCTCCAGGCGTCCGGTGCGGTCGTGGCGATGGTCGGCGACGGCGTCAACGACGCGGCCGCGCTCGCCCAGGCCGACCTGGGTCTCGCGATGGGCACCGGCACCGACGTGGCGATCGAGGCCAGCGACCTGACGTTGGTGCGCGGCGACCTGCTCGTCGCGGTCGACGCGATCCGGCTCTCGCGCCGCACGCTGGGGACGATCAAGGGCAACCTCTTCTGGGCCTTCGCCTACAACGTCGCCGCCCTGCCGCTGGCCGCCGCCGGGCTGCTCAACCCGATGCTCGCCGGTGCGGCAATGGCTTTCTCGAGCGTCTTCGTGGTGACCAACAGCCTGCGGTTGCGGGGCTTCCGGTCGTCGATCGCCTGATCGCAGGCTCCACGGGGTGTGCCCCCGCGACCGGGTGGTCCCTACTCTCTGCGCATGGGACTCAAGGACCTCCTCACCCTGGGCAGCGACGAGACGAAGAAGACTCGCGCCGCGCTCGACGCCGCCGACGACCCGCGCCCCGACCCGGGCGCCATCGACCGCCTCGTCGAGATGCTCATCGACGTCGGGCTCGAGGGCCGCGGCCCGATCAACCCGGTCCGCGAGGTGGCCGAACGTGCGCTGACCAAGGCCGGCGGCGACCGCGAGAAGGCCATCGCCGCCGTGGCCCGCTCGACCACGTTCTTCGGCGCGGTCGGCGGCTTCGCCACCGGGCTGGGCGGCTTCGTCACGATGCCGGTCTCGCTTCCGGTCAACGTCGCCGAGTTCTACCTCCAGGCCGTCCGGATGGTCGGCACCGTCGCGACGCTGCGGGGCTACGACATCTCGGAGCCGCGCGTGCGCACCGCGGTGCTGCTCACGCTCGTCGGCTCGGACTCCGACGAGGTGCTGAAAAAGGCGGGGATGCAGAGCGCCGGGAGCCGCGTGACGGCGTACGCCCTCAAGGGCCTGCCGCCCGCGGCGTTGATGGTCGTCAACAAGGCGGTCGGCTTCCGGCTCATGCGCGGGGTGAGCGAGAAGGTGCTGGCCCGCTTCGGCCGCGGCATCCCGTTCGCCGGCGGCGTGGTCGGTGGCGGCATCGATGGCTACATGATGAAGAAGATCGCCGACCACGCGATGAAGGAGTTCCCGGCGCTCGGTGGTTGAGGTGCGAGCGCAGACCTCGGTGGTTGAGGTGCGAGCGCAGCGAGCCTCGAAACCACTCGACCGGTGGTTTCGAGGCTCGTCGCTGGCGCTCCTCACACCTCAACCACCGATGGCCGTGCGGATGGTGTCGGCCTCCTCCTCGACCGTCGCTGCGTCGACGAGGTCGCCGGCCTGCTCGGTGAGCACCGTGACCCACTGGTCGAGGACCTGCTCGGCGTAGCCGCTGTCGTAGAGCTCCTCGACCAGGTCGGTCTTGGCCTGCTCGACGAGGTCAGCCCACTCCTCGACGGCGGTGAAGCGCTCGACGAGGACGTTGGACCCGCCGCGCATCCCGCCGGGACGGCCCTCGGGCATCCCCTCGGGTCGCTCTCCTTCAGGCATGTCGGTCGGCATCCCCTCCGGCCGCTCGCCGCCCTCGGGGAACCCGCCGCCGGGGAAGCCGCCGCCTCCCGGGGAGGTGCCGAAGGCGAGGTTGTGGTCCCACGCGACGACGGTGAAGCCGCCGGTGGTGGTGTCGTAGCGGAGGTAGGCGTTGTTGCCAGGCCCGTCGATGTCGTCGAAGTTCTCCACCACCTCCTCGAAGGCGAGGTAGCGGGCGAAGGCCTGCACGTCGAGGCGCTCGGGCAGCTCGGCGGCGAGCTCCTCGTCGGTGCTGTTGTTGATGAAGTCGAGGAACTCGATCAGCGGCGTGAGGTCGTCGTCGCCGGTCTCCTGGTCGAAGACGTCGGTGTAGGCGTCCGGGTCGTCGCCGCGCCACGACCAGTCGCCGCCGGCCTCGGCCTTGTAGAGCAGGCCGGGCGTGGAGAAGTTCTCCTCCTCCCACCGCTCGTCGAGGTGCTGCACGACCAGCCGCAGCCGCGCGTCGGCGCCGTTGACGCTGAACGACGTCGCGACCGCGTGCTCGCTCGCCAGCCCCGCCTCGGCGAGCAGGTCGAGCGCCAGCGCCTCGTTGAGCGCGGTCTCGGAGGCGTTGGACCGGACGACGAGCTCGGTCCATCCGTCGATTGAATTGCCGTCAATGAACTTGTCGAGCCGGATCAGCCACGGCAGGTCGGTCGGCTCTGCGTCGGCGTCGACGCTGCGCAGCGACGAGTTGCCCTTGAGCCGCAGCCCGGCGCGCTCGACGACCTCGCCGTCGACCGTCACGGTCGCCTCGATCCACTCCTTCTCGTCCGTCTCCTCATACGTCGCGATCATCGCGGCGTAGGCCTCCTCGTCGACCTCGACGGAGATGTCGTGGAGCGTGCTGGCGTCCCAGATGCCGGTGCCGGCGGCGACCTCCTCGGCCGCAGAGGTCACGCCGGTGGTCGCGGCGCCGGGCGCGTCCGGCGTACTCGTCGCGCAGCCGCCCAGGGCCAGCGACGCGAGCGCGGCCAGGACGACGGGGCGCCTGCGGAAGAGGTTCATGCGAGGACTCCTGTGTCGAGGGTGAGGTGGGCGGCGAGGTGCCGCGAGGTGACGCGGTGCCAGCGGTTGAGCTGGAGGTCGGGGGTCAGCAGCGCCAGCCCGGTGCCGTACTTCGAGATCCGCACCGGTCGGTGCCCGAGCTCCCACAGCCGCCGGTCGAGCGGGCCGGGGCCGACGGAGGCCGACTTGGTCTCCACGACGAGCACGTCGCCGACCTCGGCGCTGCCGTGGCCGGAGACCCAGCGCAGCTCGCGGTCGATCGTGGCCCGTCCCGCGCCGGCACCGACCAGGAGCGTCGTACGCCGATAGGTGGTGCGCAGCGTCGGCACGAGGGACTGCGGGTCCACGCCGTGTACGTCGGCCTCGCGCAGGCGGTCGCGGACCCAGCCGTCGGCGGCGGCGGGGACCTCGAGCGGGTTGCTGCCGGGGTGGAGCATCCGCTCCTTGACGGTCGCGCCGCGGCGCCCGCGGGTCTTGACCTCCAGCCAGCACTCGCCGGTGTCGGCGTAGACCCGGCTGCGCACCTTCCAGCGGCGGCGTCGCCGGTGGGCCGAGGCGGTCCAGCTGTCGAGCCCGACGGTGTCGAGGTAGGTCGACTCGTAGTGCGAGGACCAGCGCCCGTCGATGGTGAGCACCCGCAGCCCGGGCATCCCGGTGACGAGGGCAACGAGGTCGCCGGCGGGGACGACGTACTTCCGGTCCATGCGGGTGAGCAGCTCGGCCTCGGCGTTGAGGTCGGCCAGGCTCACCGGTGCGAGTCGTTCGATCGCACTCATCGCGTCAGGGCCGGGGCGTCGTGGCGCTCGGCGCGCGGCAGGGCCGGGCGCGGGGCGGCGGCGTAGTGGACCTCGACGGTCGTGGTGTCGTTGACCAGGTCCACGCGCACCGGCGTCACCCGGGTGACGCGGGCGTCGAGGAGCAGCTCGAGGCGCTCGACAAGCGTGGGCTCGTCGGTGATCGCTGAGTCGAGCACGACCACCTGCCGCAGGCCGGTGCTGTGCAGGAGCCGGCTGTCGGCGACGGCGAGCACCACCACGAGCCCGGCCATCAGCGAGATCGAGAGCACGAGGTCCGCGATGCCGAGACCGCCGATGAGGCCGATGGCGAGCGCGGCGAAGTAGTAGGCGATCTCGTGCTGGCCGAGCTCGTCGGAGCGCAGCCGGATGATGGAGAGGACACCGAAGAGGCCGAGCCCCAGCCCGATGGTCGCGGCGCTGCTCGACAGCACGATCGTTACCGCGAGCACGCCGACGTTGACGGCGATGAAGGCGGTGACGAGGTCGGCGCGGCGGTGGCGGGGGTAGTAGACGGCCATGGCCAGGACGAGGACCGCGACGACGTCGACCGCGGCGAGCAGGTAGGTGGGGTTCATGCTGCGAGGCTCCCGGCCGCACCTGTCGACGACCTTCCACGAGTCTGTGCCAGCCCTGTGGAGTCACGCCGCTGGACCGCTCTGGGACAATCTGACCTCGTGGACAGCCCCTTCCCCTCCGTCGTGCTCGTCGCCTCGCTGATCTTCGCCGCGGTGGTGCTGGTCTACGTCGCGATCGACCGCACGCCCGACTGGGGCCTGCTCGGCGCCGCGGGCTTCATCGAGGGCCTGACGCTGGTCCTGCTGGTCGTCGCCGGCATCCAGGTCGGCGGGGTCGACCTGAGCGGCGGCGCGCTCGTCACGTTCTTCGGCTACCTCGTCGCCGGACTGTTCCTGCTGCCCGCCGGCTTCGTCTGGTCGCTCGCCGAGCGCAGCCGCGGAGCGACCGCCGTGCTGGCGGTCGCCGGCCTCGCCCAGGCCTTCGTGATCCTGCGCGCCATGCAGGTCTGGCCCTCGTGAGCTCGACCAGCTCCGGCGCCGGTCGCGTCCTCGTCGCGGTGTACGGCGTCTTCGCCCTCGCTGCGACCGCCCGCTCGCTCGTGCAGCTCTTCACCAAGGCCGACGAGGCACCCCTGGCGTACGCCCTGTCCGCGCTCGCCGCCGTCGTCTACATCGCCGCGACCCTCGGCCTCGCCGAGGTCGGCCCCTCGCCGCGCCGCCTCGCCTGGGCGGCCGTCGTCTTCGAGCTGGTCGGCGTGCTGACCGTCGGCACGCTCACCGTCCTCGACCCGGAGCTCTTCCCCGACGCGACCGTGTGGTCGGCGTACGGCGCGGGCTACGGCTGGCTGCCGCTGGTGCTGCCGTTCGCGGGGATCGCTTGGCTGTGGCACACGCGTCGGGTCACGCGCTCCTGACCGCTTCGCTCAGCAGCGGTACGCCGAGCTCGCACCGGTCGACGTGGCGGTCGATCACGGTGAGGATCGCCGTGCGCATGGCGACCACCTTGTCGTCCTCTGCCAGCAGCAGCTCAGCCGGATAGCTCACGCTGAACCCGCCGTAGCCGCGCCGCCCGACCACTCTGGTGACGTCGTTGAAGGTCACGGTCAGACGGCACTCGAGTGCAGCGGCGCGGTAGTCATCGACCCAGCTCGAGCCGTCCGGCAGCTCGTCGACGAGCTGGCGCCAAGCGGTGCTTTCCGCCTCGTACCAACCGTCGACCTTCACGGCTTGACCCATGGATCCGAAGTCGGCGGTGACCCGGTAGAGGCGGTCGCTGATCCACGCCGAGCTGAACGGCACGAAGTAGTCGTCGTCCCCCATGCGCGCAGGTTAGTGCCCCTCGGCACGAACCGGGCGCATGTTGCAGACGCGTCGGGGGCACGGGAGTCCATGGACACTCCCGACGAGCAGACGCCCAAGCCCGACACCGATGAGCGTCGCGGTACGCCGAACTCGTCGGGCCCCGAGGGAGCTGCGGGCGGGATGGGCTCGAGCAGCGAGCGCGTCGGGCCCACCGGTCCGGGCCAGGTGAGCACGGACGGGCTGCGCGACACCAGCGTGCTGCCCACGCCGGACGACGCGCCGCCGGAGCAGAGCGCGGGCGGCGAGGAGCCCCAGCCGGACGGGATCACCCCGAAGGCTGGGTACCCCAGCAAGGACCCGCGCAACGACGACAAGCCGTACGACGCGTGAGCCGCTGGCTCAGCCCAGCATGAAGTCGGCGACCACGCGGCCGAGCTCGGCGCCGGCGTCTTCCTGGAGGAAGTGACCGGCGTCAGCGATGGTCGGGTGGTCGAGCCCGCGCGTGCCGGGGATCAGCTTGCGCAGGACCGGCGCCATCGCACCGGTGATCGGGTCGCTGTCGCTGAAGGCAACGAGGAACGGCAGCTCGCTGGTCGACAGCACCTCCCACGCAGCACGGTTGGCCTCCGTGGCCGGGTCGTCGGGCCGCGTCGGCACGAGGGTCGGCATGACCCGTACGCCTGCCTTGGCCCGCTCCTCGGGGAACGGAGCGTCGTACGCCGCCCGTACGTCGTCGGCCATCGGCCGCACGCAGCCGGCTGCGACGAGGCGGCCCACATCCAGCGTCTCGGCGCTCTGCACCGCGTTGCGGAACTGCCACCAGATCTCCGGCATGTCGAAGTCACCGGTCGGCAGCCCGGTGTTGGCCGCGACCACTCGGGCGAAGCGGTCCGGGTGCTCGGCGACCAGCCGCAGGCCGATCAGCCCACCCCAGTCCTGCCCGACCAGCGTCACGTCGCGCAGGTCGAGGTGGTCAAAGACGAGCTCGCGCGTCCACTCGACCAAACGGGCGAACGAGTAGTCCTCCGTAGCGAGCGGCTTGTCGGAGCGCCCGAAGCCGATCAGGTCGGGCACCACGCACCGGATCCCGCGGCTGGTGAGCACCTCGATCACGTGCCGGTAGAGGAACGACCACGACGGCTCGCCGTGCAGCAGCAACGCGACCGGCCCGTCCGCCGGCCCGGCATCGACGTACGCCACCCGCAGGGTGCCGCCGTCGAGGTCCGCGACCTGCGCGTAGCTCGGCTCCCAACCGAAGTCGGGGAGGTGGTCGAATGCGGCGTCCGGGGTGCGGTAGACCTCCATGCCCGTCAGTCTGGCAGGGCTGCGGCGGGGCGGTCGCGCTTTGACGGCCGCCGCCACGGCAGCGTGCCCTCCAGCTCGACCTGATCAGCGGCGGTCGATGCCGTCCAGCCGCAGCTCGGTGGAGGCGTCGGAATGGGTCCCGCCGCTGTTGACGTGCTTGTCGCTGATGGTCGCGCCGTTCTTCAGGACGCCGAACAGCGCCATCGCGTGACCCCGCCCCACGTCGTAGTCGTCCTTGAGCCAGGTCACGAAGTCGCCCGCCTTGCTCTGCGGGGTGAACCCACGGGCAGCGGCCTCGCCCAACAGCTCCTCGGGCGTCTTGCCGGTCTTTTTCTCGATCGCGTCGAGGTAGGCCTGGTAGCTCATCGTCATCCCCGTTCAGTGGTGTGCCAGCGACACTAGGCGCAGCCCTGGGACGTTGGCTTCTCCGAAATCGCTGAGCTCGCTGGACGTGCCCAATGGCGGCGTCGGACCCACTCGTCGCGGCTACTTAGAGACTTCACGCAGGATCGGTGTCTGGCCAGACTCGGTCCAGGTGTCCGGCGGGACGCTCTCAACTGCGGCTGCCCACCCGGTTTGGGTGTGGCTCTCATCTGGTCTGCGACCCGTCGGACACCGTGACGAGGCGTGGCTCAAGAGGGGACTGCCCAGCTCGTAGTAGCACTGCCCACCTCGCCGTCCCTACCGGTTCGAGGAGTGCAGGAGGCATCCATGACGGGCGTGATCATCGGGGTCGATCCCCACAAGCTGTCGGCCACCATCGAGGTCGTCGACCACCACGGACACCTGCTGGGGTCCGGCAGGTTCACCACCGACAAAGCCGGCTACACCGCGATGCGCAGCTACGTGAAGGCCTGGCCGGAGCGCACCTGGGCGGTCGAGGGCGCCAACGGCACCGGGCGTCCGCTGGCCCAACGCCTCGTCGAAACAGGTGAACGGGTCGTCGACGTCCCGGCGAAGCTCGCCGCGAGGGTCCGGCTCTTCGACACCGGCCACAACCGCAAGACCGACGCCCTGGACGCACACTCGATCGCAATGGTCGCGCTGCGCACCGCGGGCCTACGAGTGCTGACACCCGACGGTGACCTCGAGGCGCTGCGGATGCTCACCGACCGTCGCGACGAGCTCGCCCGGCTACGGGTGCAGACCCTCAACCGGCTGCAGCGACTACTCAGCGAGCCGATCCCCGGCCAACGCAAGAAGGACCCCTCCGCCCTGCAGGCCAAGGCGATGCTGGCCACCGTCCGTCCCCGCGACATCGCCGGGAAGACCCGCCGCCGGATGGCCGCCGAGGAGCTCGCCGACCTCGTCGCGGTCGACAAGAAGCTGAAGAAGATCAAGACCGAGCTGAAGGACGCCGTCGCCGCAAGGGGCTCGACCTTGATGGAGGTGCACGGCATCGGACCAGCCGGAGCCGCCCGGATACTGGCCGACGTCGGCGACATCGCCAGGTTCCCCGACCGGAACCGGTTCGCGTCCTGGACCGGCACCGCACCCCTGGACGCCTCGTCGGGTGAACAGATCCGCCACCGGCTGTCCCGAGCAGGGAACCGACGGATGAACCACGTCATCCACATCGCCGCCATCGTCCAGCTGCGCCACGACACCGAAGGCCGTGCCTACTACCGCCGCAAGCTCGCCGCCGGCAAGACACCCCTGGAAGCGCTGCGCTGCCTCAAGCGACGCCTGTCCGACGTCATCTACCGCCGCCTCGTCGCGGACGCACGAGCAGCCCAGGACCGGGCAGCAGACGCGGGCCCGGGAGGGCACTGCGGGGCGACTCAAGAATCCAGCGCGGTCGACCTGCCCCCGCACATCGACACTTCGGATCAGCCACTTCCCGGACCCGCAACACCGACGCTACAACCGGCCGGCCGAGCCCGAAAGACTCCGAAGAGGACCACTCCTCAACCCGCTGCTTGACACAGAGGGGAGCCAGATCCGGTTGTCCCCGACAAGCGGCGGTAGGACACAGGTCTACGGCGAAGGCCTGGGTGTTGGTCTGTGACGTCAGCGGTCGATCGTGGCCATGTTGGTCTCGTCGTGTCGTTCGCCGGCGGCGGGGTCGAGGGAGTCGAGCCGCTGGAGCTGGTCGGCGGTGAGCTCGACGTCTGCGGCCGCGGTGTTCTCCTCGACGCGTGCGATGCGGCGGGTACCTGGGATGGGAGCGATGTCCTCACCACGGCTGAGGAGCCAGGCCAGCGCCGTCTGGGCGGGGGTGGCGCTGACCTCGGCACCGATCGCGGTGACCTCGTCGACGAGGGCGAGGTTGCGCTGGAAGTTGTCGACGGTGAAGCGGGGGTTGGTCTTGCGCCAGTCATCATCGTTGAAGTCATTGACGTTGCGGATCTGGCCGGTGAGCAGGCCGTGTCCGAGCGGTGAGTAGGGCACGAAGCCGATGCCGAGCTCCCGCAGGAGGGGCAGGATCTCGGCCTCCACGTCGCGGGTCCACAGCGAGTACTCGGTCTGGAGCGCGGTGACCGGCTGCAGGGCGTGGGCACGGCGGATCGTGTCCGGCGCTGCTTCGGAGAGTCCGAAGTGTCGGACCTTGCCCTCGGCGATGAGGTCGGCGACGGCTCCCGCGGTCTCCTCGATCGGGGTGTTCGGGTCGACACGGTGCTGGTAGTAGAGGTCGATGTAGTCGGTGTCGAGGCGCCGCAGCGAACCCTCCACCGCTGCCCGGACGTTGGCCGGGCTGCTGTCCGTGGCAAAGGAGTGGGTGTCGCCGTGGTGCTGCACGAGGCCGAACTTCGTCGCGATCACGACCTCGTCCCGGCGCCCCATCACGGCCCGCCCGACGAGCTCCTCGCTGTGAAAGGGTCCGTAGACCTCGGCCGTGTCGATGTGGGTGACGCCGAGCTCGAGGGCGCGGTGGATCGCGCGGACAGACTCGGAGTCATCCAGCGGGCCGCCCGTGGTGTAGGTGCCGGCCATGGTCATGGCGCCGAGGCCGACGCGGGAGACCACGAGGTCGCCGAGGTGTGCGTTCTTCATCAGACTTCTTTCCTGGATGGTGGTGACGGTGAGTGCCGCCACCACCCACACAACCAGCGCCTGACAGCAGCCGGGAGTCCCGGACGTAGGGGTCACCGGCAGTGACTCCCACACCCGTAGTTGGCTTCGTACAGTGGGCACATGAGTGCCCCGGAACCGAGCCCCCGCGAATCTGCCCGGGCAGAGATCCGGGAGTTCCTGTCCACCCGTCGGGCGCGGATCACGCCGCAGCAGGCGGGCCTTCCGTCGTACGGCGGAAGCCGCCGTCGGGTGCCGGGGCTGCGCCGCGAAGAAGCGGCTCTTCTGGTCGGGGTGTCTCCGCAGTACTACATCCGGTTGGAGCGAGGCGACGCGACCGGCGTCTCTGAGAGCGTCATCGACGGCATCACCCATGCCTTGCGGCTCGACGACGCCGAGCGGGCGCACCTGCTCGACCTGTTTCGCACCGCAGGATCACCCAGCCGCGCCAGGAGGCGGCGCGCTCCAGCGACTGACCGGGTCCGGCCGACGATCCAACGCCTGGTCAACGCGATGCCCGCCGTGCCCGCCGTGGTGCTCAGCGGCCGACTCGACGTCCTTGCCACCAACCCCCTCGGCCAAGCCCTGTTCCACCCGTTCTACGACACCGACGAACCGGTGAACAACGCACGCCTCGTGTTCCTCGATCCCCGCGCCACAGATCTGTTCCGGGAGTGGGACGTCGTGGCCAACGACACCGTCGCGCTGCTGCGCGCAGAAGCCGGACGTGACCCCTACGACCGGAAACTGACCGACCTGGTCGGCGAGCTGTCCACCCGAAGCGACGACTTCAGAGTCCGCTGGGCCACACACGACGTCCGCATTCACAGCACGGGCGTCAAGAAGCTGCACCACCCGGTCGTCGGGGACCTCGACCTGCCCTTTGAGTCCCTGCCGCTCGAGGCCGGAGCCACGACGAACTTGGTCACCTACCTCGCCGAACCAGGCAGCGCGTCCCACGACGCGCTCGCCCTGCTAGCCAGCTGGGCCGCAACCGGCGCCGACCCGTCAACTGACCGTCCGATCACTCCACACCGTGAAAGCGGCATCAACCGGGACTAGCGCCGGAGGAGGAATGACCCACCCGCCGGCGATTAACGGAGCTTGTCAGTCAACCAGCAGTAGCCGTCGGGCGGCGGGGTGCAGCGCCTTGATGGAGCCGCCTATGTGAGCTGCGCGCCACCCCGCCTCTCCCTACGTCCGCATCACAAAGCTGACCGTGTTGTCGGCGTGGATCGTCATCACGTACTTCGAGTCGTGAGCGAGCCGGTGGTGGCGCGGGCACAGGAGCCGACCGTTGGCGAGGTCGGTGAGGCCGTATCGCGACCAGGGGTCGTCGTGGTGGGCGTGACATCCGGAGGCTGAGGTCTCGCAGCCGCGGGCGGTGCAGCCGCCGTCACGCAGCCCGAGTGCGATGCGCTGGGCCTTGGTGAATAGCCGCACCGCACGGCCCATGTCCAGCGGCACCGACTTCGAGCCGAGCACGACCGGGATGATCCCCGCCTCGCACGCCAGCCGACGCGCCTGACCGGCTGACATCCGCGACCCGTCGTCCAGCAGCGCAGTCGCGTGAGCGCCCAGCAACTGCTCGATCGTCATCGTCACCACCACCGTGGCGTTCACCCCTGCGGTCTGCGGGGTCGCGTCGACCGGGTAGCGCTCGACGTACTCCACCAAGGCCTCCCCCAGCCGACGCCGCAACGGCTTCCACTCGCCCGTCTCGTCGCGGAGCTCGTCCTCGGTGTGGCGGGCCGGGTTGGCCAGCGCCAGCAGGTGCCGCTTCAGCATCGCCCCCACGTGGGACGGCACCACGAAGGTTCCGCGGCAGCGACCCTCACCGTCGTCGGACATGGTGAAGTCGGCCTGCGCCACAGCACGCCGCTCCTCCGCCTCGAGCACGGCAGCCTCGTGGCACTCGCCGACTTCGGGGGCCACGACATCGAGAATCCGCTTCCCGATCTGCTTCAGCTCACGCGCGTCGTGCTGGCGAGCGAGCCCGAGGAGCACGCTCTCGGCCCGCTCGCGGATCTCGAAGTCGACATGGGAAGGGAGGACGTCGACCGCCTCCGTGATCACCCGCGCCTGTTCCGAGCGCACGGCCCCCGACATCAGCGCCGTCGCGACCCACGGGTGCTGCTCCAGCGCCCGTCCCAGCGCCAGGTCGCGGCGCGCCTCGCGCCGCGTCGTCCTGGTCTCGACCGCCAGCCACGCCGCCGCGTCACGCAGTCCGTGCGCGGTGGCCACGTCATCGGAGGCGCCCAGCACCCTCGCCAGCAGCGCATCCAGCTGCGATCGCACTTCCGTGAGCCCGACCAGCGCCGACTGCTTCTCCGTCACCGACATGAACGCTGGCTCGACCGCGGCCACGCCCTTGAGCGCAGCACCGAGGTCGTCGGCACACTCGATGATCGGATGCACGGGGCCATCTCCTCGACGCACGTCACGGACACCCACCCGGTCCGGGTGGGGCGGTGAGGCGTACTGGCCCATGCGCCGCGGTCGCCATCCGAGAGCCGCTTCAACGGCATCCCGTCAGCACCAGGACGGGTTCTATGGATGACTGTCCCGACCCCGGGGTCCTCGTCGCCTCTGACGGGATCCGTTCCGGATCGGCGTGCTACTCACCATCGTACGCCTGTTCGAATACAGGCGCAAGAGCAAAACCTAGGCGTTCGCCGGCGGCAGGTTCTTCTTCAACAGCCGCTTGACCCGCCGCTGCTTGCGGTCGGGGATCATCGAGCGCATCTCCTCGAGCTTGCCGAAGCACAGCAGCCGGTCCTCGCCCTCGAGCACCGTCTTGTTGCGGGGGTTCGGGATGACCTGGGTGCCGCGGTGCAGGGTGAGCACGGTGATGTCGCGCTCGTCGAGGCCGGACTCGCCGAGCTTCTTGCCGACCATGTCGGAACCGCCGTGGACCACGATCTCGGCCACGCCGTAGCCGGTCGAGACCGTCAGGCGCTGGCGTACGTCGATGTCGGGGAAGGCGACCTGGTTGTCGATGTAGTCGATGATCGCGCCGGCGACGTCGAGCTTGGTCGCGGCCTCGATGCCCTCCAGGCCGGGCGAGGAGTTCACCTCCATCACCTGCGGGCCGTTGTTGCCCTCGAGCATGTCGACACCGGCCACGCGCAGGCCCATGATCTGCGCCGAGCGCACCGCCACGCGCTCGAACTCCTCGTCGAGCTCGACCGGCTCGACGCTGCCGCCGCGGTGCACGTTGGAGCGGAACTCGTCGCCCTGCGCCACGCGCCGCATCGCCGCCACGACGCGGTCGCCCACGACGAGGGCGCGGATGTCGCGGCCCTTGCTCTCCTTGACGAAGCGCTGGATCAGCACGTTCTGCCGGGTGCTCTGCAGCGTCTCGATGATCGCCTCGGCGACCTTGATCGTCGGCGCCAGGATCACGCCGATGCCCTGGGTGCCCTCGAGCAGCTTGATCACCACGGGCGCGCCACCGACGCGCTCGATCGCGGGGATCACGTCGGCGCGGTCCTGCACGAAGGTCGTCGCCGGCATCGGGATCTTGTGGCGCGACAGGATCTGCGTGGCGCGCAGCTTGTCGCGGCTGTTGGCGATGCCGTAGGACGTGTTCGGCGTGTAGACGTCCATCTGCTCGAACTGGCGCACCACGGCGGTGCCGAAGTAGGTGATCGAGTTGCCGATGCGCGGCAGGCACGCGTCGTACGTCGACAGCTGCTTCCCGCGGAACAGCAGGTCGGGCTCCTCCCCCGTCAGGTCGATGCCGAAGCGCAGCGTGTTGAGCACCTTGACGTCGTGACCGCGCTCGAGGGCTGCGGTCCGCAGGCGCTGGGTGCTGTAGGAGCGCGGCGCACGGGAGAGGATGGCGAGCTTCACGGGCGCCATACAAGCACGTCGCCACCCACGCAGGACCACCTGCCAAGATGGCCCGGTGCCGAACGACCCCCAGCAGCCCGTGACCGAAAAGGTCGTCGTCGGCTGGCGCGAGTGGGTCGCGCTGCCGCAGGCCGACGTCGACTGGGTGAAGGCCAAGATCGACACCGGCGCGCGCTCGTCGTCGATCCACGCCTTCGGCCTCGAGGCCTACGAGCAGGACGGCGCCGAGTGGGTGCGCTTCTCGATCCACCCCTGGCAGCGCTCCGACGAGGACCACGTCGAGCTCAGCCTGCCGGTGCTGGACCGCCGCGAGGTGCGCAGCAGCAACGGCCTCACCGAGCAGAGGTACGCCGTCGCGATGGACGTCCGGCTCGCCAAGCGCACCATCACCACCGTCATGACACTGAGCAACCGCGACGAGATGGGCTTCCGGATGCTCATCGGCCGCGAGGCACTCGAGCGCGGCTTCCTCGTCGACTCCGCGCTGTCCTACGCCGGCGGGAAGCCGAAGCGCGCCGTACGCCGCAAGAACTGGGGCAAGTAGCGCCCGTCAGCGCCGCTTGATCTCGCAGGACTTCAGCTTCTCGCCGCTGCAGGTGTCGCGGTTGGCGTTGCCGTTGATGATGTCGCGGCCCGTGCCGCCGACCAGCAGGTCCTTGCCGCGGCTGCCGCCGATGGTGTCGCGACCACCGTCGCCGTAGATCTTGATCCCCGACTTCCGGGCGTCGCAGTCGAGCAGGTAGCCGTCCTCGCCTGTGCGGTAGGACGCGATGTCGTCCTTGCCGCCGCGGCCCCGGACGGTGGCCCGGCACGCGTAGAAGCGGATCTCGTCGGCGCGCTTCGTGCCGAGGATCTCGACGCGCTGGGCGCCCAGGCGCGAGGTCTCGAAGCCGTTGAACCGACCCTTCACGGCGCGCCCGTCCTGGCGCATCTCGAGCTTCCCGGAGGCGAGGTCGAGGTCGAGGCGGTCGCCGGCCCACAGCTCGATGTCGTCCTCGCCCGCGCCACCGGCGTACCTGCTCCCGGCGCCACCGGCACCGTCGGGCGACAGCACAGTGTCGTCGCCCGCCCCGAGGTCGTAGCGCTGCCGACCGTCGCCGTCGGTGAACGAGGTGTAGACGAACTCGTCGCGGTCGCTGCCGGTGAGCTCGAGGGAGCGGGGGGCGACCGTGGCGAAGAGGGTGAAGGAGGTGAAGGGTCCGGTCCAGGCGAGGGTCTGGACACCGTCGGTGGTCATCGTCCCGGATGCCGCGTCGATCGAGACGTCGCCGGCGCCCAGGTCCGGCACGAGCGTGCTGTTCGGCCCCACGTCGAGGCGGGCTCCCGCGGCCATCGGACCCGACCAGAGGACCTCGCTGCCGATGCCACCGAGCACCAGCACGTCGGAGTTGGGCACCCCGCGCGACCCGGACCGGACCTGGTCGCCGGCGTTGGTGGCGCTGGTGCCCACTCCGGACGAGACGATGTCCTGCTCGTTGTCGAGCGATCCGTCGCCGGTGACCACCTGGTCCCGGGCCGGGGACCCGGAGTAGGTGTCGCTGCCCGACCCGAGCACCGCCTCGATGTCGGCCAGGGTGAAGGTGCCGTCGACCACGTCGTCGCCGGGACCCGTGTCCAGGGTGACGCCGAGGCGTCGGCCGGGCTCGTCCGTCACGCACACGAGGTCGTCCCCTCCGAGGGTCTTCACGCCGAGCGCGCCGTTGGTCACCACGACGTCGGGTCCCTCGGTGCCGATCAGGCCGTACTGCGAGGGCGTGCCCACGATCGTTGCCGGCTGCCCCTGGCAGGTCTCGGAAGCGGCGTACGCCGTGGGGCTGGTCAGGAGAGTGGCGGCGAGCAGTCCGGCGGCCATCAGCGGCAGTGTCCGCATGGGGAGTCCTTCGATCAGGTCCGAGTCGTGTCCGGGAGGAGACGCCCACCCTGCCCCAGAAGTTGTCGCAGCCGCTCGACGGCTCACAGGAACCGCACAAGGTCAGCCCACCTCCCCGACAGGCGGGGCCACCAGCATCGACGACATGCCCTCCTCCCGATCCCTCCGCACCCACGTCCGACAGGCCCTCGCCGCCTCGCTGGCCACCGTCCTCCTCGCCGGCTGCGGCGCCTCCGTGGCCACCTCCACCACCACCTCGACCTCCAGCTCGCCCTCCAGCTCGTCCTCGAGCACGTCGACCAGCGCGGTCGTCGCGACCGACGCCACGACGGTCCAGGACGCCCTCGCCGACGACGGCGCGGTCGAGACCGGGGACACGGCGTACGACGAGGCCGACGCCACCGCGATCACCCTCTCCGGCACGAGCGCCGAGTCCGACAGTGCCGCGGTCACCGTCGCCGACGGCACCGTCACGATCACCGCTGCTGGGACGTACGTCCTCTCCGGCGACCTCGACGGCCAGGTGGTCGTCGACAGCGCCGGCGACGGCGTAGTACGCCTCGTGCTGGACGACGCCACCATCACCTCGTCCACCACCGCGGCGATCAACGTCGTCGACGCGGAGTCCGTCGTGGTCGTGCTCGCCGACGGCAGCGACAACGCGCTCACCGACGCGACGACGTACGCCGACACGTCCGACGAGGCAGCCACCGGGGCGCTCTACTCCACCGCCGACCTCACCGTCGGCGGCACCGGCTCCCTCACGGTGACGGGGAACAGCAACAACGGCATCGTCGGCAAGGACGGCCTCGTGATCACCGGCGGGACCATCGACGTGACGTCGGTGGACGACGGCATCCTCGGCAAGGACTACCTCGTCCTCACCGACGGCACCGTCACCGTCGACTCCGTCGGCGACGCCTTCAAGTCCGACAACATCGAAGACGCCGGCTCCGGCTTCGTGCTGATCAAGGGCGGCGAGCTCACCGTCAGCACCGAGGACGACGGCATCAAGGGCGTCCAGGTGCTCGTGAGCGGCGGCACGATCGACGTCGCCGGGTCCAACGAGGCGATGGAGGGCTCGCTGATCATCGTCGACGACGGCGACATCGAGCTGCACTCTGCCGACGACGGCGTCAACGCCGCCTCCTCCGACGACAGCACCACGACGGACGGCCAGCCGGGCGGAGAGATGGCGGCCGGCGACTCCGTGCGCCTCGTCGTCAACGGCGGCACCCTCGAGGTCTGGGCCAGCGGTGACGGCCTCGACTCCAACGGCAGCGCCACCATCACCGGCGGCGACATCACGGTCCACGGCCCCACCACCGACGGCAACGGCGCGCTCGACGTCAACGGCACCTTCGACGTCAGCGGCGGCACCCTGCTCGCCGCCGGCAGCGCGGGGATGATGGTCGCCCCGTCGACCGACTCGGCGCAGGCCTGGATCGCCACCGCCCTCAGCGGCACCGCTGCCGCCGGCTCGGAGGTCGTGGTGACCGACGACTCCGGCGCCGAGGTGGCGGCGTACACCCTCGCGAAGGACGCCGCCTCCATCGTCCTCTCCTCCGCCGATCTCGAGCAGGGCGCGACCTACACCGTCTCCGTCGACGGCGCCGACACCACCGTCACTGCCGGCGAGGCACCTGCCGGCGGCCGCGGCCCGATGGGCGGCTGACCTGATGACCGACCACACCTCCACACCCACACCCGAAGGACACGACATGACCGAGAACCCGCAGCCCACCACCCGCACCTGGCGCGACCGCCTGCCGCGCCGCCTCCCCTCCGGCCGCAAGGCCGTCGCCGCCGGAGCCGTGGTCGCCGCTCTCGCGGTCGGCGGGGCCGGCTTCGGGGCCGGGTACGCCGTCGCGGACAGCGGCTCGACCGACACCGCCACCACGCAGACCACCGACGACTGGGGCGACCGCGGCTTCCCCGGCGACGGCGCCGGCCGCGGGCCGATGGGCGAGGTGCCGGGTGGAGAGATGGGTGATCAGGCGCCCGACCTCGACGGCGACGGCCAGCCGGACACCGAAACCGACTCCGACTCCTCGGACTCCAGCTCGCAGAACAGCTGAGCGCGCCCTGCCCCTCCCCACTCCCCGACTAACGGGTCCATCCGCGCACTCCCGCCCCCACCGATGGGGGCGGGAGTGCGCGTTTCGGCCCGTTACCCTGACCACCGTGAGCACCGCCGCCCGAACCCCCAGCCGCACGGCCGAGGTCGGCTAGTGGCGCGCGAGTCCTTCGCCATCGGCGGCATCCGCGTCCGCGCCGGCACGATGCGCTCCCTCGAGCTCCCGATCACCCGGCTGGTGACGGGGGCCGACGTCGACCTGCCGGTCCGCGTGGTGCACGGACGCGAGGACGGGCCGAGCGTGTGGATCGACGCGGCCATCCACGGCGACGAGGTCGCGGGTGTGGAGATCGTGCGGCAGGTGATGGCCGGGCTTGACGCCAAGACCTTCCGCGGGACGCTGGTCGCGGTGCCGATCGTCAACGTGCTCGGCTTCATGACCGGCGACCGCTACCTGCCCGACCGCCGCGACCTCAACCGGTCGTTCCCCGGCTCCGCCCGCGGCTCGCTCGCCGGCCGGATCGCCTACCTCTTCATGAAGGAGATCGTCGCCGGCTGCGAGGTCGGCATCGACCTCCACACCGGCTCCGACCGCCGCAGCAACCTGCCGCAGATCCGCGCCGACCTCGACGACCCCGGCACCCGCGACCTGGCCGCGGCCTTCGGCGCCCCGGTGATGCTGCACGCCAAGATCCGCGACGGCTCGCTGCGCCACGCCGCGCGCGAGCAGGGCGCGAAGGTGCTGCTCTACGAGGGCGGCGAGAACCTCCGCTTCGACTCCTACGCCGTCGACGCCGGCGTGATCGGCGTACGCCGTGTGCTGGCCGCGCTGGGCATGACCGAGCCGGTCGGCGAGCAGGCCGTCGAGCCCAGCCTCGAGTGCCGCTCCAGCGGCTGGGTCCGCGCGCGGCGCACCGGCATCCTGCACCTCGACGTCGCGCTCGGGCAGAAGGTCAGCGACGGCGAGCGGCTCGGCACGCTCTTCGACTCCTTCGGCAAGACGCTGCGCGCGGTCTACGCCAACCGCGACGGCATCGTCATCGGCCGCACCGAGGCCCCCCTCGTGAACTCCGGCGACGCCGTGGTGCACATCGCCAACTAGCGTGAGGCGCATGTCGTTCGACGTCGCTGCTTTCCGCGCCCACTTCCCGTCCCTCGACTCGGGGATCGCGCACTTCGACAACCCCGGCGGCACGCAGACGCCCGCCGTGGTCGGCGAGGCGATCGCCCGCGCGATGACCGGACCGATGTCGCAGCGCGGCGCCGCGACGGTGAGCCAGCGCAACGCCGAGGCGACCGTCGCCGGCTTCCGCTCGGCCGTGGCCGACCTGGTCGGCGGCGAGCCCGGCGGCGTGGTGCACGGCCGCAGCGCCACCGCGCTGACGTACGACTTCTCCCGCACGCTGGCGCGCACCTGGTCGCCGGGTGACGAGGTCGTCGTCTGCGAGCTCGACCACGACTCCAACGTGCGTCCGTGGATCCAGGCCGCGGAGCGCGCCGGCGCGACCGTGCGGTGGCTGCGGCTGGTGCCGGAGACCGGCGAGCTCGACCTCGCCTCGCTCGACGTCATCGGTGAGCGGACCCGGCTGGTCGCGCTGACCGCAGCCTCCAACCTCCTCGGCACCCGCCCGCCGGTCGAGGCCGTGGCGCGGCGCGCGCACGAGGTGGGCGCGCTCGTCCACGTCGACGCCGTGCACCACACCGCCCACGCGGCGCCGGACCTGCGGTCGATGGGCGCCGACTTCCTGGTGTGCTCGCCCTACAAGTTCTTCGGGCCGCACTGCGGCGCGCTGGTCGCCGACCCCGACCTGCTCGAGACGCTGCGCCCCGACAAGCTGCTGCCGTCGACCGACGCCGTTCCGGAGCGCTTCGAGCTCGGCACACTCCCCTACGAGCTGCTCGCCGGCGTGACGGCCGCCGTCGACCTGATCGCCTCGCTGGCCCCCGACGGCGGCTCGCGCCGGTCCCGCCTGGTCGCGGCCGCGGCCCAGGTCGCCGACCACGAGCTGCGCCTGCGCTCCCGCATCGAGGACGGCCTGGCCGAGCTCGGGGAGCACCTCGAGCTCCACTCGCGCGCGGCGGACCGCACCTCGACACTCTTCGTCACCCTGCGCGACCGGCTTCCGGTCGACGCCTACGAGTTCCTCGCCGAGCGCGACGTGCTGGTGCCGGCCGGCACCTTCTACGCCCACGAGACCTTCCGCGCGCTGGGCCTGCCCGTCGACTCGGGCCTGCGGATCGGCCTCGCGGCCTACAACGACGACAGCGACGTCCACCGGCTGCTCACTGGCCTCGGGGAGTTCTTCTCCTCCTGACGCAACGTCGTATCTAGGTATGTGGTGTACTTAGATACATGACCGACCCAGCCCGCTGGCCGACCCCGTGGGTCCGCGCCGCCCTCGACCTCGCCGTCCTGGCGAGCCTCGTCGAGGGCCGGCTCCACGGCTACGCCATCGCCCAGGCACTCGCCGAGCACGGCTTCGGCCTGCTCAAGGGCGGCTCCCTCTACCCGGTGCTCAACCGTCTGGAGGAGGCCGGCGACGTCGAGGCCGCCTGGACCGAGGGGCAGGGAGGTCCCGGGCGCCGGGAGTACGAGCTGACCGCGACCGGCCGCGACCGGCTGGAGCGCGACCTGGGGTCGTGGCGGGAGCTGGGCGAGACGTTGACGACGATGAGCAGGGGGACCACGCATGGCTGAGGAGACGCCGATCCCGGCGACGGTGGACGCCTACGAGCAGGCGCGCGGAGAGGAACTCGACGGCCGGTGGGCCTTCGCCGTGTCCTGGCGGCTGCTGATGAAGGACGTCGACGCCAGGCTCGTCGACGAGGGCCTGCGCGAGGCGCTCGAGCTGGTCCGCGAGACCGGCGAGTCGCCGGCGGAGTTGTTCGGGTCGCCGGGCGTCTACGCGGCAGAGCTGTTCGAGAAGTGGCGCTCCGAGAGTCGCCTCAACCCCGCGGCCGTCAAGGTCCCGGCGGCGCGGAGCCTCATCGCCTCGAGCCTGAAGGCCAGCGGCTGGATCGCCTTCATCATGTTCGTCCTGGAGCTCGTCGGCGGTCGGGACCTGCAGGTGGGGATCTTCGCGCTGCCCCTCGTGCTGGGCTTCGCGACCATCGGCGGAGTCGCGTTCTGGGAGTGGGCCTCACGCGCGTGGGCCACCGCCCTCGTCGTGTCGGCAATGACCGCAGCGACGGTGGGGATCGCCGCGACGACCGTCGTCGTCCTCGAGGCCACCTCGGGGACGTCACTCGGCGCGCTCACGCCCTGGCTGCTCCTGCTGGAAGCGGCGGTGCTCTGGTCAGCCGGGACCGTGGTGCTGATCCTGGTGACCGCCAAGACGTTCGGCGAGGTGCAGGACGACCCGGACGACGAGCAGTGGGTGCGCCGCTTCTCGGGCGTCCTGCGCGGTGCGGCGTGGCAGTCCGACGCCCGGGTGCGCGAGATCGTGAGGGAGGCGCGCAGCCACGCCGCCGAGTCCGGCCGGACGCTGGCGGAGGAGTTCGGCCCGCCGGACTCGTACGCCATGACGTACGGCGTGGACGTGCGGCGTCGTACGACGCTGAAGATCGCCTTCTACGCCGTCCTCGTCGCTCTCAACCTCGTGCCGATGGTCGACGGCTTCTCGTGGGCCACCACCGCGGTGGCGCTCTTCTTCACCTGGCAGGCGTGGAAGGAGTACCGGACGTACGACAGGTCCCGGTCCCGCGCCCAGGTCGCGAGCTAGCCCTCCCGGACCTGCTCCACGACCTCGTCGGACTCCGGCCCGTCCTCGTGGACGCCGGAGTCGACGTCGTCGGTGGCGACCGTGTCGCCGACGGTGGCGTTGCCCCCGGGCTGGGCGTCGAGCGCCCGCTGCCGGTCCTCGTCGCTGACCCGCTCACCCGCGGCGGGGAAGGCGGACTCCTCCGGATGCGCGGCGTAGGGGTCCGGGTCGGTGGAGTGGTCGCTGCTCATGCCTCGACCGTACGCCGCCGGCGCCGACGACGGCCCGCCCGCAGAGGTGTGACCGGCCCCGGGCGCAGACGCGCAGACGTTGGTCCGCCCGGCGGGGCGTGCCCACGCTGGCGGACACGCCTCCCGACGACCAATGCCTGCGCGTCTCCCCCTGCCCGCTGTCGCACCCGGCGGCCATGATGACGGGGTGACCCACTGGGTGCTCCACGTCGACATGGACCAGTTCCTCGTCGCGGTCGAGCTGCTGCGCCGACCCGAGCTGGTCGGCCTCCCCGTCGTGGTCGGCGGGCGGGGCGACCCGACCGAACGCGCGGTGGTGTCCACGGCGTCGTACGAAGCACGTGCGCACGGCGTACGCAGCGGGCTCGCGCTCAAGCTCGCCAAGCGGCGCTGCCCGGACGCGGTCTTCCTGCCGGTCGACTTCCCCGTCTACGAGGCCGCCTCGGCGCGGGTGATGGAGACCCTGCGCGCGACGCCCGGCGCGGTGGTGGAGGTGCTCGGCTGGGACGAGGCCTTCGTCGGCCTCGAGACCGACGATCCGCTCGCAGCCGCCCGAGCGATCCAGGCAGCGGTGCTCGAGGCCACCGACCTGCACTGCTCGGTCGGGATCGGCGACACCCTCGTGCGGGCCAAGATCGCGACCGACTTCGGCAAGCCGCAGGGCACCTTCCGGCTCACCCGCGACAACTGGATGGAGGTCATGGGCGTGCGCCCGACGACAGCGCTGTGGGGCGTCGGGACGAAGATCGGCGCCCGACTGGAGGCGATCGGCATCCGCACGGTGGCCGACCTCGCCGCCGCCGACACCGACGCGCTCGTCGCCGCCTTCGGCCCCGCGAGCGGCGCCCACCTCGGCCGGCTCGGACGCGGTGGCGGCCGCGACCGGCCCGACGACACCCCGTGGGTGGCCCGCGCCCACGGTCGCGAGACGACCTACCAGGCCGACCTCGCCACGCCCGAGGAGGTGCGCGCCGCCCTGGCCGAGCTGGCCGCGCGGGTCGTCGACGACGTACGCAAGGAGGACCGCGCGGTGCAGCGGGTGCACCTCAAGGTCCGCTTCGCGCCCTTCTTCACCTTCACCAAGGTGCGCAAGCTCCCGGAGCCGACCAACGATGTCGACGTCATCGCCGCGACGGCGTACGCCCTCTACCTCGCGCTCGACGACCAGCGACCCGTGCGGTTGCTCGGGGTGCGGGGGGAGATGGTGGCGCCGGAGGGCGGCTACTGACCTGTCATCGTCCGCGCCGGACCCAGACGAGCACAGCCAGCGACGCGAGGCCGGCGAGCAGCCCGACGGACGCACCGACCAGATCGAACCGCGCGAACGACTCACGCAGGACGACCGACGTGCTGAGCCCTCGGTCCTCGCCGACCTCCGCCAGCTCGGCGTACTGCCCGACGGCACTGCCGATCAGGGCGCAGGCCACCAGGTAGAGGCCGGACGCGATCCACTGCACTGCAGACTCCTCGACTTCGACGGGTGCCGGTCAGTCCGGCGCGGCGGACGTCATGGCGGGTGGTCGTCCGGACGACCACCTGCCATGACGTAGCGCCATTGCCAGCGAAGGGCTACTCCGTCGCGATCGCGTCCAGCACCTTCATCCGCGAGGCGCGGATGGCGGGGACGATCGCGGCGAGCACGCCGAAGATCACGGCCACCACGAGGAACACCAGCAGGTTGTCCAGCGGCAGCGACAGCTCGGTGAGGTCGTCCTCGAGCGACTTGCGCAGGACCACGCCGATCACGAGCCCCAGCACCATGCCGAGCACCGCGCCGAGCAGCGCGATCGCCACCGACTCCAGCGTGATCATCGTCCGCAGCCGGCGCCGCGAGAGCCCGACGGCGCGCAGCAGGCCGATCTCGCGGGTCCGCTCCAGGACGCTCAGGCCCAGAGTGTTGACGATGCCGATCACCGCGATGATCACGGCGAGGGCGAGCAGGCCGTAGATCACGTAGAGCAACTGGTTGACCTGGCCGCTGATGAGCTCCTTGAACTCGACCTTGTCCTGCACCGAGAGGATCGGCAGCTCCTCGACGATGTCCTCGAGGTCCTGCTTGACCGTCGCGCGGTCGGCGCCGTCCTCGACCGTGATGCTGAGGCTGGAGTCGCTGCGCTTGATGCCGGCGTCCTCGAGCACCGAGAGCGGGACCGTGATGCCCCCGGTGGTCGGGCTGTCCTCGAAGACACCCACGACCTCGACCGGGACCGTCTCGCCGCCGGGGAAGGAGACGTCGATGGTGTCGCCGGGACCTGCCTGCAGGTCCTGCGCACGACCTTCGCTGAGCAGGGCCTGGCGTCCGGAGATGTCGCCTGTGCCCTCGACGATGGTGAGGTCGTAGATCTGGAAGTACGCCGGATCGACGCCAGCCGCGAAGCTCTGGTCGGGCGTGCCGTCCACCTCGACGCTGACCGGGGTGCCCTGCTGGCGGGAGACGAGGTCGACGCCGTCGACGTCCTCCATGCGGTCGCCGTACTGCGCCGGGAAGCCCTGGAAGGTCGGCATCTGGACGAGGAAGTCGCTCTTGAAGGCGTCGTCGACGACCTTGTCGTTGGTCGCGCTGAGCGAGGAGGCGAGCACGCCGACCGCAGAGACGACGGCGAGGCCGATCATCAGCGCGGAGGCGGTGGCACCCGTACGCCGCGGGTTGCGCAGCGCGTTCTCACCGGCGAGGCGACCTGCCGTGCCGAAGACGCGGCCGAAGACCGCGCGGCACGCCAGCAGGACGGGCTTGCCGAGGACCGGGGCGAGCACCGCGGTGGTGATCACCCAGATGACCGCGCCGGCACCGATCCAGATCGCGTCGGTGCCGGGTGCACCGGTGAGGCCCGCGGCCGCGAGCGCGACACCGACGACCATGGCGATCGAGCCGAGCAGCAGTCGCCGGCCCATCCCCTTCTCCTGCACGACCAGGTCGTCGCGCATCGCAGCGACCGGCGGCACCTTCGCCGCGCGACGGGCCGGGACGAAGGCGGCGACCATCGTGACCAGGATGCCGGTGACGTAGCCGGCCGCGATGGTGAAGGGCGTCAGCGTCAGCACCTCGCCGGCGATGTCGAGGCCGAAGGTGCGGAACAGCCCGGCCAGCAGGCGCGAGAGGCCCAGGCCCAGCAGCAGGCCCAGCGTGGCACCGACCACCGACATCAGGAACGCCTCGATGAGCACCGACCGGGTGACCTGCCGCTTGCTGGCACCCAGCGCGCGCAGCAGCGCCGACTCGCGCACCCGCTGCGAGACCAGGATCGAGAAGGTGTTGAAGATGATGAAGGCGCCCACCACGATCGCGATGACCGCGAAGGTGGTGAGGAAGATCGAGATGACGTCGAGGAACTGGCCGATCTGGTCCTGGGTCTCCTTGACCACCTCGTCGCCGGTGACGCCCGCGAAGCCGTCGGGCGCGACCGCGTCGGCGGCCGCCGCCAGCTCGGCCTGCGAGACGCCGTCGGCGGCGGTGAGCGCGACGCTGGTGAAGGCGTCCTGGCCGTCGAGGAAGATCTCCTGCGCCTCGGCCGTGTCGAGCAGCACGAGGGTGGCGCCGGCCGTGCCGCCGCCGTTGAAGTCGGCGGTGCCGGCCAGGGTGAACGTCCGCCGGGTCTCTCCGAGGGTCGGCACGATCATCGTGACCTCGTCGCCGACGGCGTACGACCCGCGCTCGGCCGACGACGTGTCGAGGGTGATCTCCCCCGGCTCGGACGGCCACTCGCCGGCGGTGAGCTCGAGGATCTGCTCGCCGGCCATGTTCTCGGTCGGGGCGTAGTTGAAGGCCAGCGTCGGGGCCCCCTGGCCACCGACGAGCTTGCCGTCCTCACCGAGCAGGAAGGAGCCGATGCCGTCGACGGAGCCGACCGCGTCCTCGACCTCCGGCAGCGCGTTGAGGGCCTCGACGTCCGCGGGCGTGATCACCTGGGTCGTGCCGACGCCGGCGTTGGCGCCCTGGATGTCACCGGCGGGACGCACCAGCCCGTCGGAGGTGGAGCCCTTGACGATGTTGTCGAAGGTCGCGTTGAGGCCGGTGCTGAAGGTCATCACGCCGGCGAGGAAGCCGATGCCGAGCACGATCGCGAGCGTGCTCATCAGCAGGCGCACCTTGCGGGCGAGCAGGTTGCGCCAGGTCAGGCGGAGCACGTCAGCTCGCCGCCTTCTTGATGGCCGCGTCCTGGAGCGACGCCATCTTGGCGAGGATCTGGTCGCGGTCGGGCTGACGGAGCTCGTCGACGATCTTGCCGTCGGCCAGGAAGATGATGCGGTCGGTGTACGACGCCGCGACCGGGTCGTGCGTCACCATCACGACCGTCTGGCCGAACTCGTCGACGCTGCGGCGCAGGAAGCCGAGCACCTCCGCGCTGCTGGTCGAGTCGAGGTTGCCGGTGGGCTCGTCGGCGAAGACGATCTTCGGCTGGCTCACCAGTGCCCGGGCGCAGGCCACGCGCTGCTGCTGCCCGCCCGACATCTCCGAGGGGCGGTGGCCCAGGCGCGGGCGCAGGCCGACGGCGTCGACGACCTGGTCGAACCACGCACGGTCGGGCTTGCGGCCGGCGAGGTTGAGCGGCAGGAGGATGTTCTCCTCCGCCGTCAGGGTCGGCACCAGGTTGAAGGACTGGAAGACGAAGCCGACGCGCTCGCGGCGCAGCGTCGTGAGGTCCTTGTCCTTGAGCTTGCCGAGCGACGTGCCGTCGACGACGGCCTCCCCCGAGGTCGGGGTGTCGAGGGCCGCGAGGCAGTGCATGAGGGTCGACTTGCCGGAGCCCGACGGCCCCATCACCGCGGTGAACTCGCCCTGCATGAGGTCGATCGTGACGCCGTCGAGGGCCCGGACCTCCGCCTCGCCCTTGCCGTAGGTCTTCACCAGGTCGTGCGCGCTCGCTGCGACGCCCTGCGTCGCCTCCCCCAGGGTGTGCTCAGTCATGGGTGAAGTCTGGCAGGGTCCCCGAACCAGCGGCCATGGGATAAGACCCGCAGCCGACCCTGACATGTGTCAGGGGTGTCCCGGGGTACGACCGCCGCCGGCGGCCACGCCCGTCGACCCCTAGGGTCGGCCGCGTGGGAGACATCGCGGCCGGGCTGCTCACCGGCCTGTCCCTCATCATCGCGATCGGTGCGCAGAACGCCTTCGTGCTCCGCCAGGGGCTGCGCCGCAGCCACGTCGGGCTGGTCGTCGCCATCTGCGCGCTGTCCGACGTCGTCCTCATCCTCGCCGGGGTCGCCGGCATCGGCGTCGTCGTCGACCGCGCCCCGTGGGCGATCGAGGTGATCCGCTGGCTCGGCGTCGCCTTCCTCACCGTCTATGGCATCACCTCGCTGCTGCGCGCCCGGCGACCGCAGGCCCTCGCCGTGGGCTCCGACGTGGTCGAGTCGCGTACGGGCGTGGTGGCCCGCGCCGTCGCGCTGACCTGGCTCAACCCGCACGTCTACCTCGACACCGTCCTGCTGCTCGGGTCGATCGCCGGCACCCACGGCGACCCCGGCCGCTGGTGGTTCGCCCTCGGGGCGTGCGTGGCGAGCATCGCGTGGTTCGCCGGTCTGGGCCACGGCGCGCGGCTGGCCGCACCCCGGCTGTCGGACCCCCGGGCGTGGCAGGTGCTCGACGTGCTGATCGGGGTCGTGATGCTCGCGATCGCCGTACGCCTCGCGCTCGGCGCGTGAGGGGTCTCCTCAACCAGCGGTGGGGTCCTCCGCAGACTCGCGCGCCACGGCCTCGTCGTGCCGCTTGTGCAGCCGCTCACGGATCTCGCCCGCGTCGTAGTGGCGGCGTACGCGCTCGTCGCGAGCCACGGCAGCGCCGGTGGCGACACCGGCGAGGATCCCGGCCAGGCCCAGCAGCTTCCACGCGCGCATGGCGCTCACCCTAGGCCAGATCCCTAGGGCAGACTGCGCGCATGGCATCGGCCCTGACCCTCGACCAGGCGGTCGACCTGACCCGCAGCGGAGACATCTGGCTGTTCCGCGGTCGCCGGGCCCCCGACCGGGCCATCCGGGCGGTGACCAACTCGCCGGTCAACCACGTCGGGATGGCGGTGGTCGTCGACGACCTGCCGCCGCTGATCTTCCACGCCGAGCTCGGCAAGAAGCAGCTGGACATGTGGACCGGTGCCCACCACCGCGGCGTCCAGCTCCACGACCTGCGCGAGGCGGTGTCGCGCTGGCAGACCGACTACGACCAGGACGCCTGGCTGCGCCAGCTGCACCCCGAGATCGGGCAGCAGGAGGAGGACGGCATGCTCCGCGCGGTGGCGCGGCTCGACGGCGTCTCCTTCCCGAGCCTCACCCGCCTCGGCGCGCGCTGGCTGCGCGGCCGCGACGCCTACGTCCCGCACCGCAAGCGCGGGCGCCGGGTGACCCCGGAGGCGGCGTTCTGCGCCGAGATCGTGGCCACCTGCTACATCGAGATGGGCATCCTGCGCGACGACCGTCGCGCCACCTGGTACGACCCCGGCAAGTTCTGGAGCGGCGACTACCTCCCCATCTCCGACGGCTGGGACCTCGGCAAGGAGGTCGCGGTCGCTAGGTGAGCGAGCGCGCCAGCCGCGCCGCCACCTCGGCCACCGCCTCGCGGAGCTCCGGCCCACCGACGACCGTGAAGGCGAAGGGCACGCCGGCCAGCCACTCACCGGCGTACGCCTGCGCATTGCTCGTGCTGCCGACCAGCTCGCAGCGGCCGTCGGGCATCGCGGCGAGGGTGCCGAGGGTGGGCCGGATCCAGGGGCGTACGTCGTCCAGCGGGGCGTCGAAGACCACGTGGGTCTCGTGCTCCCAGCCCGTCGCGAGGTTGGCCTCGAGCTCGGCGGCCGGGTCGAGGTCGGCCGGGACGCTGAAGGTCCCCTCGAGCGTCTCGACGCCGGTGATCCGGTCGATGCGGAAGGTGCGCAGGGCGTCGGCGTGGTGGGAGAGGCAGAGCAGGTACCACCGGCCGTAGCGCACCACCACCGACCACGGGTCGACCTCGAAGGTGCGCGCGTTGCCGGCCGCGGTGCGGTAGCCCACGCGCACCTGTCGCTGGGCTGCGACGGCAGCGACGAGCTCGGTGGTGACGGCTGCGTCGGGCTTCGACGGGAAGCGGTCGGGCACGGTGCGGGCGGTCTCGCGCACCATCACCGCCTGCCGCGCCACGTTGGTGGGCAGCACCCGCAGGATCTTGCCGAGCGCCGAGCCGACCGGGTCCTCGGCGTCGGCGACCGCGTGCTGGGAGTCCAGCGCGGCCATCACCAGGCCGAGCGCCTCGGTGGCGGAGAAGACCAGCGGGGGCAGGCGCAGGCCGCGGCCGAGGGTGTAGCCGCCGTAGGGCCCGCGGGTCGACTCGACCGGGATGTCGGCCTCGCGCAGGATCGCGACGTAGCGCCGGGCGGCGCGCTCGGTCACCCCCAGACGGCGTGCGAGCTCGCTCGCGGTGATGCCCGGGCGCGACTGGAGCAGGTCGAGCGCGCGCAGCGCGCGGGCGGTGGGGCTGGTCTCGGACCTCTTGTCGGGCATGGCGCGATCATGCCACCGGTTCCGGACGCAGAACGTCCGGAACGGTCCGTAGCGTGTGCTTCGAGGGTCGAACACATCAACGGAGGAGGACCCACATGGACATCGTGCTCATCGCCGGACTCTGGCTCGACGCATCGGCCTGGGACGACGTGCTGCCCGAGCTCGAGGCGCGCGGCCACCGCGGCATCGCGCTCCCGCTGCCCGGCCAGGGCGACGGCGCCACCGCGGCGACGTACGCCGACCAGGTAGCGGCCGTGCTCGCCGCGGTCGACGCGGCCGACGGCGCCCCGCTCGTGGTCGGCCACTCGGCGGCCTGCACGCTCGCGTGGGCGGCGGCCGACCAGCGACCCGACGCGATCGCGGGGGTCGCGCTGATCGGCGGGTTCCCGTCGACCGAGGGCGAGAAGTACGCCGACTTCTTCGAGCCCGTCGACGGCGCGATGCCCTTCCCCGGGTGGGAGAAGTTCGAGGGGCCGGACTCCGACGACATGTCCGAGGAGCTGAAGTCCGACCTGCTCGACCGGATGGTCCCGGTGCCGGTCGGCGTCACCCGCGGCGAGGTGCACTGGACGAGCCGGGCGCGCCACGACGTCCCGCTCACGCTCGTCTGCCCGGAGTTCAGCCCCGCCGAGGCCCAGGAGTGGATCGACGGCGGCGACGTGCCCGAGCTCGCGGCGGCCAACGCGCTGGAGCTGGTCGACATCGCGTCGGGCCACTGGCCGATGTTCACCCAGCCGGCCGCGCTGGCCGCGCTGCTGGACGACGCCACCCGCCGCTGAGCGGCGTACCGGATCAGTCGAGGAGGTCCTCGCGCCGCGCGGCGACGGTCGGCTCGTCGACGGGGGCGCGCTCGCCGGCGGGCGGCGCCGCCTTCACCGGCGTCAGCGGGGTGATCGGCGTCAGCGGCGTGCCGACGTAGCCGCTCGGCACCCCGGCCGCGAGGTCGAGGTCGAGCCCGGTGAGCTCCGCCGACGCCACACCGAGCAGCGCGGCGACGTCGTGGGCGTTGGCCGGCCGCTTGGTCGGGTCCTTCTCGAGCAGCGTGTCGATCACGGCGCGCAGGTCGACGGGCACGTCGTCACCCAGCGGCGGCGGCGGCTCGTTGACGTGTGAGAGCGCCGTGGCGATCGGGGTCCCGCGGTCGAAGGGTCGGGTGCCGGTGAGCATCTCGTGCGCGACGACGCCGAGGGCGTAGAGGTCGCTGGCGCCGGTCGCCTGCTCGCCCACCGCCTGCTCCGGGCTGATGTAGTTGGGGGTGCCGAGCATCTCGCCGACGCGGGTGTGACCGATGGCGTCCATGGCGCGGGCGATGCCGAAGTCGGTCAGCTTCACCACGCCGTCCTCGCGCACGAGGATGTTGGCGGGCTTCACGTCGCGGTGCACGACGCCCGCCTCGTGGGCGGTGCCGAGCGCGAGCGCGGCCTGGGCCAGGACCGAGCGGACGACCTCGGGCGTCAGCGCACCCTGCTCGCGGATGACCGCGGAGAGGGGCTGGCCGGCGACGAGCTCCATCACGAGGTAGGTGAGGTGGTCGTCCTCGCCGTAGTCGAAGACGGTGGTGATGTTGGTGTGCATCAGCGCCGCCGAGTGGAGGGCCTCGTCGCGGAAGCGCTCGGCGAAGATCTCCTCGTTCTCGGGGTCGGCGCGCATGACCTTGACCGCCACCAGACGCTGGAGCACGTCGTCGAGACCGCTCCAGACGTCGGCCATGCCGCCGGAGGCGATCCGCTCCTGGAGGACGTAGCGGTCCCCGAGACGGAGTCCTGCCTCGAGTCGCTGCACGGCGTGTGTCCCACTTCCTTCGGGTGCGGCACGCGGACCGCACCGTTCGGGATGCTAACCCGCCCCACCTTGATCCCATGCCCGCTCGGACGATCTGCACCCCCGTGGGGGTGGGCCCTTGACAACGTACAACCAACTAGTTGTATGTTTCTCCCATGAGCACCAGCGACGAGGACCGCGCCGACGCGTGGTTCCACGCGCTGGCCGACCGCACCCGGCGCGACATCCTGCGCCGCGTGCTGGCCGGCGAGCACTCGGTCACCGCGCTCGCCCAGAGCTACGACATGAGCTTCGCGGCCGTGCAGAAGCACGTCGCCGTGCTGGAGCGCGCGGGCCTGCTGACCAAGCGTCGGCAGGGTCGCGAGGCCCTGGCCAGCGGCGACGTGGAGGCCGTGCGCTCGGTCGGGCTGATGCTCGGCGAGCTCGAGGCGCTCTGGCGCGGTCGCATCGCCCGGATGGACGAGCTGCTCGCGACACCCGACACCACAACCGACACCACCACCCACGACACCACTCACGGAACGGACTGACCCATGCCTGTCACCGACGTCCAGCACGACCTCGACGCCCTCACCCTGACCATCACCGCCGAGTTCGCCGCCCCGGTCGAGCGGGTGTGGGAGGTGTACGCCGACCCGCGCCAGCTCGAGCGCGTCTGGGGCCCGCCGACCTACCCGGCCACCTTCGTCGACCACGACCTCGCCCCGGGATCGCGGACGACCTACTACATGACGAGCCCCGAGGGCGAGAAGTACTACGGCTACTGGACCATCACCGGCGTCGCGGCACCCGGCGGCTTCTCCTTCGACGACGGCTTCGCCCTCGACGCCAGCTTCGCGCCCAACCCCGACCTCCCGGTGTCGCGCAACGACTACACGTTCACCGAGGTCGAGGGCGGCACCCGGGCGACGTACGTCGGCACCTACGCCTCCGCCGAGAGCCTCCAGCAGGTGCTCGACATGGGCGTCGTCGAGGGCGCGGCGTCCGCCATCAACCAGATTGACGACCTGCTCGCCTCCTGAGCCGGCGACCCAGAGAGAAGGACCACCATGCGCACCATCGTCGTCACCGAGTTCATCACCCTCGACGGCATCGTCGACTCCCCCGGCGGGGGCGACCACCCCCACGCCGGGTGGACCTTCCAGGACGTCGCCTTCGACGAGGCGGCCTACGAGATCAAGGGCCGCGAGACCGAGGCCGCCACCGCGCTCCTGCTGGGTCGGCAGTCCTATGACGAGTTCGCGCCGGTGTGGCCCTCGATGGAGGAGTTCGCCACCTACAACGCGATGCCCAAGTACGTCGTCTCCTCGACGCTGCAGGACCCGAAGTGGCACAACACCTCCGTGCTGCGCTCCCTCGACGAGGTCGCCGCGCTCAAGGAGACCGAAGGCGGGGAGATCCACGTCCACGGAAGCGCCAGGCTCGCCCAGGGCCTGGCCGCCGCCGGGCTGGTCGACCGCTACCACCTGCTCGTCTTCCCGGTCCTGCTCGGCAGCGGCAAGCGGCTCTTCGCCGAGTCCGACAAGACCCGGCTCCAGCTCGCCGAGCACGCGGCCTACTCCAACGGCATCACGCTCCAGGTCTACGACGTCGTGCGCTGACGGTGAACACGTTGGTCTGATCGAGGCGCAGCCGCCACAATCGCTGCGTGGAACTCGCCCTGCTCCTCGTCTCCATGGCCGCCGTCGTCCTGGCCGCGACCGCGGTCAGCGAACGCGTGGGGGTCCCGGCGCCGCTGCTGCTCCTGGTAGTCGGCGCCGCGACGTCGTACGTCCCCGCCGTGCCCACCATCTACCTCGAGTCCGAGGTGGTCCTGCTCGGGCTGCTCCCGCCGCTGCTCTACACCGCGGCGATCCAGACCTCGCTGGTCGACTTCAACGCCAACCGCGGCTCCATCCTGCGGCTCTCGATCGTGCTGGTCGTGCTCACCTCGATCGCGGTCGGCGCGGTCGTGCAGTGGCTCGTGCCCGGCATCGGGTGGGCTGCCGCGATCGCGATCGGCGCGGTCGTCGCCCCACCGGACGCGGTCGCCGCCACGGCGGTCGCGAGGAAGATCGGTCTGCCACGCCGCGTCGTGACGATCCTCGAGGGCGAGTCGCTGCTCAACGACGCCACCGCGCTGGTGTCGCTGCGCACCGCGATCGCCGCGATCTCCGGCGGCGTGGCGATCGCCGAGGTCGGCCTCGACTTCCTCGTCGCGGCCGGCGGCGGGGTCGTCATCGGCGTCGCCTTCTTCGCCCTCGTCGCGTGGCTGCGCAAGCGGATCACCGACCCGCTGATGGACACCGCGATCAGCTTCCTCGTCCCCTTCGCGGCCTTCGTCGCCGCCGAGGAGATCCACGCCTCCGGCGTCATCTCGGTGGTCGTCGCCGGCCTGCTGCTGGGCCACAAGGCCCCGATCATCCAGACCGCCCAGTCGCGCATCACCGAGCGGATCACCTGGCGCACGGTCGCCTTCGTCCTGGAGAACACCGTCTTCCTCCTCATCGGGCTCCAGCTCGACTGGATCCTGGCCGACGTCGGCGACTCGACCTTGTCGCCGGGCCGCATCGCGCTGGTCTGCGTGGCCACCCTCGTCACCGTGATCGTCGTACGCCTCGCCTGGGTGTACGCCACCTGGCTGGCGCGGGGCCTGCGCGCCAACCCGCTGCCGGCGTCGTGGACCTTCCTCATCGGCTGGGCCGGCATGCGCGGCGTCGTGACGCTCGCGGCCGCCTTCGTCATCCCCGAGGACGCCCCGCACCGCGAGGTGCTGCTGCTGGTCGCCTTCACCGTCGTGGCCGGCACCCTCCTGCTCCAGGGCCTCACCCTCCCGCTGCTGACGCGGCTGCTGAAGGTGCCCTCCCCCGACCCGGCCGAGGACGCGCTGGCCCGGGCGGCGCTGCTGCAGCAGGCCTCCGACGCCGGCAACGCCCGGCTCGAGGAGCTCGACTTCGACGACCACCACGGCGTCGGCACCCAGATCCGGGCGCGGCTCGACCAGCGCTCCTTCGCCGCGTGGGAGCAGCTCTCGACGGCAGTCGGCGAGGAGACGCCGTCGGAGCTCTACGCCCGGGTCCGCGGCGAGATGATCGAGGCCGAGCGCGCCAAGGTCCTCGAGGTCCGCAGCCACGGGAAGGTCGACTCCGAGGTCGTCAGCCAGGTGCTCGGGCTGCTCGACATCGAGGAGTCCATGCTCGACGCCGGCACCGAGGCGCGCGCCAGCGTGCGCACCGGCTCCCTCGCCTTCACCTCGGGGCGCGGGTGCGACGACCTGGTCGAGCACCCGGTGGTCGAGACCGTCGACGACCCCGCCTGCGCGACCTGCCTGGCCGACGGCACCCGCTGGGTGTCGCTGCGCCAGTGCCTGAGCTGCGGGCACGTCGGGTGCTGCGACTCCTCGGTCGGCAAGCACGCGACCGCCCACTTCCACGAGTCGCTCCACCCGGTCATGCAGTCCGCCGAGCCCGACGAGGCCTGGCGCTGGTGCTACGTGCACAACCTGACCGGCTGACCTCTGGGCCCCCCTTCCTCCGGTCGCTTGCGTCATACGAACCCGCACCCATCCGTCTGCCTTCGTATGACGCTGACCGGTGACCAGGGCCGGCCGTACGATCGGCGTATGGGAGCGCCCGCGATCGTCATCGCCTCGTCCCGCCACGGCGACGTGCTGGCCGAGGCCTTCGGCCGCTACGAGCGGGAGTACGACGTACGCCTGGTCGGCGACGAGCTGGCCGCCAAGGCGTGCGCCGAGGACCTGCTCGGCACGGGCCACCCGGTCGCGCTGTTCGTCATCGACAGCGACCACGACCAGGACAAGCTCTACGCGCTGATCGCGGGCACCCGCAAGGCCGTGCCGACCGCGCGGCGGCTGATCGTGTCGCACGTCAGCCGCTTCCGCGAGGACAGCCCGGCCTTCCGCCACGCGGTCGCCGCCGGCAAGGTCGACGCGCTCCTGCTGATGCCGCAGGGGCCGCGCGACGAGGAGTTCCACGGCGCGGTCGGCGAGCTGCTCAACGAGTGGAACGCCACCGTCGCTGCCCCCGTGGTCGAGAACGTCCGCATCATCACCCCCGAGAAGGACGCGCTGACCCGCGAGCTGCTCGACTACCTCGGTCGCGTCGGCCTGCCGGCGGGCGTGCACCACCCCGACAGCGAGGTCGGCCGCGCGGTGATGGCGGACTGCCCCGAGGACGAGGGCCGCTGGCCGGTCGTGTCGTCGCTGGTCGGCTGGTGCGGCCACTGCCCGAGCGTGCGCGCCCTCGCCAACCAGCTCTACGGCCGCCCCGACGACATCGAGCTCGACGAGGTGGTGGACCTGGTGGTCGTCGGCGCCGGGCCGGCCGGACTCGCTGCGAGCGTGTACGCCTCGAGCGAGGGCCTCTCGACGGTCTGCCTCGAGGCCGAGGCCATCGGCGGGCAGGCCGGCACCAGCTCGATGATCCGCAACTACCTCGGCTTCCCGCGCGGCATCTCCGGGATGCGGCTCGCGCAGCGCGCCCGCGGGCAGGCGCTGCGCTTCGGCACGCGGTTCTTCACCGGCTGGCCGGCCACCGGCATCTCGCCGTGCGCAGACGGTGGTCACCACATCGTGCACACCGAGGGCGGCGACGTGCACACCCGGACGGTCCTCGTCGCCACCGGTGTCGACTACCGCCGCCTCGGCGTCGAGCCCATCGAGGAGCTGGTCGGCCGCGGGGTCTACTACGGCGCGGCGATGGCGGCCGCGCGCGAGCTCGCCGGCGACCACGTCGTGATCGTGGGCGGCGGCAACTCGGCTGGCCAGGCAGCCATCCACGCCGCGCGCTTCGCCGGCGCCGTCACGATCGTCGTACGCCGTCCGGACCTGACGGCCACGATGTCGTCCTACCTCATCGACGAGATCGAGTGGAACCCGCGCATCACGGTGCGGGGCTCGACGCGCGTCGTCGACGGCGGACCCGACGACGTGAACCACCTGGCGTGGCTTGACCTCGAGGACGTCACGACCGGCGAGCAGGAGCGGGTCGAGGCACGCGGCCTCTTCCTCCTCCTCGGCGCCGCGCCCGAGTGCGGGTGGCTGCCCGACGAGGTGCTGCGCGACGAGCACGGTTTCGTGGTCACCGGTCGCGACATCCCCCGCGAGCGCTGGGTCGGCGACGTGCCGCCCGAGGACCTGGCGACCACGCTGCCGGGCGTCTTCTGCGGCGGCGACATCCGGTCGGGATCGATGAAGCGGGTGGCCTCCGCGACCGGCGAGGGCGCGTCGGTGGTGTCGTCGGTGCACACCTGGCTGGCGGGCTGAGCGCTCCTGGATCAGGCCCGCGCCAGCAGCACGAACAGCACGGCGAGGGCGGGGAACGCGCCCTGGGTCAGCGCGGCGCGCACCATCCGCCGGTCGTGCGCGACCAGCACGAGCGCGGCCGCGAGCATCGACCCGGCGCCCGCGAGCACGAGCGCGGTGCCGACGTCGGTCCGAGCTCCGCCTGCGACGAGGCCGGCGACGGTGATGACCGCGAGGAAGAGGTTGTAGAAGCCCTGGTTGTAGGCCAGCGGCTTCGTCACCTCGGCGTCCGCCGCGGAGGTGCCGAAGGTCTTGCGGGTCGCGGGCTCGGTCCACCGGAACGACTCGAGGACCCAGATGTACACGTGGAGCAGGGCGGCTCCGGCCGCGAAGACGACGGCTGCGGTGTCCATGGCTCCACCCTAGGCCCGCCTACCCCTGCGAGGGTGGCAGTCGACGGCCCGGTGGGCGCATAGTCACAAGCGACGGCGGCCTCGCCGTCCTGGACGAGGAGGCACCCCGTGGGACGACTGATCGGCATCCTGCTCGTGATCTGGCTGGTGATCGGCGGCTTCGCCGCCTTCCAGCGCGGCTACTTCGACGACGCCCGGACCAACTGCTCCGAGGCGAGCGACATCGCGCTCAACGTCGTCGCCGGCCCGCTCAACTACACCGGCGTCAACCCGAAGGTCGACTGCGCCGACGTCAACATCGACACCCCGGAGCCGTCGGAGTAGGGACGCGCCTCACGCTCGCCAGTCGTCCGGGGGATCCTCGCCGACGAGGCCGTCGACGTCCTCGCGCAGGAGGTCGGCGTGCCCCGTGTGCCGGCTGTACTCCTCGACCAGGTCGACGAGCAGGCGGCGCAGGCGCGGGTGGTTGCCGTTGCCGTCGTCGACGTGCGCGACGAGGTCGAGCCCACCCTCGGCGAGGGCGTCCTCGATCCGCCGCGTGTTGCGGACGACGGCTGCGTCGAAGATGGCGTACACCTCCTCGGCGGAGAACGCCTCGGTCGTGAACTCCCACTCGTCGGTCCCGTCGTGCCCGAGCGAGCGCCACGGCTCGACGAGCTCCTCGCCGCGCAGCTTGCTCGTGAGGTAGTAGTCCTCGCCCATCGCCAGGTGGAGCAGCAGCCCGCCGAGCGACAGGTGCGACGAGGCGATCCGGTGCCGCAGCCCGACCTCGTCGAGCCCGCCGGCCTTCCAGCGGAGGGTCGTGCGCTGCCGGCGCAGTGCGCCGAGCAGGTGCTCGGCCTCGGTCCCGTCGATCGGCGGCTCCCACGGCGGCGGGACCCAGACCTCTTCAGTGCTTCCTCCGGTGCTCATGCCGACGACGCTAGACCTGCAACCGGACGATCGGCTGCCGGATGTGGCCGGACAATCCGCGCGAGCGCCCGCAGCGAACACCACCCGTGACCGAGCCCGACACGATGTTCGCGAGCCGCAGCGTCCCGGTGCACCTGGTCCGGGGCGCGCTCGGGCTGCCGCTGATGGTGGCTGCCTTCGTGCTGGTGCCGTGGTGGGGCCCGCTCGCGCTGCTCCTCATCGTGCCCGCGGCGGTCCCGCTGCGCGGGTGCCCCACCTGCTGGGCGCTCGGCCTGGCCCAGACCTGCGCGCTCAGTCCACGGGCTGGAGCGGGTGGATCGCGACCTCCCCGCTGAGCGCACCCTCGGCGGCGGCGAAGGCGGCCGCCACGTGGGGCGTGCGCATGTGCGCGTCCAGGGCGTCGGCGTCGCGCCACCGCTCGAGCGTGACGAAGGTGCCGGGCGCCGCGCCGGACTCGAAGAGGTCGTAGGCCAGGCACCCCTCCTCGGCCCGGGTCGCCTCGACGAGCGCCTGCAGCGCGGGACGGACCTGCTCGACCGCCTCGGCCTTGACGGGGATGGTGGCCATGACCTGGAGATCGCTCACGTGCAGTCCTTCGCTCGGGGGCACCCAGTGTGACCTGCGGGAGACGTCATGGCCATGGGTCTGCTGGCTAGTCTCGGCGTCGTGCCTGCCTCCTCGACCGTCCCCACCGCTCCGCTGCTCGCCGCCGGCCTCGTCGGCGGGTTCGCGCTCGCCCAGCGCACCGGCGTACGCCCCCTCGGCGGAGCCGCGATGCTCGGCGCCAACGCGGTTGCCGCACGGCAGTGGTACGCCGTCGGCGGGGCGCCGCTCGCGGCCGGGCTGAGCGCCGCCTACTGGACCGCGATGGGCGTCTCGCACCCCCTGGCCAAGAAGGTCGGCACGTGGCGCTCGGTCCTCGGCGTCACCGCGGTGAGCGCCGGAGCGGCCTGGCTGCTGGCCGACCGCCGGGCGCGCTGACCCGCGTCCGGGCTCAGTCCTCGGGCAGGTCGGCGAAGGCCTGCTTCATGTCGCGGTACCACCCCAGCGACCGCTTCGGGTGACGCCAGCGCGCCTTCATCTCGTCGCGCGCCGGCTGGTGGGCGGCATCGCCGTCCTTCTCCGCGGCCTTGAGGTGCTGGTCCTGGGCGTTGATCACGTCGTCGTGGGTCTCGCCGCGGTGCGCGAGGTCGCAGGGTCCGCCGAGCTGGCGGCAGGTCATGGTCTTCATCGGTTCCTCCTCGGTGGGGCTCAGGTGATGGGTCCAGTGATGGCTCCAGTGGTGTGACGACCGGCGGCCGCCGGATGTGACCGCTACCTCGGCGCACCGCCCTCACGGCGTACGACCCGGGCCAGGACCGCGGGGTCGGCCCGGAAGGTGATCGCGTGGACCTGGCCGTTGCGCACGGTGAAGTCGAAGACGACCCGCGCCTCCCCGCGCAGGAACCACGCCGACGCCGGACGATCGCCCACGAAGACGGCGAGCGCGGCCTGGGCGCTGCCGTCGAAGAAGGCCGCCACCTCGTCCCGGCCCTCGATGGAGGCCGGCGTCCCGGCGAGGACGGCCGCGTCGTCGGCACCGACCACCGCGTCCGGAGCCAGGAGCCTCAGCAGCCGGTCGAGGTCGCCGCCACGCGCGGCCGCCATGAAGGCGTCGACCACCTCCCAGTCGGCCAGCGCGTCCTCGGCCGCGGGCTGCGCCACCTTGGCCCGCGCCCGCGACGCGAGCTTGCGCGCGGCAGCGGGCGTGGTGTCGAGGACCGAGGCGATCGTGGCGAACTCGAAGCCGAAGCTGTCGTGCAGCACGAAGGCCACCCGCTCGCGCGGCGTCAGCCGGTCGATGACCGCCTGGAGCGCGACGCCGACGGTGTCGGCGAGGGCGACGTCGTCGGCCGGGTCGGGCGCAGTCCCGGCAACCTCGACCTCCTCCACCGGCACCGGCACCCGTGCCCGCAGCCGGTCCAGGCACAGCCGGGTGGTCACCGTGGTGAGCCAGGCCGGGAGGTTCTCGATCTCCACGTCGTCGCGCGAGCGGGTCCGCTCCAGGCGCAGCCACGCCTGCTGCACCACGTCCTCGGCCTCGGCGTGGTCGGCGAGCACGCGCGCGGCGAGGCCCAGCAGGCGCGGCCGCTCGGCCTCGAAGACCTCGGTGCTGTCCATCGGCTCCCCCTCGTCATCGCCCATCCTTCCAACCCCTCGACGCGTGGGCGAGCAGGAGTGTGACCGGACCCGTCGCTGGACCCGTGGCTGGGACCCGTCACGCACACTGGAGCGATGGACGGCCTCCGGCTCCGTGCCGCCACCGCGCTGGCACCCCTGCTCCTGCTCGTCGCGTGCTCCGACACATCCGAGCCCGACGATCCCGCCACGACGCCGGCGCCTTCCTCGTCGAGCGAGGCGCCTTCGGAGTCGCCCTCCGAGGACCCCACGGCCACTCCGACCGAGACCCCGACGGAGGAGCCGACCGAGGAACCGGTCGAGGAGGAGCCCCCGAACCCGATCTCGGTCGCGGCCCTCGCCGAGGCGGACCTCGCCGGCGGCGACCTGCGCCTGGGCGCCGTGCGTGAGCGGACCGCAGCCTTCACCTCCTACGACGTCACCTTCGCCTCCACCACGGCGGGTGAGGGCACCGCGCCGCTGCGGATCAGCGGCGTGCTCAACGTGCCGACCGGTCGCCCGCCCCAGGGTGCTGGAGGGTGGCCGGCCGTGGTGCTCGCCCACGGCTACATCGACCCGGCTTACTACGTCCGCGGCCAGGGCATGACGCGCGAGCGCGGCTTCCTCGCCGAGCGCGGCTTCGTCGCGCTGCACGTCGACTACCGCAACCACGCCGAGTCCACCGACGACCCGCGCATCGAGACAGCCGTACGCCTGGGCTACTCCGCCGACGTCGTCGCCGCGGCCCGCGCCCTGGCCGGCTCCCGCGACGTGCGCGTCGATGCCGACCGCATCGCGCTCTTCGGCCGCTCCATGGGTGGCGGCGTGATGCTCAAGGCACTCGCGGCCGAGCCCGGCCTCTTCGCCGCCGGCACCGGCTGGGCGTCGGTGTCGAGCCTCGAGGCGGAGAACTTCGCGCAGTTCCAGCGCCCCGACGCCCCGCTCCCCGAGCTGCGCGCGTCCTACCGCGGACGCCACGGACTGCCCGCGGACGACCCGGAGTTCTGGCGCGGCGTCTCCTCGCGCCCGGCCTTCGACCAGATCACCGAACCGGTGCTGCTGGTGCACGGCCGCTTCGACGACACCTGCCCGCCGGAGTGGGCGCGCGCCAGCCAGCGCGCGCTGACCGCGGCCGGTGTCGACTCGACGCTGGAGTGGTACGACGACGGGCACGCCTTCGGGCCGGCCTTCGTCGCCGCGATGGACCGCACGGTGCGGTTCCTCCGGGCCCGGATGCCCGCCTGACGGCGTCGATCAGTCGGCGGCGGCGACACCCTCGAGCTGCTGCGGTGGCGCGGCGGCGTACGCGTCGGAGAGCCGCCGGTAGGGGGCGGAGGCCAGCGCGACGAGCACCGTCACCAGCATGATCGCCCCGGCTCCCAGGAAGACCAGGGCGATGCCGCGCGCCTCGCCGCTGCCGACCAGCCAGCCCCAGGTCGAGCGGCCCTCGCTGGACTCCATGTAGGGGATCAGCCAGAACTCCGCGATCGGCCCGATCATGAAGGCCGAGATCGGGCTCGCCGCGAGCTCGACGCTCTGCGCGAAGCCGAAGACGCGACCTTGGGTGCGGAAGGGAACCACCCGCTGGAGGATCGTCTGCTCCGCCGACTCCGCCGCCGGGATGATGCACATGAAGAGGAAGAGGCCGAGGACGTAGAGCCAGGCCCACTCGCGCAGCGTGAAGGTCATCCCCAGCACAGCGACCCCGAGGTTGACCAGCAGCAGGGTGCGTACAGGGTTGGCGCCGAGCCCGAGCTTCGCGACGAGGCCGCCACCCACCACGAAACCGATGCCGGTGACGCCCAGGACGATGCCCCACGCCTCGACGCTGAAGAGGGTCAGGCCGTAGGGGTCCATGAGCGCGATGTAGACGCCGCTGACCAGGTTGTTGAAGGTGGAGAAGAGGATCAGCGCCACCAGGCCGGGGACCGCGCGGATCGCCGCCACGGCGCCGCGGACGTCGAAGCGCGAGACCTCCTCTTCCGGCTCCGGGTCGAGCTCCGGGATGCCGACGGGGAGCAGGTGGACCAGGGACGCCCCGGTCAGCGCGATCGCGATCGCCAGGGTCCAGCCCATGCCGAGCAGGCCGACGCTCAGCCCGCTGAAGACGCTGGTGATCATGAAGGCGATGCCCTGGACCGTGCCGACCAGGCCGTTGGCCTTGTCGCGGCCGTCCTCGGGCACGAGGAGGGTCACGGTCGTGGAGAGCGCGATGTTGCGCAGGCTCTCCACCACGCCGCCGACGAGGATGACCGCCGCAAACAGCCAGAACCACGCGCTGCCCCAGTCGGCCAGCCGGTCCTCGCCGAGCGCCAGCCAGATCCCGCCGGCCAGCGCGTAGGTCACGAGCGTGACCGTCGACGACGCGACCATGACGTGCTTCTTGCGGTGGTGGTCGACCAACGTGCCGAAGAACGTGCCGAAGACGGCGGTGAAGAGCATGAAGCCGCCGCCGATGATCGCCGTGGCCATCACCGAGCGCGTCTCGAGGTAGGCCCAGAAGGTCAGCGCGAACCAGAGGTAGCTCGAGGTCACGTTGGCCACGAGGGTGTTGGCGAGCACCGCACGGAAGGCGCGAAGCGTCTCCGGCCCGCGGGTGGCACCCGGAGGCAGGTGGGCCTCGACCAGCGGGGCCGCGGGGTCCGCGGGGATCGGGTCGAGGTCGTCCAGGGGCACGGAGAAACCCTAGGCCGACCCACCGACAGCGCGCGTCCTACTTTCGCCCCGCCCCGGCCACCGGAGACCAGCCGTCCCACATGGCCGCGACGTGCCGGGCGTCGGTGCCGCAGCAGCCGCCGACGATGCGCACGCCGGGCAGCGTCGCGGCGAGGTCGCGGGTGGCGCGCGCGAGGTCGGCGGGGTCGCCCTCGTCGAGCTCCTCGGCCTCGTCGAGCTCGGCGTGGCTCAGCCGCGAGGAGTTCACCCGCAGCCCGGCGATCCGCTGCGCCCAGGGGGCAGCCGCGTCGAGACCGGGTCCGACGTGGTCGGGGTGGGCGCAGTTGACCAGGAGGTGTGCGGCGCCGGCCGCGGTCGCGGTGTCGAGCGCGACGACTGCCTCGCCCAGCGGCGTACCGTCCGGGAGCCGGCCGTCGGTCTCGACGGTGAAGGAGATGCCCACCGGCAGCGCCACGTCCTGGGCCGCGCGCACGATCCCGACCGCCTCGGCGACCGTCGTGAGCGTGTACGCCGTCGCGAGGTCCGCGCCCGCCTCGGCGAACGCGGCCAGCTGCGGGCGGTGGTAGTCGGCGTAGTCGTCGGCCACCAGGTCGCCCGCGACGTAGCCGTCGCCGCGCGGGCCCACGGCCCCGACCAGCAGCACCTCGGCGACGTCGACGTCAGCCGCCAGCTCGCGGACCAGGTCGACCGCGTCGCTGTTGACGCGCGCCAGCGCGTCGGTGTCGTAGCCCAGGCGTGCACCCCAGTCGGCGTTGGCGCGCCAGGTGGGCGTCTCGAGCAGCAGCCCGGCGCCCGCGCGGGCGGCGACGTCGGCGTACGCGCGGTAGTAGTCGGCGAGCACCGCGCGGCCGTCCGCATCGTCGAGGAGCGGGAAGGACGCGAAGTCCGGCAGGTCGATGCCGCGGTGGAAGATCAGGTCCGTCTCGAGCCCGCCGTCCGTGACCCACCCGGCACCGGTCTGCGGCAGCTGCCAGGGCGTGGTGCTCATCCGACCTCCTGACGTCCGACCCGTCAGGTGTAGCACTCCCCGCGGCTGTCGGGCCCGGTCGACTAGATGTGATGCCCAGCCAGGTTGTCCAACCTGGTGATGGGTGTGGCCTTCCCGATTGCTGAGTGGGGCCGGTGGTGGTTGTACTCGTGGACCCATGCTGGCAGAGCCGCGAGTCGGGCTGACTCGGAGTTGTAGAACTTCTTGAACGCCCAC